>Ga0123342_1000229_pt1 | contig 79193 bp, 39 predicted proteins | sample Turbeawhitnodule_FD_89960 | JGI IMG/M metagenome (GOLD analysis project Ga0123342, IMG submission 89960) | Root nodule microbial communities of legume samples collected from Mexico - Turtle bean Mexico white nodule | ecosystem: Host-associated > Plants > Roots > Nodule | place: Mexico: Nepantla... | reverse complement strand
TCAAGACATTGATTATGTACATTATTAGGAGTTTTAAGTTTTTTATTTTGGATTATGTTTTGAATTAGGATTATAAGTTGACTTACTTTTTTATTTATATTATCTTTGACTTATTTTATATGATGAGACTACATAAGTGGATTTGAAATTAATTGTATTTTATTTTATGTTAGATGTATTGGAAGATGATTAATTGTTGTATTGAATATTATAGGTTCAATACAATTGGTAATAGATGGTTTAATTTGGAAAATTTTGATACGTTGGATGTTTTGGATAGTTGAATGTTTCATTATGCAGGAGTAAACGATTTAAAAAAACAATTCAATTAATGCTTGAATAAACATTTTGATGCATGCAGATTTACCTATGGGTTTACCCACTAAATGTAGGTGTGAATTACCTACGGACTGTTGTCTTAGGTATTACCTACGGACGGCTGCTCCTGGGTATTACCTACGGATTGTTACTCCTGGGTATTACCTACGGATTGCTGTTTGTAGGTATTACCTACGGACTGCTGTTACCTACGGACTCATATTTCATAGATAAATTACCGACGCCAACATTACATACGAATTTTTTTTCGTGGGAAATCCGTAGATAATGCTGATTTACCTACGGATTCCTGCTGTTACATACGAATTTGGTTCGTAGATAAATCAGTTTTTTTTGTAGTGTAATTTATTATATTCATTTTTATTCTATATGTAAATTTGTTATTGTTGAAAAGAATGTTGAAGACATAATGGCTGGACAAAACGAATCAAATCCTTTTTAATTGTCTAATTTTGTAACCACTATTATTTGTTACTTTAAATGCTTAAAATACATTCAAAATGGATTGATAGTGATTAGGCACACTGATAAAACAAATGTCCAATAAATCCGGCATGTATTCATTTTATTTTTACTAAATGTGCAGCACAATCTCTCTTCTCTTCTTTTTATCTCTAGTCTATTGAAGATAGTAAAATGCATGTAGCTAAAAGTTTGTTCAGCAAAACTAAATATGCTTATACCATTTTTTCTTAACAATATATTGATTTATAATAATAATAATAATAATAATTATTATTATTATTATTATTATTATAATTAAATAAATGTGTTCACCCTTATATAATAAAATAAAATTACAATGAAGCACGTCTAATAGGTATATACATTAATTAAATAATGCTCTTATGTATTTAAAAACAAAAACAAAAGTTAACTTATCAATAAAAAAATTAAGGTTAATGCATGACATCATTATCAACTTATGCTCAAAATCTTCCGTAGTTAATATTATTTATTAATAATAATAATTAACTATAATATTTTATCCATTGTAAAATTCTTTGATGATAAGAGCATTTTAGAAGGTTATTTAAAAATAAGAATATCCAATGTTATCAAACTAAAAATCCAACTTTAGATAGCTATTTTATATTAAAATAATTTAAATGGTTTCCATATTGTCACATCGTATTTAAAGTAATTGGATTTTTTTAATAGTGAAAAAATTAAGCAAATCGTATTTTTATATTTTCCAATTTAATTTGTTTTTTCTTCCAATAAAATATTCCTTTAATTTTTAACTATAAATAATAAAAAGAAGATCTCAGTTGTAAACAATTGTAGTTTATAGAACTTGTTTTTAAGAAATCTTCCATGTCATATATATATCTTCCAATGAAAAAAATAATTAAGACCTTAGTATCTTAAAATAAGGTACCTATAAATGACTTTTCCATTAAAGATGTTGTAACAATATAATTCATATAAAATATAAAGTGATAAAAGTGCAGATGAATAATAAGTAATTATTCAGTCAAGATGTCAGTTTGTAAAAAATTAAGAAGGGGAAAAGGGGAACATGTGCAACTAAGAATAAATAAGGGTAGTTTAAGAAAAAAGAAGATAAATAAAAAAAACAGTCATTAAAAAATACCAAAAGAAAAATTTATGAATACAAATATATTTGGTGTTGTTTTGACATGTTAAGTTCTTTCACCTATATTCTGTCCCTTCATTTAGAGGACATGTTGTTCCCTTATTTAGTTAGGCACACACCACTCAGTTTGAGAATCTATCATTATCAAGCCTTCATTGAACTTAGTCTCTCTCTATAATATCAAATACGATTAATTTTTACTACATATTTATCTTTAAGGACCGAATATAAGTATATACTTGTAATTCTGAAAAATAAATCAAATAATTATTGAATAGTTGCATTCTTATGAAACTTTAACTAACAAACGAAAAATAAATGTTTTCAGTTACGATTAGATTATACAAAAGGTTGAGAAGTTAATATTTCACTAATTAGTTTATCTATACAATTTTATTGTTTTCCATTTCATAAATACTTACAGAAAAAAAAATCATCTTAAATAAAGATCAAAGAACTGGTGCAAGTTGACGATTTTGATTAAAGAATAAAATATGATTTTGAACTTTTCTCCATATCTATAAATATAATATTTGAAATAGCACGAATCGAATTTAATATGTGTCATTACCGTAACATTTCTCAACAAATACAAAACAAAATTTACCAATAACTAAATAAGACATGGCAATCATTTAATAAAGACACGTGGTTGGTTCTATTTATGCATGTGACAAAACATACCTTGTATATCTGGCTCATACCTTGCACTTCTTTTGGAAACCTTCTAACACAACACTTTCATGTTTTTTCGGACTTCAACAATCACCAAACAAAACAACATCTGCACTTTGACCAAGAGAGTTTATAGGATCTCACCACACATTCATTCCAATTTCAAAATTTAAAATTTCAATTTTAAAATCAATTTTTAATCATATTTCACTATTTATATATCTCTATTGATATATTCATTATTCTATTTTGTTTATAAAGACTAGTTGAAGTTCGTGTTACTCGGCAAGTCAACTTAGAGCATGAAAATGCAGTATTCAAAAATGTGATAACGATAAAAGTAATCATGAACTGTTTTGAGTTAGTATCTGGGTTGAAAGTTAAATACTCGAAAAGTAAGATTGGAGAGTGGAAAATCGATCAAAGGTTGTTACAGAACTACGTCTCAATTCTTAATTGTGATATGATTAAGGTCTCTTATCCACTTAATATAAAATGTTCTTATCCACTTACATCATCTAATGTTTTTCGTAGTGTTTACATAATCTCTACCATCCAAATATGCTTCTAACACTATGTGTCTATCATACCACTCATTTGTCTCATCATCATACAAGTTTATTTTCCTGGTAACAAAATTAATATATTCAAGTTTATATTCAATTACTTTATGGTTTTATTATTATTGTAATTCAAATATAATAGGTGAAATTAGTAATTTTTCCTATAATATAACTTTTTTAATTAATAAATATAAAACTGGCTATCTAAATAAAACTAGTTTTTTTTACATATATATGTCCATTCTGTTGCCTAACATGGTAAACTGGTACTGCATCCATGCATATGGTTGGATTTTCATGACTTGATCTTATCAAGAATTGCTTTGAGCGTATCAACCGTCAAGGGCTTTGTGTAGTAGTCATCTAGTCCTGCTTCCATGAATGCTTCTACATTCTCTGCACCATGTGATGATGACACACCAACAATCATGTCACGAATGCCCATTGAACGAAGTTGCTTTGTTGCCTGAATAAGAACATGCAACAACAAAATCTCAGTATAACTTACACATGCATGCATGCACGTGCTTTGAATTTCCTAGCATCAACGTTATGAAATTAATTAATTGCGTACCTCAATTCCATTCATGACAGGCATGTCTTTATCCATGAGAATTAGGTCAAAACTTTCACCATTGCAATGAAGGTCCACGGCTTTTTTGCCATTTTCCACAGAAGCAAGATTTTCCACCCCAACTTTTTTCAACAGCGCTTGATGAGTCATTCGATTTACTCTATCATCATCTACAACAAGTGCTTTCAATTGGGAACTTGAGTTCTTTGGTTTCATTATATATGTCTTGCCTTTGTTTTTGCAGATGTCACTCTCTCCCTGAACAACAAATAACAGCTAAATATGTATTTCAATTCAAATTATTCATTGTCCATAAAAAAAATTGTTCTTCACCTTATGAAAACAGTTGTCCTTTTTGTCAGCAAAGAATGTGGTTAACATTAAAGGAGGTACAAACCAATAAAAATACCTAAAAGCTAGTACTACAGAATACCCTATGCAGCACACGTAACCCGCAGACTAAACACCAGAAGAATGTAAGAACCCTTTGATGAAACATAGAACTATGTCCATCATCCCAACATATAACTAATATCCCACCTGATGTATACCAGTGATTTGGTTTCAGATTTTTATAAATATTTCAAGTATCATATATGAAAACTGCGAAATATATATGTGAATGAATGAAAGATGCATCTGCTAAATACGTATTATGAAGATATCATTGTGGGTGTAAATTCACCTGCACCAGAAATATCTTCTCAAGATCTTGATACTGGAGCAACAATGAGTAGAAGAGGAAGAATGACGTATAACTTGGAGCAAAGATATGAGTTTCAAGGAAGATATGGCAGAGCAAGAATGAGGGCGAAGAAACTATCGATGTGTGAATATAAAGGAAGTTTGTTTAAGTGCTATGCCTATTTATGTCTTTCCCATGTAGTTAATATTCACACGTACACAAGATTCGGATTTTGTTCAGATTCTGAAAATTTGAGGATGTTTTATGAAATAAAAGGAGACAATAAGTGAAATATACACAACAAGGTTTAAACAAAGACAACTTTCACTAATAGAACCAAGTTGTTTGAAACATATGCTTGACTGAATTGATTAAACATGCATTCAGCAGGAAGATTTGTTTTAGTCGGCAATTAGTAAAGAGACATTAATGCAACACCAATCATGGAAATTGAAATACCTTTTCAACAGAATAGGATTTTCAAACTGACAAAAAGAAGAGTTGTCGATTGGAGTTTGATGATGAAGGAAACAAGAATAATAATGACATGTTTAGACTGCATCACTGCTACACGTATATGAATCAGTCAGGCTCATCTTATTCCATGCTCCCAAATACGGTCCAAGAGAAACCCTCTGTAAGACACAAATACAAGGTCCATTGTACCGAATATAGACCTTTTCATACACACACTCTATGAGGAATAATCTAAATCTTCGTACGTCATCGACAAAGAGGATATTCTCCAAAGTGTGCACGACCCATTTTTTCTTTTGGGGATGTCCAACTACCACTTTCATAGGGTGCACCTCATGCTTTTTCAGCATATCCTGTCACTTAGCCAGGGACTAATCTCTTCATCATGTCACAAAAAGAGGTATATCTTTTTCGAGAAGCACAAATTAACACTTTGATTTTATAGGTTGCACCTAAAGCTATCAAATTCGGACACTGACTTGTTCAAATACTTGGTAAAATAATTGTGTTTAGACTGCGACACCATGAATAGGATTTCAGGATGACTGGTTTCTAAAATTATAATTTTAAAATAGAACTTGTATATAAAAAGTTGATACTGATCTTATTTATTTATTTATTTTTAAAATTTTAGAATTATTTTTTGAAGTATGTCATTGGTCAAACTAAGCTTAAAAATTGCATTATGCATTGGAAACATGGACCCTACTGGTCCCTAACATCTAGCATATCAGTACAACTTTGAGGGTGCTATTTACAGCTCACAAAGGATGTATCACATTGAGTGAAAAAATCATATATTAGATTATTTAATGTGCACATATATGGAATGGGTCAACTACAATTATAAGTAACATGTGCAAAGGTGTTTAGTTAGGCGCATATTGACCCAGTTTTAGAATCTATATCATTATCGAACCTGCATTGAACCTAGACCCTCTACATACAGAATAATTAGGTTATACCCTTGAAATCTTATCCATGTAAAAAGGGGAAAAGAACCTATCATATTAACTTTGATACTATACTTATGTTTAAGGACCGCATAGCTGTGTGATTATTAAATTATCACCGTATTATTATGGAATCACTGTGAAACTTGAGCCAATACGCTAGATCAAACATAAAAAAACTGTACAGTTTGAAGAACATAAAAAATCAGTTATCTCGATCTAAAAGTTAGTTGGAAATTAACTTCGAAACAGAAATCAGAATTGAATAAGGACCCTTTGCAAGATTCACAATAACAAGTCATTTTGGAATTTTCTGCTTATTTTGTAACAGTACCCAAAAGAGAGTAGAACAGTTCTCTGTTGTTCACATACTAACTAAAACTGACCATTTTTACTTGCACTGCATCCATTATTTTTCATGACTTGATCTTCTCAAGAATTTCACCAAGCATTTTAACAGTCAAGGGTTTTGTGTAGAAGCCATTTAGCCCTGCTTCAACAAATTCTTGTACATATAGCTGATTGCAGGTTGATGACGACACACCAATGATCTTGCAACTAATACCCATTGAACGAAGTGTCCTTGTTGCCTGTGGAAAAGTTTCATTACACACACATGCACGTGCATCTTACTAAATAAATGTTCATTACCACACAACAAACATTGAAAAACCAAAACCTAATCATGATAGTGTTTTGAATTCCTTACCCAGCAAGCTGTTATTAAATTAGTGTTTACGTACCTCAATTCCATTCATGACAGGCATGTCCTTATCCATGAGAATCAGATCAAAACTTTGACCATTGTTATGAAGTTCAACTGCTTCTTTGCCATTTTCCACAGCAACGTGATCTTTTACCCCAACTCTGTCCAACAGCATTTTATGTGTCATTCGAATAACCCTAACGTCATCCACAATAAGTACTTTCAATTGGGTCCTCGAGTAGTCAGAGTTTGTTACGTGTTTCTCTTTGTCTTTGCGTTCATCTTCCATAACTTGCACGTCCTTTTCACCTCTTGATATCCACAAAAATATTTCTTCAAAAAGAAAAGAAGAAAAAGACAAGTATTTTAGTCTCTCACTCGAACAAGAAAGATTCATTACAACTGCTAATTAAACATGTGCACATTTGAGTTCATGATTAAGTATCAGAAACACTAGTCAGATGGAAACTCCATTAATTCTAAACCTTTGCAATGGATGAAAGATTTGTGATGACATTGGAGTAACACTGACCTGCAACTTAAATCTTGATCGAGATCTTGAGACTAGAGCAACACTTGGTAGGAGAAGAAAAATGATGAATTACATGAAGTGCTAAGACACATTTTCAGGATAAATGGGACATATATAACAAGAATGAGTTCTAATTAAACTGTATATGTAAAGGTCTAATAAAAGCTACCAAAAATGATAAATCAACGGATGGTGTGCCTCTGGATCATAAGACAACCCTTTCCAAAGGGAGCCAAGCAAAATTAATTCATAATACATAACCATAACAAAATTTTCCTTTTTCCCCTTTTAAACTAACCATAATAATACATTTCATTTAATTACTTTTATTCACACTTGACAGGATTTTGTACTCTGTATAGATTCTCAAAATCTAAAGGATAGTGTATGGTTTCTTCCAACATGAAAGAAGATAGAGAAGAAAAATATATGTACTTAACTTAAATAAACCTCACATCAACCACACAAAAATTAATTTTCTCCCAAAATAGATCATATATGTTGATATATAATAGACCTCCGGAAGAACTTTTCCTTTTATTTTATACTAGTGTAATAATCCTTGTTAGCCATGATTTTTAAATTTATAATGTTATTTTATTATAAATTTCAATATATTACATAAACATTTATTCATACAATAAATAACTATAATGTAACCTTATTAAATCCAAATATTTAAAATGCATTTTAAGTCTTTATAAAGAGACTTATAAGATATTAAAAAAAACGTTAAATATAATTTTAACTCAAAATAATTTTTTTTAGTAAATATAGAATATGCAAATTAAGTTTTACAATATATTATATAAGATTAATAAATATGACTAAATCAAGAAGTACAATATTTTTTAGAACGTGTTAGTTAAGTTAATTATTATTTAAATAACTTCAGCTAATTTGATCAATATAAAATTATTTTTATAACGCCCATTAAATTAGTTTATTTTAGAAATTTTTAACTTATAATTCACCTTGTTTCAAGTTGTAACTAGTAGTATATTTAATTTTCTTTCATTATTATATCTTATATTTTACACAATTTTTTTTTCTATCAATAAATAATTTAATAAATTAAAATAAAACGTTTTATTTTTCGATCCTTATACAACATTACTAATACTATAACTGACACTGGCATACCATCCATCACTAAAAGCATTAAGATTTGCATTATAAAATTACAAATTATCCTACCTAGACAAAAGTAAAAGAGAGTTTTTTACATTTCCTATTACCTATTTATAATCTTTCTAGCAAAATTTATTAAGAATCATAACAAATTATAATTACATATATTTGAATTGATCCAACTGTGCTCAAGCCTTATACAGTTACTTATTATTCTTAATTTAGTTTTACCTATTAGTATCTATCTCAATTTTATAGAGAGAAATTATTATTACACTATTTTTTTTATTAGTTGGGTTACTTTTTAAATTTCTATGCAGTTCAAACTAAAAAAATTAACATTACAAATTTAAGTAATATATAATTCATTACATAAGGTTATGTAAAAATTACACAGTAGAAATTAAAAAAATAAAGAAATTCAGTGCAACAGTAGTTTAAATTGAGAAATGAAAACTTTTAAACTTCTAAAATATAAATAAAAAATAAATTTAATTAATATTCGTTAGTTAAAATCATTTAAATTAAATTACTTTGTTCAAATAATAAAAACATATACAACTCTTAAAAAATAAATAGAAGTGCTAAAATTTTTAATAAGAATTTAATTTTTAAAAAATCAAAAATTATAATTACATAATAATAATCTTTGTTTATAAACACAAATTTTATTTATATAATAAAACTTACAATCATGAAATAAAAACTAAATTTAGAGAAAAAAAAAATTAGTTGCTATAGTAACTAAATTAGAGATCATTTTATAAAGTATAAATTGGTATCTAATTAGCTATGAAGGATTTTGCTACCAAATTTAGAATCTAAACAATTAATAGTTAAAACTTTGGTGGCTAATTAGATACAAATTTAGAAACTATTTAACAATAATATAAATTAATTTAGAAACAAAAAAAAAGTCAGTCTCTATATCTAATTTAGTCGTTATAGTAAATAATTATTTTTTGTCAAAAAAATAGTTTTTATTGTATATGCATTTTTGTCATTCTACATTTATCAAGTAGTTTATCACTTATTAAATATTTCTAAGTCAACAATCTAGTGAGTTACAAAATATATATATATATATGAGTACTTGAGAAACTCTACTCTGTACGCGTTTATAATAAAAAGAAAAATTGCACCTTCACCTTACACAACTTCAATTTTTCAATCTACAAGCACACCAAAGACTTGTGAGTATAAGTGTGAATAAAAGAGATGAATGTTAATGAAGAAAATGAGTGAGAAAACTTGAATGTGAATGAAAAATATGAGTGTGAAGAGATTTGTATAGAAGATGAGAAAGGAAAATTATGGGTAAGGAGATTTATCTTATTCACCTCTAGGCTTTTAATATAAAAAAAATCTACCATTCTTGTTACTTGTCACAAAGATGTATGAAAATCGATAGTAAATAAATTAGTGTCAACTTATAAACATTACAAGAAAATCATGAAATAGATATCAATTTTAGAGACAAAATATAATTAGTTGTTGTACTAATTAAATTAGAGATCATTTTAGAGACTAAAATTTTTTTTTATTTTTAAATTATTTTCTATTATTATTAAATGATTTCTAAATTAGTATCTAATTAGTTATCAAGGTTTTTGCTACCAAATTTAAAATTTAAAATAAAGATATGTATCACCATAATTAGCTAAGCCGACTCTAGTAGCGTCCAACATTAGATGGACTTTAACACAATATTTCTTTTAAAATTTATTTAATTTAACATCGATTTGATTCACATTAATAATTTTTTATTTTAAAATTTATTTAATTTAGCATCAATTTCATCATACTAATGTTTTTTATTTAAAAATTTATTTAATTTACAATCTCTTATAGTCCTTGCTAATATTTTTATTTTAAAATTTATTTAATTTTTCATTTATATTGATATTCTTTTATTTTAAAATTTATTTATTATAATGTCTATTTAATTCATTTTAATATTTATTATTTCAAAATTTATTTAATTTATTATTATAAAACATTTTGTGTCGTATTAGGGCAGGATTAATATGAGATAAACCAACGTTATAACACAAATATTTATTTAATTAAAAAGATAAAAATAATTTATTTATTTATGGTGTATAAGTTAATAACGTCGTAATTTGATCAATACTAACATTTGAAAATTAAATTAATATTATTTTTTTTATTTTGTGAATCCAGGCATTGTTTTTTATGCCAATCCATGATTTTGTAGGCATTTGCATATGCATCAAAAGAATTTATTTATTTTTCTTAAGTTACCAGGTTCTGACAAATATAAACAATAATTATGCGCTTAATGATGCAAACCTCTATACAGCACAAACATATGTACCCGAAACTATATATCATTGTCTTCGACAAGGGTATCTCTGATTCAGATAGTAGCTATGTAGCATTAGTATTTTTACAGTTTGTATAGTGTTAGCAAGCAAATAAGGTGTTTCTTAGGCACTCACTTAAGAGAATATTGTTCTTTACTATTTACAAACAGATCAAACAAGTTAGGTGTGAGGAGGAAGAGAATCTGCAGAACCGCATTTCTACCAGAGTTGGTCTGTGTGATGGCAGTAATCATGATTCAATGCAATGCTATTAACTACGTCTGTGTTGTCTGGTTTTTTCTGGTTTTTTTCTGAAACAGAGTTGACAATGGCCTAGCTAAAGGCTAGGGAGGTTGTTTTTTTTATGTCACAGGTTGTGAAGGCTCTGGATGAGGTTAATATGAAGAATCCTCTATAAAACATGAGGTAATTACAGGCAAGGGTTGATGAGCAGAAGTACAGCAGGTTTAAGAGGAAGGAACTCCAGAAAGTCTCTGGAAAAGTTAAAGGTGAAGACTAGAACATGGTTTTTGGGGAGAAGGCTTGGACAGGAGTGTAGATGGCACGGCTGGTCAATGTTCTTTTCTGCAATGAAGAGGTTTCTAAAAGGATTGGAGTAAGTGATTTGGTGACTAGTAGTAGTTTTAATCTTGAATAAAAGGTATGTCTGCTGCAGCAAAAGGCTTTAAGGAAGGTCTAAGCATAGCAGGTTTTGTGGTGCTGCAACTCTTTAAGCACTTTTATCTCTAAGTGTAATCTGTTTATATGTTTAGAAAGAGATATTTCTATGTGTTTGTAATCTCCATGACAGTACTTGGTGTGTAAGGTTTCAAATCGTGTAAGAGTTGGAGTGTCTCTGAGACGCTCCACTTTAATTTATTTTATTCTGATAAAAAAACAAACAGATCAAACAGTTACTTCAAATACCGGTTTCCTTTCATCCTTTTCGTGATACTCATATGCCATTCCTCCATGGCTGGTTAAATCCAACCCCGCCATCTCCTCATCGTGTGATGTCCTCAGCAATTCCAGTTTAAACAGCACAAAGAACACTGCTCCCATTGTGACACTCACCCAACCAATGATGGACAAAATCTGAACAACATGTGCAGCCAACAACCTTCCACCCCCTCCCATGAACAACCCATAAGGCCTATTTGCTAGCCCTGGATAAACCTCATTTACATACTCCTTCTTAGCAAACAAAGCAGTGAAGATAATCCCCCATGTGCCACACCCACCATGAAGTTGCGCAGCCTCAAGAGGATCATCATACTTCAACTTCTCAGCAAGCAAGTTGAAACCAATGAGCACCCAAGCAGCCACAAACCCACATATGATTGCAGCCCAAGGATCCACCACTGCACACCCTCCAGTAATAGCAGCAAACCCTCCAAGCAAACCATTGCACACATCAGTGACATTCCAATGCCCCGTTTGAAGACGTTTCGCAAAGAGTGTTGTCAGTGCTGCTGAACATCCAGCAAGAGTTGTGGTCACTGCAGTCCTCCCAACAGCACTCCATTGCCCATAATAAGAACCACTCTCTCCATAAGCCTTCAAAATATTCAGAAACGAACCAGGGTTGAAACCATACCAACCAAACCACAACAAAAACGTCCCCAAAACAACCAACGTTCCACTGTGTCCTTTCATTGGCACAGCCTTCCCATTATGATCAAACCTTCCAATTCTAGGGCCTTCAATCAAAGCACCCCAAAAGCCAGCAACAGCACCAACCAAATGAACGACACCAGAGCCAGCAAAATCAATAACCCCAGATCCAAACAACAAACCCTCCCCTCTAGCAGCACTGCCCCACCCATCAGAACACCAAAACCAATGCGCCACAACAGGGTACACCAAACCAGTCAGAACCGACGAGTAAATCAAATAAGCCACAAACTGTGTTCTCTCCGCGATGGAACCACTTGTAATCCCCGCAGCAGCAATGGCAAAAGCCCATTGAAAGAGAAAGTAACCATAGTCAAAACTCGACGACGGAAACTTCTCAAGGCCAAAGAAGTGTTTCCCAATGAAGCCATTGGAAGGGGTGCCAAAAGCAAAGGCAAAGCCAAACACGTAGAAGAAGATGCCACCGGTGGCGGCATCCAGGACATTCGTCAGCATGATGTTCATGGTGTTCTTGGCACGTACAGAACCAGCACAAAGCATGGCAAAGCCAAGTTGCATGGCGAATACAAGATAAGCAGAGAAGAGAAGAAAAGTGCTGTCAACAGCATAAGTGGTGTCCACAAGCTTGTTTGAAATAGCCTCAAAACGGCCGCAGATGTATTCTGCGGCGGCGGTGGCGTTGGCGCCGCCGCCAAGAAGAGGGTGGAGCTCGGTGGCAGAACAAGTGTAAGCAGCCATGATGGTGGTGACGGCGATGTTGGAAACTCACTCCGATGTAATAATGAAAAGAACAATAGGGTTTGTTGATGAGGTGGTTGTTTTACGTGGAGCGAGTCGTAGGTGATGTTGTTTTGTGGTTTTACAAGAAACGTCGTTATATTGTGGCCTTAATTTCTCTTGCGCATTAGGGTTACCATTTCACACGTGTAGATTTCAACTGCTCAAGTTTATTTTCGGGTCCTCTTACCTGGGAAATGCTATCTTTTTCTCACAACATTCCTTCTTCGTAACAACAATTCCTATATAAATCTTTAGTATGTTGTTTTAAGTTTCAAGTTTTAAATATTTTCAAAACTAATTTCTGTTTTCAGTTTGAGTTCAGTTTTTTCTTTGTTATTAAAGAATGGGTGACAAAAATTAATAAAATGAGTTAACCACCTAATAAAAACTAACCTAGAATAAAAAATATTAAAACATAGTTCTTAGTTTAATATTAATCTTAGAAACCTAACTGATATATTATTATTTAACATTTTTTTTCAATCAAAATCATGTTTTTGAGGAATATAATACTAAATTGAAAATTTTAAAACTTCATATATTAAAACGCAAAGCACAACATGAAAAAAAATAATAGTTTTCTGAATTCAGTTTTCATATTCTAACTTTTAGTTTCAAAATAAACTTCTTTAAAAAAAAATCTATCATATTAAAATTAGTTTACACTAGAAAATCATGAAACAAAACCAATATTTAGAGACTAAAATAATTAGTTGCACTAGTAACTAAATTAGAAACCATTTTAAAAACTAAAAAAAATTGGTTTCTAAATTAGTTTCTATTATTGTTAAATAATTTCTAAATTTGTATGTAATTAGCAACCAAGATTTTAACTACCAGTTATTTAGTTTCTAAATTTGGTAGCAAAAATCTTGATGGTTAATTAGATACTCTATGTAACAATAATAGAAACTAATTTAAAAGTTGTTAAAATGGTTTCTAATTTAGTTACTATTACAACTAATTATTTTAGTTTTTAAAAATTGATTTATATTTCATGATTTTTTTTTTTAACGTTAAAGATATTTATATGGTAGTGATTAGTTATAATAAAAGTCTAAACTCTATATTCCAGTATGTTTTAAGTGAACGATATTATAGGTTTTCTAGAATTCAAAAATGTTTTTAAGACTATATAATTTGAATATATTTTTGGATTACATAATCTAAAATACATCTTCATCAAAATTTATTATAAATTATGTAATTTGTAATATATTTTCAAATTATGCAATTCTTCTTAATTATTATCAATTTAGACTTTTCCAACATTTTATGGAGGTGTGTGAATAAACCATCGGGGTGTAGGAAAAAAAGAACCTTAAAAAATAGGTTGGGATGAGTACACTTGTTACATTGAGTTGAAAATTTTAAGCTAATTTCAAGTTGGATTGGATTCAATAGGCTAATGTAATCCATTACAAAATAAATAAATAAATAAAAAGATCTTAAAAAATTAATAATTCTTTTTATCTCCGGAAGATACAATTAAAAAATATACTATATAAAACCAGTAATAAAAAATATACTTATTGTTATTTTTATCTTTTGTTGCATTGGAAGGTAAAAAAAACTTATATTTGAAGCACATGCAGTGGCCACAAAACTTGGTCCGATGAATTAATTAAAGTTGGCTTGCGTGCTTGGAATCAAATGGAACAGTGTCCGATCATGCATCGTTAATGCAAGTTGAGGTCCATGTTCGTAAATATATTCTCCTATGTTGTTGTGTTATGTGTTTTTATGACATGACACGAATAGTAGTGTTTTAGTTTCCATTCTCTCTTTTTTGTTTGTTCAAACTCCAAACAAAGGTTCATCCTCCACTCACTTAACCATCTCCTTCCTTTCTCTTCCATTTCTATATTTGGCAACTCTTCTCTCTCTCCCCTCTCTCTCGCTTTGTTCCGTCAAGGACAAGGACACCGAGCCTCAGGAGCCACGAAAACACAGGTACATCATCATCTGTCTTTGCCACACCAAAACAATCTGCAATCTTTTGAATTTCCCTGCATTTACTCACTCTTGTTTCCGTTACAACTAATATATGCCTTGGAGGGTTATTCCTTCTGATTTCCCTCTTTCCTTCTCCGCATTCTCTTGCCATTAATGAGAATATTGTTAATTCGCTCATTAATGAGAATATTGTTCTTTGGCTTAGAACCAGGTTGGTGCCCATTATTATTCGGGTGGAAAACTTTGAAACTTTGAGATTTTGAAAAGGAAAAAAAGGTGGAATCTACCTGCCCAGAAGAATTATATGATCTTTGATCATTAAATGCGTAAAAAGACGTTTTTTTTTTGGAGAAAGGAGGATCCCTGGAGTAGTTTTGGTGATAATTTCCATCTGGGATCTTCACATCGGAATGAATATGTGGTAGAATCGTCAAATTCGGTGGAATGATTCAAAAGGGTGGAGGTAGAGCAATGGAGTGGAGGGTGCAATTGATTGGTGAACTGAAAATTGAGATCATGAGGTAGGTGGATATGAAGATGGACTCAAAAGGAGAGGCTGAACCTCAGGAGGAGAGGCCTTCATCACCAATGCGGGTCCTGCAGCATTTTTCGGGGGGCGCATTCAGAGTTGCTGGGGAAGCATTTCAGAATATGTATTCTAGTGGTGGGTCAAGCATGCCACAAACGGGGCTTGGTGGGCATAGACGTTGTCAAAGTGAGCTTGTTAGTAGAGGAGTTCAGCGTACTAATAGCTTACAGAAATTAAGATCTCACGTGCACAGGGCATGGCGCTGGGGTGGCAAATCCCGTGAAGAAGATTCCCTGACCAATTTCAACCCTGAGGTCATGGCAAACCAGAAACGGCAGTGGTATCGGCTTCATCCTAAAAGTCTGGTATTCATTTTTTAGAATCCCTTCATGTGCTATATTTATTTTTCAAAGTAATCCTTGCTTGACTCATCTGTAAATGGTATGGAATTTAATATACTTATGCTCTACATCGTATACAGTACAGTACTACATTTGCCTCAGTAGAAATCATTTTCCTCCTTCAATTACTTGTTCTTTATTGTTTTATCAACAAAATTTACTATATTTAGATCACTTCTTTGTCATCTATGAAGTTTAACAATTCTTTTAATTCTCTAGTCAGTTTTCAAAATTATAATTTTTCTGCATGCAATAATGTATCGTTGGTAGCAGTTGTTTCTGTATCTTAGTCTCGGAAGGAACTTAGAGCATTAGTGTTGAGGTTTTTTTATATTTCTTATATATGTATAATTACTCATGCCTATACTGGTATTTGAGTAATCGGTATACTACTCTAAAAGTTATTTTGAAGGCTCTTCATGTAGACTCGGAACATTAACAATGATACATTATTGCACTAACTTTTAGGAGGTGACTTTTGTGTACCATGCACATATTTATCAGAAATGTAAGCTTATCATTTTGTTGAAGTAAGTCAATGTGAATATTACTGTAGGACTGTGTACATAATAAGGAGCCGACATCGCTCTTTGAACATTTTATGATTGTGGGGCTGCATCCAGATTCTAATTTGGAAGCCGTGGAGCACTCGTTTGCAAGAAAGAAGAAGTGGGAAAAGGAGAAGGGGAAACCTGAATTTCGAGATTGCAGAAAGCCTGAGCAACAAAAACTACCAGAACCAACTTTGGAACCTCAGGTTTGGTAGACATCAGTATTTTTTTAATACATTATTTGATACAGCATTAACAACATTAGCTTTTTATCCTCCTAGATGGGATCAACTACATGGGTCACTCAATGGCATTAAGCTTGATAAAAAAACCTACGAGTATTATTTATCATGAGATCCCTTTTAACAAGTACATTTGATTGAAAATGAAGTTTTATCAGAGGGAAAAAGAAAGAAAGTAAAAAGTAAGGGAGGATAAGTTATCTTCCAAAACAGAGAAAATTTAAGGAAACATAAAATAAAAGAGATAATTGGCTGTCCAGTCTCTGCTTATAAGAAACAGAATATTTCAATCGCAATTTCTCTGTTTTTCTCCTTTGATAAATTTTAAAAGTTAAATTCTTGAATGTTATAGGCTAATACACCTTGGGAATATCTGGTGTCTAGATCTCCTAGGAATATAAAAGGAACTTCACAACATTTATGAAAGATGTCAATATTATATCTGTATTTTGACAGTGAATGAGAATTGCTTGAGTCTACAATGTGTTGCTACCATACAAATAATTGATCATAAAACTTCCCAACAAGCAAGCTTCTGCCGATTCATCCTGATTTATATTTGCAATTGAGTCTATTGCTATGGACCTATGCTTTCGTTGTAGCTCTGATACCTTTTTGCAAACATGCAGTTACTGTTCAAATATCCTCCTGCAAAGAAGCTAGCAATGCGTATGAAGGATTTAGCTCCCTTTTGCTTTCCTGAAGGTGTTAAGGTCTGTTTGATGCTATATTACGTACTCAGAGTTATCAAATTCTTTTTTCATTTTAACTGCTACCTTACCAATTGTTTGCATTTGGAGCCATAGAATTGGTTCTACCATCATTGCATGTTGCTCTTTCCCTTTCCTTGATGTGTAAATTATTTGATTTTTTCTCAATGAATAAATATTTTGATTTATCTTAGAGTAAGAAATTTCTGTTATCTTCTTTATCATTACATTGCAGAATATATGAACATAGTTTTTATCACTCTGGCAGCTGACACAGTAAGAGCAACTTAAACAGTAGTTGCTTATCCAATGTTATGATAATATGACAAGAGACAAGAATTTTTTAGATGCAGTTGCCTTCACAATCAACATTAACCAACGAGTTAAACGTTGAAAAGTGAGGTTAGCAGGAGACAGAAACTAAGAAACAGTATGTGCAATAAAGTTGCAAGTTTATGGAATCTCGAGAAATCTTACTATACATTTTAGCTTATTCAGATTAACTGATATTCTTGCCTTTAATTTTTTGGATTTCTTAATTACAAATTATAATTTTTCCACCCTTTATTATTGGTAGAATTTGACACTTTGTTACGAGGATAAAAGTAACAGTTTTTTTATAAACAATAGGTCTAGTTAAGTAATAAAATCTGCTTTTCGGCAAAACTGTTTCATTTGTGAAGTGTTGATTTACAGGCAAGGTTGTTGGAGAGGACTCCATCTCTTAGTGAACTAAATGAACTTGTCTATGGACAGGTACGAATGCCACATCAATCTTGTAGTTCTTTTTTCTTGAAAAAACATGTTTTTCCTTTCTTGACAAGCTAGTTAAATTAATATATCATCTAGTGTGTTAGATAATATAATTCATTCTAAGCATAACTTAATACTTGGTATATTTGACATGCATGTGTAGAGAAATATCGGGAAGGTCTACATTTCATTATCTTTCCATTTTGTTGCACAGAAGCATGGTCTCAATCCAATTTTCATTGTATTATTAACCTTCCACTGAGCCCTTATCACCTCTGCAACCAAAGATAATATAATTTTCCTTTTGCTTTTATTCTCTACAGGAACATTTAGGAAAAGATGATCTTTCATTTGTCTTTACAGTAAAGGTAATTTTTGTATTGATATCTATGGTTAATGATTGTTCTATTGAACTCTTATTTGACTTACCTGTACCCTGGCTAACTTGTGCTAGATGAGATTATGCAAGATTCTGTGTATGTACAGTTTCAGCATATTATTATTTTCAATTTCTTTTTTGAGAATTGTTGAGTGAGACACAAGGGGAGGGGGTAAAATATCTTACAGTATATATTTTTTCTTAGCTACTCAGTATTTCCTTCTTTAGAAAAAAACTTCAGATGTGTCTATCAATTATCTCAACTCGACAGTTCAAAACATTTGTTGTTAAAGGGCATCCTAATGTTATAGCGCAAGATGCAAGTGAGAACAGTATAACCAAAAATAAACTTTTAATTTGTAGCCTGGTCCCTTATGAACAAACAAATAGAGCTTAAAGCCTGGATTATACATAAACATACTGCATACCTTACGCTACAGTACGATATAATTATGAAGATAGGGACATTCAATGTGTGTGTGTGTGTTTGGTTTAATTTTATTTATTTGCTTCTCATTTATTTCTTATTGTAATGATTTCTGAAAGCACGTTTTGTGTACCTTGATCTATTGATCAGGCAGCAGACAATACAACACTTTATGGAGTTTGCTTACATGTGCCCGAAATTGTTCAAAGCCCCCCTGGTATCTTAGGCATATCATCGCCTTTTTCTCATTCCTCTGGGGCACTCAGCCGTTTTCTGGTTTCTGCACCCCGCTGCTATTGTCTTCTGACTAGAGTTCCCTTCTTTGAGTTACACTTTGAGATGTTAAACAGGTTAGGATTATGTGGCTTATTGGCATATACTAACATACTTTTCCGGGCAAATATGTTCATTTTTCCTAGACCCTGTAGAATTTATTACGCCTTACTTGGATGCAGTCTCATTGCACAGGAGCGCCTGAATCGGATAACACAGTTTATAAATGAGGTGACTCTCACTGGCAGCGGTCCATCATCGCCCAAACAAGATTATCAAATAAGGTCCAAGGCTGCAAACTCTCCAGAGATGGAGTCATCTAGTGAATGGATGGATTCTGCAATTCCTCTTGATGGTGCAACTGTTATTACTGCTGCAGCTGCTGGGATTATATCAGATGATGAAAGCCAACAGTTATCACCTAAATTACGGGATTGTCGCTGTCAATCTCCTGTAAGTGGGACTAGTAGTGATGCTTCAGATTTTGTTCATGTCAGGGATATAGATAAGGAGGACAAGAAGAATCTTCAAGTTCTTGATAATTGTGCGTTTAAGGCACCAGAAACTCTTGCTTCTATACAAAGAATGCATGGAAATTGTGAAAATGACCATGTTTCTCCGAAAGCTGGAACACCTTTGTCTCCTCGAAATCGTGGTTTGGAGCGTCTTGGAAGTTTTGAATCACTTTTCAGGTAATAAATTTATAATTATAATATTTATTTCAGTTTTACTTTTGGGTGGACTATCATTGTTTCCCTTGTATTTCCAGTGTTACATTTCTAGCAATCATGGTGCATAACTTATGGTGTGTTTGTGTGTCTATTTTTGACATTTATTGTCTACTTCCAATTCAATTTCAATCCATATTGTTTTCATTGGCAGTCCAGTTAGAAGCATGACATCAGAAGATGAGGACGATTTTTTCTCAAACACCGAAAGAGATTATGGGGATGAATTGTTAATGGAATGGGCCATGGTCAGTGTAAAATGGTTTTCCATTTGTTTTTCATTGATTAAACTGAAGTCATATTTGATTGCCAATTTACATATTTTTTTGTGAATGCATTTGATAGGAGAATAAGAATGATTTGCTACAAATAGTGTGTAGATACCATGCTCAACCTATTCCACCTCGAGGAAGTGATTTTGTCTTCCACCCTCTCGAACATCTACAAGCTATTCAATACATACGACACTCAGTTGCTGCTCTTGGCTTCGATGATTGTCCAAACTGTTCTGAACCAGCTCAGGTAATTCTTAAGTGATTTTTAACACAATACTTATCCAAAAGTATGTATACTCCTTACACATATACTTGGTAAAAGGACAATATGAAGCTGGCAGCGGCTGAGGAAGCCCTATCATTATCAGTATGGACAATGGCGACTACATGTCGAGTTCTGTCCCTTGATAGTGTAAGCACATATTCCAGTTGACATACAACAATGCTAATGTCTGTCTAACTCAGAAGTTCTCTACAGAAACTATTCTAAGAATCCATTACTTGTATTGTATGCATAAAATCTTTTTAAACTGTACTTTTTCGTGTAATTTAATTTTTTATATGCAGCAAAATATTTTCAGTTTGATTTTTGTCCTCAATCATGTTTCCTGTTCCAGTTGCTCTGTTTTTCAGTTTAATTATTCTAGTTCTTAATCTAGATAACATTATTTATTAACTATTATAGTTTAGGAGTGTACTTTAGTTTAACCAAACCCAACCCAGCTACTATTTTATATCCTTTAACCAAAATGAGCTTAAATATTTCGTGAGAAAAGATTAAAAACATAAGGTTAGAAGAATATATCACATGTATCCCCCCTAACATCTTCATTTTCCTATGTTTTTATTTACATAAATAAGCAGAGTCTTTGTGATTCTATAATGTCACTACAATTTAGCTTGTCAAAGAATGATTTATTATGCCTTAATTGCATCATCTGGAGTGCACTGCCTCTCCAATACCTATTGAAGATTTTGACTCATTCCATTTATTTACTAAATTGGATGCTAATATCTCGCTAATTCCTTCATTGACTAAAAGAAATTATTTTTTATCCACAATGTTACTGGCAGGTGATGACATTGATTACAGGAGTGTTGTTGGAAAAACAGGTGGTAATAGTGTGCCCAAATCTGGTAAGTCTTTAAAACCAACATACTAATTGATGGTCATTGACTTTCCTTACAGTATTGTACGGTTAGAACCTAGTTGCTGCTGCTGATTAATTTGGATTGATGTAGAGTGGAATTGTAACCTGCCTTTGATTTTGGCATTTTTTGACACAATGTAGGGTGTTCTATCTGCCACAGTGCTTTCTCTTATTCCCATGATTCGTCCTTTTCAGTGGCAGAGTTTATTGCTCCCAGTAAGTCTGTGGATTCAACAAGCCCTGGTTTCAGATTTCCATGTGAGATTGTCACAAAGATCTAACAATATATTAGCCTTGCTTTTCAGGTTTTACCTGGGAAAATGATTGATTTTCTTGATGCCCCAGTTCCATATATTGTGAGTATCATTTTCTTGAATGTTTATAAAATATGTTGTTTCATATTATATTTGTTTAGTTGACTAGTACTTTAGCATTCATTGTTGCTTAGCATTATAGAAGAAGAAATTAGTTTATGCATAAGTTAAAATTAATTTTAACTTGCACAGAAACCAATTTTAATGTATGGCAAAAACCTTTATTTTATTTTTTTTAATATCAATATCTTTGTTGCCTTTTAGGGTATGTACTATACTTCCAATTTCATTTTGGATCGATAAAGCCTGTGTGTTTCATTGAGGATTAGCATGTTCATTTAAAATGCTACTGTTCTTTCATTGTATGAGAATGATACCCTATTCTGATATACAGTTTTATTTCATGTTAAAACTAGGCTTCCTCTTTTTCCATTTTCCATATCTTTTCTGAAACTTAAAAGAAAAAAATGAGACCAAAAATAGGATGGTAAAGAGAACAAACAGATTAGAATTTTTGTTCTTTTTCTAAATGTTCATACATGGATTACAAGTAACTTCAAAATCAAATTTATATTCCAACATGGTTATCAATCTAATGAGAATTTATTTATCTTTTTCTTTATAAGCATTTGAATTTTAAAGAATGGTTCATCTCAATTGTTCATCCAATTATCTATTATTCATGCAGGTTGGCATACAACATAAACCAGTTGACTTGAATATGAGAACTACTAATCTTGTTCTTGTTAATATACTGAAGGACCAGGTTTGTAATGACATTTTAAAGATACTCACATGATATTCCGCAAGAAATGTGGGAGTCTGTTGGAAACTTGTTACTCTTAATTTACAGTCGTCATGTTTCTTGACTATTTCCAAATTTTGGGCTTGTATTTATGTGTGTGTGACAATTATTTGGCTATTTTTGCTATTCCAAGCAGAATTTTTCTCGTGTTTCTCTCCCATTTAATATTTCTTTTGTAGGTTGCAATGTGTCCATTACCAAAACTTCCACAGCATAAAGAGCTTCTCTCTCGGTTGAGTCCAATTCATGCTAGACTTTCAAATGAACGATCAATTGCTAGAAAGCATCCTGTACATAGGTGCAACGAAGTCCAGGTTTTCTTAGTTCCCATACTAAAAGATCTCTCTCCACACACACGTTATTTTGGAAAAATAAATTTTAGTATTTTTTATGTATAAAGAATTCATGCTTCACAAAGCAGCAGTTTTTCAGCTTCTAGCTGATGCTCTAACCATTATTAGCATCTGCTAATTTTGACTTGTTTACAGGCCGAAGCTTCAACTCAGTTTTTGAATATAATGTGGCACTATTTGGAGTCTCTTTGTTCGGATCTGAAATCCCACACGATAACTAGTGTACAATCAAATAACGATAGGGTAAGATAACTAAGTTAATGTGATACTTATTTCTGGAAGTTCTTGCAATACTAAGAATGAGTTATCTGCCCTAGCTCATCCTGGATTACTTTTTCAGGTTTCTTTACTTCTTAAAGATAGCTTCATTGATTCCTTTCCTGCTAGGGATCAACCATTCATTAAGGTAGCAGCATCCTATCATTTCAACAAAAAACGTAGGCATTTGAAAATTTGATTGGTGTCATCCTAGTTTAGAACAAAATTTGAGGGTTTTTGACGAAACTGGAATAATTTTGCCCCTTATTATCAAAATGGGTTCACTTTTTTTTAAGTTTGGAAAGTTGTGCCAAAAAGTGGCCCACTACTTCTAGCATGACTTTAGGTACCTCCCCAAAGTTAAAAAGCTATCCCATTCTAGTAACAAGGGGAAAAAATTGCTCCACTTTTTTTCAAAAACCCAAAATTTGATTGTTTTATATATTACATTTGGCTTAAGCTACAGAAAAATAGTTGGAATTAACATCACTGAGGTAGGGTGGAACATTAAATATTACTTCATGAATAGGCCTAGTGGGATTTTGTTTTATTTATTTTCATTTATTTTATGAAGCAACATAGATCCTGGAGTGACTGTTGTTTGAATAAACTTTTCAGGAGAGAAAAAATAGGAAGGTAAATTAATTTAATTTCTCATTAGTCAAAATCAATTTGTGCACATAACGTTAATAAAAGTTCTCTGATTTAACTTGTTCAGTGACTTAAAGGCACAAGTTAATTTTAATTAATGAAAGAATCTCAATTCATTTTATTCTCATATTTTCTTCTCTTACAGACGTTTATGGAAAAAATTATCTATAGGAGGCCAATCTCTTCACTAATTACTGTTTCAAACCTATTGATCTTGAATCCTTGGCTATGCAGCTTTTTGTAGATACACAGCTCTTCACTGTTTTATCCGACACTCGTTTGTCAAGCTTTGAGAGTGGCGAGTCATAGTCCCGTGCCACACTATTTTTAGACCAAATGGTGTTATACATGTATTAGACATGTTTGATGGCACTGTTGAAGATATAGCTCTGGATTTCATAGGGGGAACACCTCCAGTTCAGTCCAGGTTTGGAAAGACACAGAAAGTTATGTGGGTCAAAAAATTTTGTATAATGTTCATAGTAATAGACTACAAATGTCATGTACTAAATCATTGTGCTAACCCAGGGGAAAGAATCTGTCCCTATTTTTTATTGAGGGGTGTGTTCTTGGGTTCAGCAGTTCATGTTTTGTAATTGAGTAACTGTGAGTACTATGTCCACTCTCCCTGTAGCATATATGTCATAATTTTCTTATTGAGTAAAGGACAGTTTTGGCTCCTAAAAGTGTAATGTAATGTCATATTAAAATCAAGAAAATTCTAAATAAGTTAATGAATTTTTTTTTTTATTTGGTCCAAACCTTTAAAGTGAACTAGTTGGTATCATTTTGGTATTTAAAGATATGATAATATCATCATTGAAGTTACATTTGTTCGAATTTTGAACTGATATAACAGATGAAATACATATTCAAAGACCTATTTAATAGTGTTTTTAGTTTCAAGGACTATTATAATCAATATCATCCTTTCCTCTAGTTAAACAAAGTTTATCATAATTATATATGTTGTGGGAGAAAACTACACACAAGAGTTGTCAATTTTAATGTTTGGAAGTTTGGTAATAGGCTGTTATTGCTGGGAGATGAATGGATATGGAAATTTGTGGCAGATGTGGGTGATTGAGTTGCATTTGTTGGTTTCGATGTGCTCGAATTAAGAAGTAATATCATGGTGTGTAGGTGATTGAGAAAGAAAGCTGCAACTTTGTTAAAGTTCACTGTAGAAAGATTAAAAAGGTATGACACATTTTACAAACATGGTTAATTGATACATTAAGTGGTAGTGATAAAATATTTTTAGATTAAAAGTAATAGTTAGGCTGCAATCAATCATTAAAAACAAGTTAAATGATAAATAAAGCAATTTCGAGACTATGTTCAAGACCATATTTAAAGGGGTCTAACATAAAAAAAAAACACTCTGCATAAGTTCTTCCATCTAGCTTTTTCTAAATGTTCCTTAATTTTATTATATATATTCTAAAAAAGATACTTATTTTCTTAGAGCAGAATTCAAACTCACTAACTATCACTTTTTTTCCATGTTATATCTCCTTAACTTTACTAAAGGTGTTAAGAATGATTAAGAATAGAAAGATTAATTCATTTGATCACAGTTTTCTGTAGATTCCAAAGCCATAAATTCTAACAGCCAAAAAACTGTAAATTGCTCAGGACATTTCAATGTACAAGGCCAACTTCTTGTTTTTCATTTTGTCCCCATTGTTCTTTTTATTGGTTTGTGTACTCTGCTTTGGTGTGTACAGATATTACTGCAGAGGTTTTTTTGTATAAAGTTAAAATGAAAAAACATGTTCTGAACAAAAATTTAAAAACAAATGCAAAGCTTTCTTACACGTTAGAAGGGGCATCAGAAGTTAATGTCCACGTCAAAATTCATCCTACGAACGTTACAACGTGAAATACAGCAACCATCATTGGAAGTGTTTTTCTTGATAGATGTCTATGAAAAAAAGTCATACAAAACTATCAAATAAAAATCTCAAAGGTATTTAAACCTTGAAAACAGTATTTAACGAAATAAATTGAAAAGATTTAAACGAATTATTATATAAGCACAAAGGTACTACAATTGGTTTGATCAACCCATGCCCCAGCCAAAGAATCAATAATTAAATCCACAGTTTTACTCTGTCGAGAAAAGAAAAATAAAGTTTTCCACTTTATTTATCCAAGTGGATGTCAATGTACTACACAATCAGCGACACTTAGCCACATCTAATCTGAAAAAAAGTGTATTGTTTGAATAAAAGTAAGAAGAGAAATTAAAAAAAAAATGTTTGAAAAAAAAATTAAACCATTTACCATATTATGTTTTACATATAATTATTTGGATGTTGCAAGGGAAATTATTTATTTTTTTATAAAGTAACATAAAAATCAGATGTAATAAACATGTCGTCCAAATAACTTTCTGCTTATTTATCTTTTCAAATAAATAGGAAAAAATGGAGATTTTCATCCTGTCTCACTTCTCTCTGTTTCTTCTTTCTATTTGATTGGCGGAATGTTATTTGATTAGCATTGTCATTTTCAAAAACAACTTTATTTGAGACAGGTACCTAAAAAATCCTTCTGCAGAATAGAAAGTTAAAGCATCTTATCCCCTTTGATAATTATCTGCAAGCAAACATGATTAAAAATATCAGTTTCTAGCCACATATATGTATTTGTTATACTTTTTTAAAGTTAATACACAAATAATAATAATAATTACAATGGTTATCATTAAATTGTAGTTACTACAAGTTACCTTTTGTGCAGAAACATTAATTTTGACTTCTTTTTATTCATTTATTTCGTGTGTAAATGTTTAGTTGGTCTCTTGAGCATTTGTTCCAGACTGGCTAGACGTGTCCAACTTTGTTCAAATTCTTAAAAGGATTTTCCGATTCTAACGTTCAGGTTCGACATAAGTGCCTACGAAATAAATTATTAGTGAAAGATAAAAACTTTTAGTAGTTTTCGAAATGAAGTATATTATTACTTGAAACAAGGTAACATGACAGATTTGTTGAAAATTTTAACTTCTTGACGCCTCACAATAATATAGCAGAAGTAAAACACTTTGGTGTCTGCCACCCAGAGGATGGAGAGGTAAAAGAGAGATTATTCTTGACAGGTAAAATAGGATAATACCATAGCCATAACTCAAAAAGGATTATCAAGTATTCGCTGTAAAGCCCTTCTCGCCACAAATTTGACTAACATGATCTTACTCAAAAGCTATAGCCACTCCAGATTTATTTGAAGTTTAAACTACAAGCACAACGACAAAGAAATGCAACCCAACACATCCATTCCTCACGAAACTAGCCCGGCTGACATATATCACCTCATTCTTGAGTTGAAAGCACACAACGAAGGCATCCCCCGTCATGCAAAAGATCAAAAGCCTTGTTGATCTCAGAGAGAGTCAAAGTATGGGTAATGTATTCATCAACCTTGATTTCCTGCAAAACAAGTAGAGCAGACAAGGACACAATGTAGCCTCGAAACTATCCATGCTTTACAAAAATATTGAATTAATGAACAAAACACTCTGAAAAACATTTTTACCTTCTTCAGGTACTTGTCTACGAGCCAAGGAACCTGTGACCTGCTCTTGAAGCCACCGAAAGCAGTTCCTTTCCAGACACGTCCACTCACCAACTGGAAAGGTCGGGTTGATATTTCCTGACCTGATGCTGCAACACCAACGATAACTGATGTCCCCCAGCCCTGGGAATTTTCAAAGAATATTTCATGTGTACAACCATCACAGTGTAATATTTGAAAATGGAGTCAATGTGACAGCAGAAGCATATTCACCTTGTGGCAGCATTCCAAAGCAGCTCTCATCACAGAAACATTTCCAATACACTCAAAGCTATAATCAACTCCACCATCTGTACGATCAATTATGACCTGCTGAATTGGTTTATCAAGTTCATTTGGATTTATGAACTCGGTGACTCCAAAGTTCTTCGCTGCAAGGAAAAAAAAAACAAAAGAAGACAAATCAATAAATGAAAAGGTAATTATTATTATTATTGTAGTGAAGAATGTCTTCTGTGGTGTACTAATGCTACACCAGCACTATAAAACCAAAACTCAAAAAACCACAAACAGAAAATAGCTCATGTAGTAAGTAAGACACAACGCATGGACCTATATTATACATAGGTCACAGCATTTAAGGCACAACAAAAACGATGGAGCAAGAAATGAAATAAATACAAATATATACCACAAGAACATACATATTAAGATCCCATTAAAACAGTATCATTCTTCCACTAGTATAATTCTTTAAAAGGATGATACTCAATACCTAGAGAAATTAGTTCTACAACACCAAAAAATGAGAAACATGGCAACGAATCACTTCACAATATTAAAGACATTCTGGTTGGTTTAGGAAAACCCAGTTCATTTCGTACCAGTATCAAACTTCTTGCTGTCAATATCTATGCCAATAATCCGGGATGCACCAGCAGTTTTTGCACCCTCTGCAACCTGTGAAGTACAAATTACAAATCAAAATGTCAAACCCAAAAGGGAAAAAACATAAACACCTACAATTGTAACTTCATAAACTTACAGCAAGCCCAACAGTCCCAAGGCCAAAAATAGCAACAATTGTCCCTGGCTCAACCTTTGCAGTGTTCCACACAGCTCCAAGGCCTAAAAAGAGGGGAAAGATAGATATCACAATTTAATAATAATAACTGAACTAGGTACGGAAGGACACAAGACCGCACATTTCATAGCATTAAGAAAGAAAGAATGAAAGAAGGAAAACATTTTCATTTTTCACAAAGCATGTTCATTTTTAGACTATCAACACAAGAGCGGGAATTTGTAACTGTGATCAGAAACAGTCTAATATGATATACATTGGTATGGCAAAGGCAGCAATAATATACATCTCCATAGGCAAATGTAAGCATGTAACATTATTGTCCAACTCCAAACACATTTCATGAATCACAAGACCCATACAATACAACTTGAAAAATCTCAATATAGTTTTTGTAAATGAGAATATTTACCAGTTGAAACACCACATCCGAGAAGACAAACTTTGTCCAGAGGAGCTATGGGGTCAATCTTAGCTACACTAACATCATGGACAACAGTGTATTGACTAAAAGTGGAAGTTCCCATGAAATGATAAATGGGCTTTCCATTAATCGAGAACCGACTCTTGCCATCATTGAGCATGACCCCAACTCCAGTGGCAGAGCGAACCTTGGCGCAAAGGTTGGTCTTCCCTGATTTGCAAGTCTTGCACTCCCCACACTCAGCCTGGTAACAGGGAATGACATGATCCCCAGGCTTAACATCAGTAACACCTTCTCCAACACTCTCCACGATCCTGCAACAAAAATGAACAAACCCCTAAAACCCCGATCCATGCCAGTAAATGCATATGCTCACATCAAATAGCACATGCAGCAGCAATCGTATCTTAAAAATGAACCTTTTAACATTCAAATTCACATTCGCATTCATATACTATACATGCATACATACCCAGCAGCTTCATGACCGAGAATACAGGGGAAGAGGCCTTCAGGATCCTGCAACATTAACAATTTTCTCACAATGCAAATCCAAACAAGGGAAACACAAATTAATGGATTCGGAAACAGTTAACAAATAGAAAGAGAAGAAAATAGAAACCTTGCCGCCCCAAGTGTAAGCATCGGTGTGACAGAGAGCGGTGTAGAGGATTTGAACTCGAACCTCGCCGGCCTGAGGCGGAGCAACCTGGACGTCTTCAATTGTCAAGGGCTTATTGGGTTCCCAGGCCACCGCAGCTACATCAAAACGACGTCACATCACAGTTAGATTATTGGGATTTGTTTAATGTTAATTAGATCTGAAAGAAAGAAGAATGAAGAAGAGATTGGGTACCTTTGCAGGTGATGACTTGACCTTGAGTTGCCATTGAAAGGAATGAGATGAGACCCACACAAACCAATACCTGTTTATCTCAAAACTCTACCTTCTACTTATTTATAGACCAAGACATTCACACTCTTAACATGCTCATATTAAATTACAAAAACTAATAATCTCTCAATTACTCTCAAATTCACATTCATTGAGTTATAAAACTTCAAACATCTTTTGAAAATTATACATGTCAATACAAACTAACAAAAAATTAATATTTGTTTTTCTTTGTCTTGATTCTAAGAGAAAGTTTCTTTTTTCATTTTTGTCTTTTTTTTTCAATTTCAATAACATATTTTTATTTGTTTTTTATTTTATACTTAGTCCTTGTAATAATTTTAAAATATTTTACACATGCATTTTCGGCTTTATAACTAAAATAAAAAAATTATATAATTATTTACTATATTGTTTGTTATATTTGCTAGTTCATGTAAAATAATATTAGAATAAAAAGGAAATTATTAAGTATTATAAAACATTTCATCCATTTCTTTCTAGGCAAAAAATATTTTTATTTAACTATTATCTTCAAATTTTAAGTTAATATTTTTTTCATTTATTCACTTGACTATTACTTAATTTTTAATTAATTTATATATTAATATATATATATATATATTTTAATATAGAAATAAAATAAAAAAATCAATTTATAAATATTTTATTGAAATTAATAAAATTCATTTCATTTTTTTTTCGAAAAATAAACATTGAAGTGTACTTAAAAAAAGGAGAAAGTATATTAAATTAAACTTAATAATTTAACACAACTTTAAATTTACAAAAATGCAAGGCAACGTGTATTTTGATTAGTACCAATAATAGTAGTAAAAGAAACATCACTTTATGTATTTAATAATGATAATGATAAAATTCTGTTTCAAATTGGGAAATAAAATAACTTTTTATTTTAATAAAATATTAATAATATTTTTAGTTTACCCTTTTTTTTCTAGATCAGAGAAAATATATCTATACGTCTAAATAAAATATAAAAAATGTATGATAATTAAAAATAGATTTAAATAAATAAAATTCTAATATATCGTACTTGGAAAAAAGAAAAAAGAGGGAATACATTTTATTGCGACCTAATAAAGGTAATTCCAATAAACTCTTTATTGTCTCTTTCTTCGGCATTTTACAATTTCTTAGTGTACTTTTGGAAAAGGTCTAATTCTTTGGTTAGGAATAGATTTTAGTCCATAGCATTTGATCCCTCAGGATTAAAAAAAAGAGTCAAAGGACTAAAAAAAAAAATTTAAATAGCAACAAAAGCCTTACTAGTTAGGTTAAATCCATGGATATTTTTAAAAGTAAGAAAATGAAAAAAAAAAATTAAAAATTGTTGAACGTACACAAACCTACATTGTCTTAAGTTGCTCAATATGGACCTAAGTCAGGTTGAGTCTGGGTGAGTTAGGTCTCATCTAAGTCGTGTTGAGTCAAATTAGATACAAGTTAGGATAAGTTAGGTTGAATTAAGTTCACGTGAAGTCGAGTTTAGTTTTTGGATAAATCGAATTAGGCTAAGATGGTTCATGTCGAGCTAATTTAGGCTAGATTTATATTAGCCGAGTTGAGTCATGATTAGGTTAAATCGAGTTGGGAAGAGATCAGTATGTCCAAGTTGATATCAGGTTAAGATGGACAGGGTTGGGTCAGGCTTAAGTAAAATAGGCCGATTGAGTTGGTCCCAACTCTAGTTGGATTCAAGTTAAGTTAAGGTTGATGTTCCACGTCGTGTTGAATTCAATCGAGCCCACATTGCATAAGGTTGAGTCGGTCCCACATCAGGCCAAGTTGAGTCTGACCAATGTCAAGTCGAGTCAAGTCAAGCGCACCTTAGGCCAAGTCGAACACACCTAAGGTCGAGTCGAATCTGAAGCACCTTAGGTTGAGTTGAGTAGGGCTCACATCGAATCAAGTCAAGTCGGACTCATGTCGAGCCAAGGCAAGTCATGCGCACGTTAAGTTGAGTCAAGTCAAGCCCACATCAGTTGAGTCAAGTCGGACCCACATCAAGCTCAGTCAAATTGGGCCCATATTTAGCCAAGTTGAGTTGGGTTTATGTCAAGTCAAGTATAATCAAACTCACATTGGATCGAGTTGAGTTAGACCCACATTGGGTCCATGTCAAGTTGAGTAAGTCTAACCCACCTCAAGTCAAGTCATTTCATACTTATCTCTGATTGAGTTGAGTTGGGTGCACCTCGAATTGAGTCAATTCGACCCCACTTCCAACTCAATCGAGTCAGGCCAAATCGAGTTGAGTACACCTCGACTTGAGTCAAGTTAGGTCCACATTAGGCCAAGTCGAGTCGAACCTGGGTTAGGCCGAGTTAGACCAACATCAATCCAAGTCAGTCAAATCTTGGGTCGAGTCATACCAATCATGTTGGGCTCACACCAGGCCAACTAAAGTCAACTCCACATCGTGTTAAGTAGAGTTGAACTCATGTCATTCCGAGTAGAGTTGTGTCCATGTTAAGTCAAGAAGACTTTGTCTACGTCGGATTGTGTCAAGTCAAACCAATATTGGGCAGAGTAGAGTTGAATCCACCTTAAAAGAATGAAGTTGGAGTCACCTTAGACAAAGTTAAATCAATTCACCTCAGATCGAGATCAGACTCACTTTAAATTAATATAAATTAGACTGATCTCCAACAAAATAAAATTACTTAAAATCTAATTAAATTAAATGATAGTGAAATCAAATTGTATAAAATTTGCTTTGATATCAATTGGTGTATCTTGTAATCGAATTAGATAAAGTAAAATCAAGCAATATATCGATAAATTGAAAAAAAAAGTGTTATTTTGTTTGTGTTCTTTTACTTTAATATAAATATGAAGTAAAATTATAAACACTTTAACTTATTGTCATGATAATTATCAGCACCTCTCTCAAAATATGAACATATTAAAATGATGAAAAGTTTATATGAGAGAGGATTTACCGTTTAATAAAACTACTTATTTTTAAATAATTAAATTTTTATTTATATTATTATATCTCTAAACATTAATAAAAGAGAATAAATAATAGTTTATTTTAAAATATTTGAAGGCAAAAATCTCTTTATGTAAAATTACTAAAGTAAATTGTGTCTCTCTCTCATGCTACCAATTAAAAGTTTGTAATTTGTAAATATATCTAAAATATAATATTAAAAATTCACCTATGATATAATTTTGGGAGAGTGTAATTTTAGTTCCGTAAAAGCTCAATTAGACATTTGTTTATATCTTTTCAATTAAATTACTATGGTTATCAGTAATATATTTTCCAAATTCTAATATTTGTATCAATATTAATAATTAATAATTATAGTTAATTATTTAAGCCGAATATGAACTATATTTAATAATAATTTGTTAAATAAGAAATAATTTTAAGTGTTAAATTTAAGAATTAAATTTTGTAAAAAAATCTATTAAAACATCATCATGATGATAATCTTAAATTGTGAATTGTGAAAAATATAGAATGCACGAAAATGAAAAGAAGTGAAACGTTGAAAGCCGAAAGCCGGAAGATATAAAAGGCGGGAGCACAAGTGAAAGACTGAGTTACTAGCTTCTTCAATACTGTCTGTGGTGCTGCGTTTGGTTTTGGTTTAGGGTTGCAGCTCTCTCAATACACTTCATTCTCCACTTTCTCTCTCACGACGCCGTATCATCCAAACATACTCTGCAATTTTCCTTTTCTTTCACTGTAAGTTCTCTCTTATCCCTCTCCCAATTCAATCCCTGGTTTTATGAACAATAATTTTGTCACATTGCTTCGCTTTTTTCTTTTTATTCTTTGTTCGAATCATTACTACGGATGACACTGTTCTCCAGTGTTCTTTGACTTTCGTTGTTGAATTTCAATGTTTTATTTCCAGATGATTAGAGGTTGCATGCTGAGTTGTTCAGTGAATGATAGTTACTGACTCAGTGTAGATACCTCACACAGCGTATAAGGTTTCGTAAAGTGGTCGATTCTAGTTACGATGTTAATTAGGTCACCATGACGGCAATGCAATGTAACTCTGGTTGCATCAACTTTGTTTATCTTTAATTTTCTACTGTGTCAGGAATTTTGGTGAAACTGTAATCACCAATGCGGCCGGCCGCAGTTTAAAAGCTTGATTGTGGGAAATTGAGGATAAATGTGTTGCTCTGTGGTCCTAAATATCCCAAAAATCATTATGTTTTGGACTGGTTGTTTTAGAACCTTGGTGAATGGTTATTTGCTTGCCAACTTTATGGTTTCAAATTTCGATTTGGAGATGATGTGCATGAACACTTTAAATCTGTATACATTAGATGTTTTTGTGTTAAGGTTGATGCTTTCATCAACTTTTGTTGTATGGATTGGATTGTTGATTGTGTATTTGTTGTGTTATGTGAGCAGGATATATTTGGATTCAAGGCTGAAGTGAAACGGAGTTATGGCGGATTTAGAAAATTTGCTCTTGGAGGCAGCAGGTAGAACCCGACACTCTCGTCCAACATCAAGAAGAGGACATGGTGATGGTGAGAGTGTCTTCAGTTCGGATGATGAACATGAGTATCCAGGTCCAAATCACCCTGGCTCACGTGTTATCCTAAAGAAGAGATTTGATCCAAAGGAAAGAGATGATGGCAAGGGAAGTCAGGAAGAAGGGGATGACGATGTTGGTGGCCGATCTGATCACAAGGGTGATAGCAGCGATGACTATGATTTTGGTGATGATCTTTATAAGAATGAAGATGACAGGCGTAAGCTTTCTGAGATGACTGAACTTCAGAGAGAGATGATATTATCTGATAGGGCTACCAAGAAGTATGATAAAGATTTATTGGGGAAGATATCGTCAAAGCGGGAGAAGGGAAAGACAACTATACCTGGGACACATAGTTCACCTCTTCCACCATCTCGTGTGCGGTCATCAGTCAGATCAGTTGACAGGTCAGCTGCCAAGGATGGTGCTTTAAATGAATTGCGTGCGAAAAGATTAAAGCAGCAAGATTCAGAAGCAAACCGCAAAGTAAGTGAGGCATCTAAAAGTTCAGGGCCTGAACATGTTTCACCAAAGCACAAACCTTTCTCTTCAACAAGTCTCACAAGCTCAAGTGATAGTGAAAGTGAAAACAGGTCCCTGAGTTATGATGCAGGGTTGAGTGATGATGAAATGATCATTGACAGTGATGATGACCGGATAATTTTAGGATCTGAAGGACTTTTATTTGAGGATATAAAAGAAATCACCGTTTGCAGATCGAAACTAACAAAATGGTTTATGGAGCCCTTTTTTGAGGAATTAATTGCTGGTTGCTTTGTAAGAGTTGGTATTGGTAGATCAAAGGCAGGACCTATCTACAGGCTCTGCATGGTAAAAAATGTTGATGCCACAGACTGTGATCGGGAGTATAAATTAGAAAATAAAATCACACACAAGTACTTAAATCTTGTCTGGGGAAATGAAACTTCTGCTGCGAGGTGGCAAATGACTATGGTTAGCGACTCTCTTCCCCTTGAGGAGGAGTTCATCCAGTGGAATAAGGAAGTAGAGCGAAGAGGCGGTCGGAGGCCAACAAAGCAAGAAGTGGAAGAAAAAAAACAAGCTATACAAAATATCAACTTGTTTGTTTACTCAGCTGCTACGGTGAAGCAGATGTTACAAGAGAAAAAAACTGCCAAAATAAGACCACTAAATATTGCAGCTGAGAAGGATCGGTTAAGAACGCAATTAGAAATAGCACACAGTAAGCAAAATAATACTGAAGTGAACAAGATCATGACAAGGTTGCAAGAATTGGAGGAATCTCAGCACTCTAAGGAGAAGGATGTCAGAGCTTTGAAGCTTTCTGAGATGAATAAAAAGAACAGGTTTGAGAACTTCAAAAATGCTTCTGAATTGAAGCCAAGAAATACAGATTTGAAAGCAGGGGAGGCGGGTTATGATCCATTTTCAAGGAGATGGACTCGATCAAGAAATTACTATGCCGCAAAACCAGCTGAAGAGGTTGCAGCTGAAAATAATAGTTCCATTGATATGGTGGCTGATGAAGGCAGCTATCAGACGACAACAGCTGTGACAGGGGTGGCTGGCATGGCGGCTACGGCTGCAGCATTGAAAGCTGCTGCCGGTGCTGGGAAGTTAGTTGATACAAGTGCTCCGGTGGATCAAGGGACAGTGTCAAATGTGCTGCACGATTTTGAGCTGCCAATATCATTATCCATACTCCAAAACTTTGGTGAAGGCCAAGGAATTCAGGCAGGGTTTATGGCAAGAAAACAGAGAATAGAAGCAACTGTTGGATTTCAAGTCCCGGAGGAAAAAGGTAAGAGGGATGCGCGGACATTAACAGTTAGTGATTACAAGAGAAGAATAGGGCTTTTCTGAATTCTGTTGAAGTAGCAACTTTCATCAGGTATACACTTTTACACGATGAAGTTGGTTTGCATTATCTATAGTACTGTTTTGGCCGTTAATAACTATATATATCAACTTTTCAGGTGATCATGGAGTTTTCATTTTCTTTTACCTTCTCTTAAAAAAGAAAATTGTTGGATAGTCGGGTGCCGGGACAAAGAATTGTTAAAAGTATGTTGTTTGTTTAAATCTTCTTTACTTTTTTAAATACACTTGATATGCATTGTCGTAAGGATGATATCGAAGGTGCTCATTGGCTTTGATGTTTATTTGTTTTTTCATAAAAGATATTATTATCATCTAAATATGTGTTGCCCCTTTACTATGTTGTGAATGTGATCATTAGACATTTATCATTGTTGGTAACATTAAAGTTTACAACAACACGTCGATTATTATTTCGAAATATTGGAATTTTTAGTTCAAATTGTATGCAATTCACTAAAGCGCACTACTTAATCGTACAGGAAATCAAATAGTAGAGTTTGTGTCATTTTGCACTACTGTTGATAAAATTGATTTTGATGTAATATGAATCAAGATATAATATTTTTTAATAAACCTAGAATCTTAGGTTATCTATAGTTATTTATGCTCCTGGTCGATTTTTAATATAATATCAGTTTTACAATGTTGAACCAATAATGTAAAATCATCTTAATTGGTATTTCAAAGTGATATGAAGAATCCAATATAAATCATATGGCTTAGTGCTTGTTTTACAAATGCTCAATTTTTCTCTCACTCTATTACACGTTAGAAAGTATAATTAAATTTAAGTTAAGGATAAATTTGAATTGTGAATTGTATCCAACTTTCTGACCAAGCTTCTCTTATTGGCACCAAAACTTAGTAATTGCTGCACATCATGTGATAATTTGAAACCCATGCTACTCACATTTTACCTGTTTTTTTACTCATTATTAACACTCCTTACTTTTTTTTATATTTTCAAAATACTCCTTATCTTTCTCATTTTCACACATCTTTCATAAACTAATTTCTATTGCATAATTTGTGTATACAGTACGGAAATTAGTTTCTATAATGTGTTAGAGTATATCTACTTGCGAAAAAATTCCAATCAAATATTTTTTGCCAAAAGAATTTTAAAAATAGAAAGGTGGTGCAAATAGTAAAATGGGGTATAATAGCTTGCACCTATAGAAAATGTCAACTATAGTTTGGCAAATTCTTCCTACACCCAATATTTTTCAACTACACCCAACACAATTTTAAAATTCCAAAAATACCCTTTATTTTCGAAATGAAAATCTGAAATTAAAAATAATACATTATGAAAAAATAGATCCACAAGAACTTTTTGGGTTCCAGAAATAAAAATCTGGAAACAAAAATCAAAAGCCTATTATGGATAAGAAAATCCAAATGCGAAAAATTTGTTCCGAAAAAAAAAAATCCAGAAACATATTTCAGAAAAAGGGATCCAAAATGTATTTTTATATGTACCCAATTTCTTTAAAGGCATTTTTGTCTTTTTCACTGGAATTGGGTGCAGTTATATAGTGTAGAAAGCAATTGCCCTATAGTTTCTGAGCTAGGATTGGGAAATCACGGTTGGATTGGACCGAAATTTGTACGAATCAGTATATGAATTTAAGCAAATGCTTCTTACACCCAATCATTTTTAACCTGCACCCAACATATTTTTTTAATTTCCAAAAATGCCCTTAATTTCGGAAATAAAAATCCGGAATTGAAAATAATATATTCTGGAAAAATAAATCCGGAAGTGATTATTGAGTTCCGGAAATAAAAATCCAGAAAAAAAATTAAAATTCTATTTCGAAAAAAAAATCCGCAACACATATTTTGGAAATTTATTTTTAAGGACAGTTTCGTCTTTTCCGTGAGATCGGGTGCAATTGCCATGAATTTATAATATAATACTTATTGAATTCAAAGATTAAATTGTTTGTGAATGTTATTCTTAACGAGTAACCCCCATGTTCGGTTTCGCAATATATGTGGAAGCAATGAGAATATTGCTTTTACGTTCTTTACATGAATTTTAATCTAAATGTTAATAATGCATCTAAACACTGAGTAACTACTTTTTTTCATTATTCATTTCTATTTGAATTTAACTTAATCAATATGCATTTTCAATATAAAAATAGTATGTTATTTAACAACAAGTAAGTAGTATTAATATAATTTTGAAATAAATTATCATATATAATCATTTATGGTTATAGTGGTACAAATAAATACATAGTTCATTTTCTTTATATGTAATCAAAAAATTGAAAATAACACGATTTGACTTCTTAAACCATAAAATAAAACATTTTTTTATTTTCAAAACGCGATTTAGCTTGCTATAATTTATAACAGTCTGTAAATTGCTAATGAATGCTAATATTAAATCTGGTGTAGAATTGTACTTTAGCATCTATCGCATAATACAGTGTATTTTTAATATAAAAAAAAACCACGATTATTCTTAGGTAAAGAAAGAAAAAACAATTAACTTTAGCTTTCTCCTTTAAATATTATGAATAGTTATTATGTGATATTTTAAATATTTTTTATAATATTATTTAAACAATCTACAAACATTAATATTTAGTTAAAAAGTTTATAATATATTTATTGTATACTAGCGGTAAAAATAACATCGATAACAAATATAGACAATACTAATAAATTAAAAGTATACTGTTAATAAAAATAAAAAATTATTTTGACTGAAAAATAAAATATTACATAATATATATATATATATAACCTCAGTAATAATATAATTGTATAAAATAAAATAAAAAAGTACAAAACATTATAAAAATATATCTACTTTGCTGAATAATACTTGAAAAATTACATTTAAGAAATTAAATTTAAATGAAGAAAAATAATGATCTCTTAATAATAAAAGAATGAAATATAATACAAATACTACAAAAATATCATAAAAACTAAAGTTTAAGATATACTATCAAAATAAATACTATAAAATATTTCATATAATATTTTTTTATTATAAGTATGAAAAATAATATTAGGAAATAAAACCTTAAAAATATTATAAAATATAAAGGTTATTGTACCAGATCAGAACAGGCCTGGTTTTTCTTTAAAACGAATTGCATAAGAAAGAAAAAGAAAAGGTAAATGGGATTATATGATGTATTTTTTTTAGGATTTAAGAATCTAATGTAACATAACTTTGATGTATTTGAAATCTTTTTTTTATTTCCTTTCAAGTTTTAAAGTGTGTAAATTGTATGTTTTTGGTGTACAATATAGAGTACAAAAGGTTTGAATCTTATGTATTACAATTACAATTGATGTAAAGGAAGAAAAATATAGTGAAGGGTACATAGTTTAATTTTTTAAATCTTTTAATAAAAATTATTTTGTAGGTGTTAACAAATCAAAATGACTTGGTTACTATAGTATCATTCTCATTAAATATTTGAAGAGAATTTTATTGTTTTCGAAAAAACTTACATTTAAATATGAATCTTTATAAAAAAAATAAGAAAACTTTTAGTTTTAGTTTTATTAAAAAAAAAGTCATTGTATCTCTCTAAATTATAGTATAATTCTTTTAGTCCTTTAAAATAAGTTTTAGTTTTAGTTTTAAAATAAATATTTTTCATTTATTTATACATACACTTTTTTTTCTAAAGATGTTAGGTATCCACATAGTAAAACAAATATTAATGGATGACATTCAAAATAATCATTTGACATTCTCATAATCCATTAACAAAAAATTCATAACACTACGAATAAAAAATTAATAATTTCAAAATTTTAAAAAATTTTAACTGTTTTTTTTTTTACAATTACTAGTAAAGTCCCTTCTTTTACATACACTAAAAAATATATAAAAAAAAATTTAATATGATTATATTTGAAGTTTTTTTCAAAAGTTATTTTTAGATTTTAAAACAAAAAAAACCACTAAAATTAATTAGAGATAAAGACATTTTATCGTATATAAATAAGTTCAAACCTCACTTTATAAAACAGTTATTGTAAGATTAAGTTAAACTTAAAAATTCACTTATTAATATGATATAAGAACAATTTAGATATATTCTAATAAAAGTTTGTTGGTCTTATTAGGTTATCTATTATCAGATGGATCTCACGTACGAGTTGATAGGTCTCAGTGTGAGGAAGTATGTTAGAATCACACATCGACTAACGATTAAAGACAATAACATTTGATAGTATATAAGTAGGAGTGCAAACCTCTCTCAATAATAACAAATTTTGTAAGGTTGAATTAGACTTAAAAATTACATTTTAATAATATCTCTAAATCATTTTGATTTTCCAACCTTTTACATCTTCACATATAGAAAATCATTTTTAAAAAATATGATTTATAAAATACTACCTCTGATATTTTATATAATTACTTAAAAAATTCTGGAGGTGTGGGGCTCTTTTATTGGTATTACACATATTTTTATTATTATTTCAATGAAGATAAACAATTTTTAACGCGTAAGATTACCTTTGAATAATTATATAATAGTCATATAATTTGTATTAGTTTTATATCAACTTTGAATGATCAAACTTTAAAAATATTGTTATTACGGGTAAAATTGCCCCACTTATTTTAATTAAATAACAATCAAATTTCTTTAATAACTTAATTACTCATTCTTAATTTTTTTCTGAAAAGGTTATATTGACCATCTGTTAAATACATAACCATATTGTTTAATAGCTGTCAAAATATTATTTAATAGTAATATATATTCGTATACAATTAATGACTTCTTTAAAAAGAAACTAAAAGAAAGTATCTATATTTGACTGTTGACTTGATTTGATAAGTTAAGTATGTTTTACTTAATGGTAATTACCTTTTCTAAAAAAACATAATAATAAAAATTGTAATTTTAATATCTCTAATAAATTTAACAAGGAAATAGTTATTTTAGATATTTTGCCTAATTTATTTGTAGAATCATTCAAAAATTCAATCTTAATAATGTGATTAATTTATTTTGAAAAAAAAAAACATGTTTTCAGCAACTTAGGGAGAGAATAAAGAAAACTAGCAGTAACATATTTCCAACATTAATTTGAATTGTCACATTCATCATTTGAGTCAAAATTCTCATACAAATTCAGAACACTTTTCCTTTTGTCATTTTCAAATTACTTTATCCTGAAAAGGATATTACGTAGTTCTTTAACGTATAAATTTGCGTAATTATACCACTTTAAATTTTGAAGAAGATATTTTTTTAAAAAGGTATTTCTAATTCAAATTAGGAACTAATTTGAAAAGTTCCTTCCATATTAATGCATGTAGAATTATCTCCATAGAAAATTAAAATAAAACAAAGTAAATTAGCAAATTCAGTAGTTAGAGAATTAAAGTGTTACTGTTTTTCTTTGAGGCAGTGAAGTAATTAGAAAACCCTCTTAATTACTATATATATTACGTGAATTAATTATGTTTGACTAAGTAATCACTCGTTCTTAGTTTTAATCTCTATTTATGGTTATAATAATGGTAACGTATTATAACATTAGTAATTTTAATAGTAACACTGCACATGCCACGTGTCAAACGTGTTAGCGTAGTCTAAATAAATTGAACAACATTTATTTAATTATTTTATGAGAAGGTAGAAATATTTTGTTATAGTTCTAAAAACTAAAAAAAGAATCTAAAAACCTTATATAAATAAAAATAATAATAATATAATGTGACAGAAAAGAAATATGACACGAGGTGTAGCGGCATTCATGAGTAGGTTTACGTGGCATGATGTGATAGGTAAAAATAACTTTTTGAAATTACAAGTACGAACCATAAATCGTGATTATTATTTATTGTGAAAAAGTCTTATATAAATATAAAGTCTTCTTATTATCCTCTTATAAAACACTGCTATGTTCCCTTCCCTTTCATTCTCTCCAAAGCCACACAAGAGTGCATGTACCAACTTCTGACACTTTCTTCACATTCATCTCAGTTCTCATCCATGGCTGCAGATTCCAACTCAAACCTCAGAATCACCATTGAAAGAAACCCTCCCCAGCCACGCCTAGCTGAGTTGAACATCAAGTGCTGGCCCAAGTACATGCCCTTCCTTCTCTGCTTCTCTTTTGCTATGTATTGTGAAAAAGAATAAGCTTGTATGTGAGTGTTATTCTCTAATCAGAATTGAGTTTCAGTGTAAAACATTTACTGTAGTGATGTCAAGGCACTATAAATATATTGCATCTGTGTTTTTGGCTTATGAAAAATTAGAATGATGATGGAATGCAGTGACACTGTGTAATCTGTGAATTAACTTTTGTTTTGATGGGGTGAAAAAATGAAAGGTGGGGTTGTTCTCCAGGGAAGTACCAGTTGAAATTTGATGCAGAAGAGACGTGCTACTTGGTGAAAGGGAAGGTGAAGGCATACCTAAAAGGGTCATCAGAGTTTGTGGAGTTTGGAGCTGGGGACCTTGTGACAATACCAAAAGGAATGAGTTGCACTTGGGATGTGTCTGTTGCAGTGGATAAGTACTACAAATTTGAATCAAATTCTTCTTCTACATCATCATCATCATCTTGTTAACTAGTGGTGTGGTGTGGACCTATGATTATGATTAATTAGCTTAATTTTAGCCTGTATGATTCATCAAGTTGTTATTATTCATTGAAAAAAGAAGATGGAAAATGGTTGTCTGATTGCTGTTGTTTGATTGTGGGGGGAATTGAATTGAGATGATATGGCTGACAGAAAGAGAGAGAAATGAATGATAATAATTATTTTGAGTCAAAGAAGGAGAAAACATATCAGTCAATGCATGCTATGTTCAAAGCAACCCCTGCATCTACGTGTAAAAATATAAAAGACAGCTTTTATTGTTCCTTTGACTGGTCAATGATTTTGGACGGTGTTTTAATTGAATAATAAGAAGAAGAATAATAATGAAAGAGAGTAAGATGAAGGGAAAATGTTGAATTTGGTAAAGAAAAGAAGGTATAAGAATGATTTGGACACGACCATCGATACACTTTCTCATCTGATGACTACGACCGATTCCACTTTCTTCTTTTTCTCTTCATTTCACTTCTCTTCTCATATCTAATTATCTCCACCCATGCTCATACTTTCTTCTTTCTTCTTTCATTTTTTATTTTATCTGCTATCTGTTGGGCTGGCTAAACCTCCATTTTCCATGCATCCACCATTCATCATTTTAGTCTCATCAACTTATTGCCTTTCTGCTGTCACTGTTCTAAAAATGTGTGTACGTTTGAATTAGTTTTTTTATTCAAAAAATATTAATATAATATATCAAGGATCCATTTACGTTACAGTTGAAGATTAAGTTTTGTTAATCTTATTTTCGCTAAATTTTTATGAATGTTGATTTTTCAATACTTAAGATAATATTTTTCAAACATTACTTAGTTTATTAACTGACCGTTGCGAAAAATAAATCTTATTATCACTTAATGTCACACTATAATTCCTATTCTGTAAAATATAATTTTTTTTCATTAAAGCTTAAAAAACTAAAAAGTGACAATCAACAGGGTAAAAGACAAGCATCTCACTAATTTGTTGAAAAATAATTGAAACTAAGCATGAGCTAATTTTTCCCTTTAAATTGTTAAATAATATATCATGTAGAATAATTACATGAAATATTTCAAATAAACCGAGGAATAAAAATAAAATGTTTTAAAATGTAATGATGGTTACTGTTTAATTAAATGTTTTTTAAATAAATATTTATCATTATTGATGCCTGGTTTATAACTTGTCTAGTTTGGAAATAATTTGTTTAACATAATTTCCTTCTTTGAAGTGGAATATAGCAGGAGTGGACGACATGCAGATAAGTACACGGTTTTTAGATATTGTATTTACAGAAAAAGACTTGCACATGGCCCTTTATAATGGCTACATTCTTTTTTTCTTTGGAATTTATCGTGTTCATCCTTTTCCTCCAATTCTTTCTTGTTTTTTTAAAGGGTGAGTATCTTTTGTTTCAGCAGTTTAGCAACCATCTATTTGGATTCTTGCATTTATACGTTCTATCTTGTTTTACTCCCCAAAGCAGGGACCAAATTTATATTTGATACGAGTTGAAATTTGAAAAGATGTTACAACTCATGAATAAGAAAATGAAATTTAACCAAAACCCAACCACAAGAAAGAGGCAAAAACCAATTCAAACTTTTCTCACTAAGGAGGGAAGACCAACGACAACTTGTGCCGTGCCCTACAATTACCACACCATTGCGTGTCCCATGACATATACCTATCCACTCATTTCCTCTTCCTATTGTTTCTATTCTATTTTGTTTTTACACTTTTAAAGAACAGTTTTATAAACATACTTTCTTCATGGAATATTAAAATATGTCCAAACATATAACATTTCCTTTTCTACATTCAGCAAAACTTAGAACGTTCACTGGCAGTGCTCTTATTTTCAAAATTGATGATCTTGTACGATCCCTTCCACTAGTATGTAATCGGGTTTCCAAACCAGGAATGTACTTAGATACAGCGATATTTAAAATTAATATACTACTTAGGAGGGTAAAATAACTTATGACCTCGATAGTATTGTTTCTGTTTACATAGACAGGTTTCAATAAATTCCATAAGAAAAACTTAGTGGCTTGGTAATATTCCAAAAAGCTTAAACGTGAAAATATTTGGGTTCCATACTCGCAGGACAGGACCTACATAACATGGATATATTAAATATTTGGCGTCCGCATGGTGTAATTTAGTGCCATGTCGTGTAGCTAGAGACTTTCCAGGGGAAAAAAAAAAAAAAAAAAAAAAAAACATTTTCTTTGACTACTAACGTTACACAGGTAGAAACGGAGATGCCCGCTTATGGGTTGAAGGGAGAGGGAGGGGGTTGGAGGGAAGAACAAGAAATACAAACATGTTAACAAAGGAAAATGTTAGTACATATTCATACATGGATAATACAAAAATATACATTTTCTAATGCAGTGAGTGAAGTTCCACCAGCGGTTGCATGGGCTCAGCACTGGATATGGTGATGTTTGGGCAGATCATCGGCAGAGAGAGCTGCATGGGGATAAGAAATACATTTTAAAACCTCATGCACGTTAAAAGAAGGACAATTTCTATCAGAGTTTGTACCTCCCAAGAGTTGAGCTTTAAGTGGTTGAATTGTTTTTTCAATAACTTCAATGATTGAGTTGTTGATTAAAAATCAAGGTGAGAGAATCTCTACTCTGACTAAATAGTACATCTTATGGTGAGAAAGCTCAACTGCTTGAGAGGTCCACCTCTCCCTATAATTATCCTGAAACAAAAAATATTTCGTATCCACTACTTGCATAAAAAAGTTTATCTTGTATGGGTTTTATATATTTCACATTACCACAAACGCAAGCATTTGAAAGGACTGGGGCTGGTGTAAAATGCTTACCATGTATGTTGCACTGTAATGTGAATCAAATCTTTGAATTCCATGTCCAATCATTTATGTAAACCTAAAACAGGCAGTACATTTGTAAGGATAAATAAACATACCAATAATTATGATCCAAATGCACATTAACGTAAAGGAATGCCATTGTAAAAACAAAAGCTAGTATGTTCCTTAATTTCACTCTTCGGAAGAGGGATAAGGAGAAGTAATTCCTACAAGCGAATACTACAAAAAGTCAAAATGATTATTCTTTGAAACAATCAAACAAATTTTCATTCGACTCTTCGGAAACCATTCTGACATTTACTCGAACCAAATAAGAGACCACACGTCACAAACCCCGTCTCCTTTTCGCATTTAACACAGGTCAATCCTCCAACATTCATAGGCAACACGGTTTTCATACGAAGGCAATGAATCACGCAAAATCCAATATGTAATTTTCTAACCTCTAAAACCCCCATCGAATGAAAATCAAATATCGTATAGCTGCAGAAAAAGGATTGGTTTGTAGTTATTATGAAATACTGATCCAAAAGCAGAAGCGAGAGACTCAAACTTTGACAACTACCTTTGCAAAATATAATTTAAAATCAATTTGGCTTAGACTCCCCTAATTTATCCTTAAAATAAAAGTGTAACTGTCATGGCTGTTTCACCCCACCAAAAAAAAGGATGTCGTTTTGGCATGATCATCACATCAGAGTTTAGGTGATTGCATCATCAGCATAGCCTACCCTTAATCCTCCTTTGACATTGATTATTTTACTCATCAAAATATTATCTAAAAGAAAATCAAAACCACCCGTTTCTTCCCAGTTGTCAAATAAACTATAAATTCTAGAAGAATCAATATATAACCTTGCTCACTGACTGACTCCAATTATGGTCTCCTCAGGAAAGTAACTTGGTCCGTTGCCATTCACTGCATGAGCACCGTCGTACTGGAGAACCCTAAGCTTTCCTTCCTACAACCACAGGCAAAAGATTACCACTTATATAATATAAGCTAAAGCATACATCATTGGTTCCCCCCGGCAAAACCATACCTTTGTTCCATAAACTAGTCCTCCCCCAGCAAAAGGATGAAAGCATGCCACATTGACCTCGTCTTCTGCACTAGGAAGCACCCTAACAAGTTCCATATCTGACACCCTGTATACCTACAAAATAAAGCAAATTCAGACATGAAATTCAGATTAAAACCATTTGAAAACAATAAGGGAATAGATGATATGAACGACAACAATTGGTGTCAGCCCATAGATTAAGCACAAATAGTTGAACAGTTGTCTAGACAACAGTTTAAGCATAAATGTCATGATCCAAAACCAGCAAATGGCACTTTATACTAAAGATTATACAGACTACAAAGGGTGGGTACAAATGAGAGCAATTCACATCAGAAAAATTTAAATTCAGAGAGAGCATCTTACCTCTAGCACTGTATATATAGGTAATGTTGTTTCTCCATCAATGACAATACTTTTAAGAAGAGAACCATGGCGTCGACCATAGGCAAGTAGTATGTGCTCAGATGTAGGAGAGAACTACACATCAAACAGCAGTTGCACAAAAGTTATTATAAGAATAAATTTAATAACATGTATCATTCAAAAGGGAGCACATATCTCTAAGGCTGTGTCGAGAGAGAAGAAACAATTTATAAAACATGAATATCAAAATAGTGGTACAGATATGTGCAGAAAAGGAAAAAGATGGTAAAAGAGTATGTAAGAAAATATTGATCATATCTAGAATATCCGTCAGGATCGGTTTCCCTATTTCATCATCTCATAGGACTGATTACCATATTTTCTTATATCATCGTTTGTTTCCTAGTTAGTTAATAGTTAGGAAAATTATTAGTCTAAATAAGGGTTAAAGCTCTAGCTTTTATGAACACATCAATACATTGTAATTATATCACAATTAATTTCAATTTGTGTTTCATTCTCATATATATATATATATATATATATATATATATATATATATATCTTCCTTCCTTTACACCTAAACCTCTTAATTTCAACAAATAAAATTATGAATGGGAAAGCACTCTGTCTAGAGTTAATAAAGGTTGGCCAAAAATGTGTCAAGTTGTCAACAAGATTGCCCTACGTACCAATAATAGTCAATTTGGAAAGAAATAAATCCACAACGGACTAATTTCAATAGATGAAACTTTGAGAGACTAAAGCAATACAAGTTGTTCATTCAGGGACCAAATTGTGTGTATGTATGTGTGTGAGACAAAGTGTGCGTGTGTGAGTTTCATAAAAGTAAGGGCACACAAACCTGAATTGAAGTCAGACAATGAGCTGCTCTAATTGCCCGTGATGCAAGCACCAACCCAAATCTGTTCAACATAAAAACAATTTTAATCTCTAATGGACTCACTTAAGTTTATGAATGAAGTTCCAATTGGAAGCAATAAGTTGGGTAAAGAAGCCTTACGTGGCCTCCTCAAGGGAGTATATCCGTAGCTCATACATAACTTGGTGTCCTGAGATTGGATGTCTGGTTGGTGATGTTGCAACACCAGGCTCGTGGTGTACTGGAGTTTGTAAGCCTGGATCAGCCTCTATATGAGGAAGCATACATGCAACGCAGGCAGCTAAAAATCTACCACATGGTGAAAAATGAGCACCCATTTCGCTGCAAAGGGAAAAAAACCAACTTTGTGAGATGAAAAAAAAAAAATAAGCACAATAAACTATTAGAATATAATTTGACTCTAATACAAAAAATGCATATTACATGTGAGGTAAGAACACCAAATGAACATAATTATGACTGAATTATGTATAACACCATTACTATTAAGTGACAAATAGTAAGTTCATAAATCATTCACAGGGAAAAATGAAAAAAAAAATGTTCAACTCAAATTATGCACAGAAACTATATTTTCTAAATTTTATATGAAAAAATTACACCATGTCAACCACATGATATAACATCAGAAGGTACCTGCAGAGAACAGCATGTGGTATGGTTAGACGACATCTGTCGGCATTAAGTGGGACACATGGATTTTTTATGTCATGCGACCACACTCTTAACTTCACAGTGCAAGGCAAGTCTGCAGCTGCTGCAGTAGCCACTGATGTAGCAGCAAGTTCTGATTGAATTCGATTCATGATTGTTTGGATATCGGATCCATCGTGTGGATTATTAATAGAAGAAGCAAGATTGCCTGATTCATATACAGGTTGACGGGATTGTGAAAAATGATTCCGTAAACCTGATCTCAATGAAGAACCTGGTATGCTGATGCTGCCAGTTATTGCTGAAGATGACATTGCTGCATCATTATTAGAACTGGAAAAATTAGATGGCATTGTGGAAGAACCAATCTGTTGGGCTAGAATGTCACGACTAGCACCCATGTGAGGAAGCATTGAAGGAACACTAACTTGGACTTGACCCATTAACCATCCTTGGAGAAAAGGAAACTCCCATGCAATTGGATCTCTTGAACTAGAAGGAAAAAACTGGTTAAATTGACCCAACTCAGAGGGAACCCCATGGTTGGCAGTTTGCCTAGACAGTCCATGTAGCACACCATTAAGAGAATAGGTATTAGTAGAGTTTCCATGTTGGCTTCCTTCAGCATGTCTGGTTTCATCAGTCTCCATACCATCCATTGTGAGATTACTGAGGCCAATTCCCATTCCATTAGAGAATGCAGCATGAGCGGGATATTCTGTACCAGATTGAGAACTAGTGGGCATCTCAGAGAATGTATCCATGGGAGACACTGTAGCCCCATATTGTTCTGTTGCACTTGTGTCTGCCTGTAACTGTACCATGGCAGAAGACTCACTTTGCATGCTACCTGAGCCCACATCAAGACTAGAATGATGTAGTTCTGTTCTTGACTCGTCAAGAGTATATGAGGGCATAAAAAAGAAAGGTACATAAGGTAGTTCGCTGGAACAACTAATATGTTGTGTAGGATGAATATTTGTGACAAAAACAGCAGGCGGAGGATATTGTAAATAGCCAAGAGATGTTGCCTCTGTCATTGAGGAATCTGAAGAGTCAAGATCATTGACCTACACATCAATACAAAGTATGTTAACCAAAAGGAAAATCCAAAAAATAGCATTCTGAATGAATAGCATGGATATATGCTACCAAAAACATTATAATGCATTCACCTCTGCAGTTAAAAGATATGGTGCGGCATGTGGGTGAAAATGCACAGCCCGGAGTGAGCGCTTTGTCTTCAACACAAATATAGGTGAGGATGCTTCACCTTTCTTGTTGTGGTGCCATATGTACAACTGAGACAGTATTTCACAATGCAGAGTAAAAAACAGGCACCAAAATGTGTGAACAAAACACAACAATTCATCTAAGATTTAAAAAACATGGGAGAAAAAATACTACCTTGTGGCCAGATGCAACAGCAATTATTTCACCTTTGGCATGAAAAGCAATAGATGCAATGGGCCGGTCTGTGAGAAAAAAACAGCCACTGAATTCATCAGAGAGAAACCGATATACAAAAGAAAGGAACAAAGAACATATTTAGTAACAGTTAAACAGTAATTTAGAAAGGTAAAAGAGAGATTGCAAATGAGTAAACATACAGAAATGATGAGATATTATGCACTCTGATGTGTTGGCATCCCATAGACGAACTTCTTGATCCAAGCTCCCACTAGCAAGTATATGTGGATGCAATGGATGAAACCTAACCTGTACCATCAGCACAAAGTTCAAATTTAGGGTATGATTAGCACATAGTTAAAAAAATTTGGGGCGGGGGACTGCATCATGAAACACAGGAATATTTCCAACAGGAGAGATGGAGGATTGCAATAGTTACATCTGGTTTGGGTTACACAAACTACAATTTTAGACACTTCCACCATTTATTGGCAAATAAACTGGATGGGTATCCCAGTCTCATTCTTTTTTATAATTAAAATTTGCTAATTGAAAATGAGAAGCCCGTAATTTATTATAGAAATTGTTAAATCCCTGACACCAGTTAATGATATTTTCAACCCACTGCATGTGGCAAAAGTTCACATATTATTAAGCTTCAAGCAAAGATCATGGGTCTTGTTGAATGGATTCAGGAGGAAAGAGAGGATTTTGTGGCACAAACCAAAGTGGCAAATAGTAAAAAAGGGAATGAACGGCACATGTTCAACTTCTGCTGTACCCATTGATTTTAGGAGAGAGTTTTTTAGCCGTGAGTTTATGAAAAAGATAAAGTATTTGAGAAATAAAGACAATTATATACATTGTTGCCTGGTGTCAATTATTTTATGTTCAAATAATGCAACAATAATTAATATTTTCTTTATGTAGTAGTATACTACGAGACCTGTTTTGGACAATGTTGTGGCTAGGAAAGAATTTTCTTCCCCGGTTGCAAGTTCCCTTCTCTCTCAATTAGAACATGCCCACTCAAGTAGAAATAACAGTTCATCCTTCCCCCCACCTAAAGACCCCTTGTACACATATTTTCCTAACAAATAAATAGCTACATAAATTGAATGGCAGGATATCACCTAATTGAATAACATTGAGAATTTCATCAACTCAATTTCATTAAATTGTCACTTCTTCAGAGCAAACTACCTCTCATCAATCTTCATGCAAAAATATTCCTTCCATAAACCACAATCATTACCAAAAGATACTAAAAAAGAAAGATAAAACAAAAACACAAGAAATCAAGGCAAATGGCAAGCAGACAGATTTGAAACTTACCACCCAAGGCGTTCTCCTATGACCAATTAACACCTTTAAGCAACTTCCCGTTTCACAATCAATTATCTTCACTGTATGGTCACCACTGCACATAACAAGATCAGATTCAATCATAAAAGTTCTTAAATTAAAATTAGCAAAGAGGAGATCAGCCAGTTAAAACTTACTGTGTAGAGGCAAGAACTTTCCCATCTGAACTAAATGCTGCTGCAATAGTAGACCGAGGAGGAGGCAATAAAGGACAATACTTAGCTGACAAATGCCGCAGTGACTCAGCCTCAACCCTGATAATCATTGTCAGTGATGTTAGTCCCCAAAATAGACTCTTCTTGAAAACAAAATTTCACATTCTCAAGAGGCTTCTTTTTGCCAATACAACTTATGGACTAAAGTAGTGTAAATACCACGAGAGGAGACCACGTCTTGCATCTCTCACAACCTCATTCTTGGGACGAGAATAAGGACTAGACTTTGACTTAGAAGCTTCTCTCCAGTGCCATTTGGCCACGTATTTTGTTCGGGGCGAGATCTCTCTCCTTGCGAGCAAATTGAATACATTGCTACCACTGGCCAAATTCAACACATCAGGTTAGAGAAATATTGTACAGTAAAACATGTAACTTCAAATTCAACTTGAAAGACGGAAAGTGCATTTCTGTAATTCGGCCTCAGTTGACGAAAACAAACTTGAAAATCCAAGTATTGACAAACGAATGGATTCTCAATTTATAGTAGCATGACAGATCACCATGCTAATCTCACGCATAGTCTAAACACGTACAATATTCAAGGTCAGAAAGAACAAAATTTCGACAAGAAACTCCCATTCTCCATGATCATCCATTAAAATCATGCACAAATTTTCCAACAAGTACCACCACCAAACATCTATAATCAACAAAAACCCAACCACTATGTCCCATATTGACCATAACCTCACAATACCACGATCTCATCGAAAACCCTAGCTAACTTCACAAGACTCAAACAGACGTCCGGGACAAAACAAAAGAAAACTCAAGACAGTTTTCCAAGCCAGCAACTGCGAATTGATGTTAACCAACACCTAAAACCACTCCACAGAAAAACAGGATCCAACCTAAAAACCATGCAGCAGCACCGGAAATCGAGCCTCGGGAACAGCAATCGCATGCATCAAGCTCAATTCCAGCTGCCTCCATCAAGAACAACACCATTATTTAACTATCCTAATCAGAAAGCAACCCGAACACGCCGCCACATCAACAGGTCAAAGAAACAAAAGCGAATTAGGCGAAATTGAAAAGTCCGGCAAAATCAGAAAAGAAAGAATCCGATACTGACATCCGTTCCGCGGATTCGGCGAGAAATTGAAAGAAAGGTTGCGAACAGGCGTAAGATCAAAACGAATTTCCGTTAGAAAAGGGAATCGAGTTAGAGAAAATGGACCTGCTGTTGGAATTGTGCGAAGAGGAAGAAGCGCGATCGCGCGAGCGAGAAAATCCCGTCATTTTGGGGGAGGAGGCGAAATTGGGAGAAGAGAAGAGAGGATCGAATCTGATAAGAGTTATAGGGAAGAGAGGAGATTCATGGTTTCGAAGGAAGACAGAGACAGAGACAGAGACAGAGACAAACACACACTACCCTCTTCTTTCTTCTTCGTCTTCTTCTCTCTCTTTCTCTTTCTCTCTTTCTCTCTTTCTCTCGAATGGGATGCCTTTATTTCAGAGCCTCCGTCTTTGTTTCATTTCGAAGACAGACCTAGCCCGACCACACCACGCTAAAAGGAATTCCCATCTTTTGGGCCTTCCCCTGCAATTTCCAACACTTTCGGGGAGGAAACTCTCATTAAGGGAAATGCGTGGGTTTTCTTTTTTCTCCCCTCTCATGCCTTCAGATCTCTCCACCTACACCGTTGGATCCCACAGCCCTAAGGATTTGTGAAACCAACCTAGGTTTAGGACCAAAATGGACTCTCTCAAACCAAGGAAAACGATACCAAGTCAAATTTATGAAACATGGATAATAATATTAATTAACTCATTACGATTTTATTATGTCATATTTTTACATTTTTTATTATGTCTAAAACTATGTTCTTTTAATTTATTAATTGTTAAAAAATATGGAAATGGTTAAAAATTAAGAATATTATAGATATTAATTAATGTGGATAGAAAATGTAAAACATAAGTCAATTTTAATTTTTAAAGTCGTTGAAAATATCTATTACATCTTGGCGTAAGTTTCATACATAGATGTTACTAAACACGCAAGAAAAAACATTGCTTTTTATTTTAATTAGTAACGTGTTAAATACCCTAAATGGAATGACTATTGACTTCGTTTAAAAAAATGCTAAAAAAATGCTTTAGTATTTTTTTTAACTTGCAAAACTTATTTTTTTATATTTTTTAAATTAAACGAATGAAGTAAAATATGTTTGTCCTAAAATTTTATTCATAAAACTAATACTTTAACCCTCACAAAAACACTCGTGGATTCATATTTATTTGTGAGCTTGAAGTGCACAATTAGATCATGAACAACATATGGACCTCCAAAGCCAATCATAATAAATTCATTTTCTATTTTCTTGTTGATAATGATTTATTTCTATTTTCTACAAATTCGACTTATAATCTCCATAATTTTAAGAATGAGAAAAGTTATAACCTTATATTTTTAGTTATGAATTTCATCTTCATGTCTATTCAAATAAGATTTGGTTTGAATGTGTGGAGATTATTTTTCCTCAGTTATATTTGCATATCCTCATTTATAAACTTTAATATTATATATTTTGTTCTGTCATATGATATTCTTGGAGTATATTGACATATTCAAATAACATGTTAGAATCTATAGAAAAAAAAATCACTTTTTTTTCTAAAATATTTTAAAAAAACATGTTTTAAACACAAGATTAAAAGTCATCACAGAAATATATTGCTACAAAGTCACATTATTACAATACTACCAGTGCAAAATATTACAAGAAATAAAACAAACTAGAATACTGTTATTGAAAAATATTGTAAGCAAAGGTTGAATGTAGTTTTAATACTTTTTTCACAAATATCAAACTGAGTTGGCATATTTTGTCACATAATTAAGAAACTTCATTACTTTGTGTGATACATTATCTTTAATGTGTGGTATCTTTTTTTATTACATGATTCAAATTGTAAGAATTATCCTTTTTTAACAAATTTTTTTCTTATTTCTTTCCACAATTAACCAAATTTTCATGAAATAAGATCTTGGCAATTGAATCTTTATCATTGTGATCTTTATTATTAATTGTCATGTCTCATTCATAATATTATTATTTTATTAACCCTAAAATATTTAGCCCCTTTTACTTAATGTTGTATCATCCTTCCTTAAAATAAATTATCAACCATCAAAATAATCAAGTGAATCTTGACCCAAACTTTAAGAAATCTTTCTCTCACCATGGATTTTCATATCAATTTTTAGGTAGTTTACTAATAGTAATAACCACTCAAATAATACACTTTTTTTTTAGTAAAACATGCTCGAATTCAAAACTAAAGTAAGAATATAAGAGTAAACATAAAATTTCAAGTGGTTATCCTTTCATATCATCTCACAAATGAGGGTGACAATGCCCCTCAAATTCATTGTTGCAAATTAGTGCATTTGAATGGAAACAAATAAATGAGATTCATGTCTTTCATTCTTTTTTCTCAACACTCACACAAAATCAAACAGACCCTTAGAGAGCAACAAGAAATTATTGAATTGTTTTTTATGTATACGTTGCTCATGACTTGATATTTGATATTTCAATGTATATTGAATAGACTTAAACTATAGATACAAAAATTATGATCCTTTTCGTACAATCAAGATAAATAACTCTATAAATATGATATTTTATTTTTTTCCAGTGAAATGTGTTTAGTGTTATTCTTCGCAAACCAAAATTACACTTTATAATATTAGTTATCGCAATTAACTAAAAAGGAAATTTGATAAACTAAAATGTCATTGATTTCAAATTAATAAAGCAGTTCAACTTTTGATTAGTTGTGCTAAATAAGCGTTTAATAACACATAAATGGGAGCTTTGAGAAAGACATCATGAAATATATGTATAGGAGTTTTTTTTTCTCTATATGTAGGTGAGAAATTCAACTTTGAGCATACATGGTAGTTGCTTCGAGATGAAAGGACATTATAATTACATTCTCAATCCATCTATTTGTAATAATCACAACTCTTCAAAAGGAAATAAAATTTGTTAAAATGAATGTGTAGATTCTAGGGTTTTCATGGTTACTATAGTTACTATAGAGATATTAAGATATTTTTATCTTAATAATCCCTTATTTACAATGTTTTCCCTCAAGTTGGTAAGTGAATATTGATCTTTCTCAATTTGCCTACAATAACGTGGAATATGCCCTAATGAAGTCCCTTAATGAAGATGTCTACTAATTGAAGTCCTATAAGGACATGGGACCATAACTTTGTTAAGACTATCTTTGATGAAATGTTTGCCAATTTTAATATGTTTGTCCTACCATGTTGCATTGCATTATGAGTAAAAACCTTTGCACTTGATCGAGATACTATATCTTGTGTTTTGCTTCTAGATGACCAAACTTTCTCTTAAGAATATACAATACCTAGAGGTAGATCTTCTATCAGTAAAAAAACCTGCATAGCTAGCAAAATATATATCTTCACCGTTAAAATGTATTTTTTTTTCTACATAGTAGCCCCATTTTTAATCTTAAAATCAAGTACTATAGCTTTGACTCTGTTTTTCAACCACTTATTCATGTCTTTCAAGCAGTTGTTCAAAAGGATCAGCCTATTAACTTCTTCATGAGTTTCTTTAAAAGTATCAAGAAGTTGACTGTAATTTTCAAAATTAATTGAGGTGCTAGAACTTACACTGCTTGCATCTAATTCTCCCTTTGCCATCAAACACATATTTTCCTTTTCATCTCCATTTGATGTTGAGCTAGAGGAAGAAACATCATTGTCTTGTCAAGCAATGTAGGCTCTTTTAGTTTTTCCCTTCTTCTCAAATTTCTTGTTTGGTCCTCTCTCATTGCTTTCAATGTTGGGGAAATCAACTTTGATATGGCCATGTTTACCACATCCAAAACAGGTATAATTGTTAGCATTAAAATCATTGAGTTTCTTGTTGTTATACCTATTTGAGGATTGGTTTTTTTTTTTTTTTTTTCAAGAACTTGCTGAATTTCCTGGTTAGCAAGTTAAGGGTTTTCTCATCACTGTCCTCACTTGATTCTTGTCCATCTTTCTGACCAACAACTTTCAAAGCAATGCTTCTCACATGCTTCTCTTCATGTTCTTAATCATTCAGCCTATCCATCTCCAACTCTTGTTCCCTAAGCTTTCCAAACAAGGAGGTTGTTGTCAAGGTAGTCAAATCCTTGGATTCAGAGATGGTTGTGACTTCAGGCTACCAAGATCTATCCAAGCACATGAGGATCTTGATGTTGAGTTCCTCCCTTTCAAAGATTTTTCCAAGGCTGATGAGATGGTTAACAATGTGAGTGAATCTCTTTTGTACATCATCAATGGTCTCCCCTTTTGCATACTGAACATCTCACACTTCTGAATCAGGGCATGTTTTCTTGCTCTTTTTACATCATTGGTTCCTTCCTGAGTAACTTCAAGAATATCCCACATTTCTTTTGATGAAGTACGTTGTGAGACCCTGAAAAACTCATTAGAATTTAGAGCAAATGTAATGATGTTTTTAGCAATACAATCAAACTAAGCTTTTTTGTTTTTAGACTCTGTCCATTGGGACCAAGGTTTTTCTATAGAAACATCATCTTTTTCAGCTTTAAGAATAAAAGGGCCATTTCGATGGCATCCCAGATTCCTCTATGAATTGATTCCACAAAGATCTTCATTCTTACATTCCATAACTGATAATTCAAACCACAAAACATAGGTGGTCTGTTAATTGAAGCACCCTCCTCAAAGGGTAGTTTTTCAGCCATGAAAAACATTTTAAGGATCGAAAACTTGAATGACTTTCAAGAACTTAGCTTCTGATGTCAATTGTTAGAAATGTAGGCCATAAACAAGATGAGGGTGAATTTTTTATGAAAGATTTTTGCAAGTATTGAAGGTATAGTGAAAGACAATGAATGAGAAATCAATCAATTAGAAATCTAATCAGCCAAGTTCAAAACTATTTTTAATGTGCTTGCAGAAAATCAACTGGTTGTTTTTTTCGAAATAATCGGTTGTTTATATCAGCAGTGTTAAAAACAAAGCAAAAACAGTTTTAAAATAGAGAAATGATTGAGAGATTAACACATAGAATTTACACTAGTTCACTTTTTACCAAGAGCTACATCCAGTCCTCAACAATCATTGAGATTTCACTAAGTAATCAAAAACCTTGATTACACACAACACATCAAAGTGGTGATCTTGAACCCTTCAAGAACACACACCACCTTTGACAAATACACCACAGATTTCAGAACAACCTCTGAATCTGCACAACAACAATTCTTACATAAATACAGTAATCAAGAGAGTACACCTGGGTACAATCACATATTAAAGCAAAATGAATACAACACAATCATATTCCTCTCTTAGAAAAGATCCAAAGCTTTTAACAATCTTGGAAAATTGATTTGAATGATTTCTCTTGAATTAATTCAGACTAGGAGCATAAAACAACTTATTTAAACTTCAATCAGTTGGTCAAAGCATTTAATGTAAGAGCCAAAACAGTTTTAAATAAGTTAAAATAGATTAAAGCCACTTAACAAAATTTGGTTAAGATTTTCAGTAAAACAATCGATTGAATTGGTTTGACAATAAAGTTAACCAAAGTCAAGTTTTTCAAAATACAAGTGTAAAATAACTGGTTGAATCGAAATTTCAACAGGTTGATTTTTAACTTTCCTTTGAAAACACATATTTTTCAAAAGGATCAAACAACCTTGAATCATCAATTATAGTGGATTAGCAAATTCAATTACTCTAAACACACACACAACCAACAACAAGGATCTTCATTCATTCCACTTGGATTTGGAGACATAAAAGCACCTTGTTCAACACTAACTACTTATATCATCTTGTTGTAGAGTGTTAACACATGTTAGTTCATGGATAATACCATTAAAGGATAAAAATTTGCAAAACTCATAATTCATATATTCGATATATTTTGATTTTTTTTCAAATTGATTTTTGACAACACAAAAATTTGAAATACGTTAGACTTACTTTTCACAACACATGTTCACGTGACACGAGTACAATCATTAATAAAAATAAGAAACCATTTTTTCCCCAAAGATAGAATCTAAAACATGACCACAAACATCAAAGTAAATTAAATCAAAAGTGAAATTAGTCTTTTTATTCATATTGGGGAGGCATGTCGGTGCTTTAACACTTACAAAAAATCATAATTGAAAAACTCAATAAACTCTTTGATAAATAGACTAAGAAACAAAAGTTGGATAAGACTAAGTAAGGAATGTCTAAGCCTTTTATGATAAAGCCTTATTTGAAATTTTACCTATGTTTATGTTGTTACTCTTTCACTTATGACTTTCTCTTTTTTTTGTTCATTAAAACTTAACACATACAACTCACTTTATTCCTTAATTAAAATCGTCTTTCTTATGGTAAGGTCCTAAAGGATATAATATAAAGAGAAAAAACGTTATTAAATAATTTAAGTTTTTGCAAGTTTCCATATAGAAATAGGATTATTATCAATAGCACATATCAAACATCATTTAATTCAATAAATGATTCTAACATTATATTCTCACAACCACAAGTATATCATCATTTATCATTTGCAACTGTAATGACTTGTTCTTTATTCATTTAAACATATGAATAGAAAAATACATAAGAAGCAAATTCATGTCATCTATTACTCTAGAATAAAAAATCCAAACATCCTAGAAGCAAAATACCGCGTACTAAACACATCTTGAAGGCAAATTTCCACTAACTTAGTGCAAATCCATGAAAGAGAACAAGGCAAAACCAATTAAGGCCTGCAAGTACCCATCATATTAGAACTGAACAGAAACTATCACCAAACATGCACTAAATTGCCTAAAAACTGAAAACGTATTTATTTGCAATTATTCAGAAAAAGACTTATTATTTTTATCTTCTTAAAAAAACTTTAAAAAAAATAATCACTTGCTAAAATATAAGTATTGTCGTGCATGCACCCGGTTTAGGGGCGGCAAAGTGGTGAGTGCAGATATGATGATTATTATGAGCGAATGTGCCAACAGGGACCTACAGCACATGTTGCCCATTCTCCAACTCATATTAGTAAACATATTCTTCGGGAAGAAAAGGAATATGCTGCTACCTTTTCAAATCACAGTACTCTTAAGAGACTAAGAGTGTGGAGTTTATTTATCTGTAGTACACATAGGATCTTCAATACACTTTCTCATACACCAAGATATAAAGCAACAAATAGTAAAATATGACAAATTGTGGGTTTAATAATTCTTATATCTCATATGGAAACCAAATAAGATTAATAGTACAAGCAGATTATACCTCTAAACTAGCAAATAGAGCAAAAATCAATTATAAGTATACAAGGGCCATCTTAATCCAGGTTCATATACCTAAAAAAAGTTCATCAAGACTCTATAAACAGATTCATATTTTACAGGTATAAGATTTTGTACTCACAAATATTTTTTGTGATGTATTGAGTGTGGGATTTTTTTTTTTTTGCAAACACACCACCCAGTCCTCAGTTTTTTTTTTTCATCAGCAACCCAGTCCTCAGTGATACAATAAGAAAACTTTGAGGAAGTAAAGCCACCAGGTTCCTTCTTCCTTCATTTAAATGAAGGTTGCAAATGTTTTTCCTTGGTGTAGAAATAACAGGCTTCTTTTTCTAATAGAGTTAAAGCTAGACAAATGATGCAGAAATAAATATAGAATTTTGGACTAAGACACCATCCAAGGCAGAGATAGAACAAAAAGGCACATCTGCACAATAAATCCCTCAAATCCCCATGTGTTTTTTTTATTTATCTTATGAATAACATATCTGAAGATGCAACATTCTCAGGGATTGATCATTTTGCAGTCTGCATGATTCTAGGCTTCTGGCAACAGCATATTAAACTTACACAGAAGATGTTACAGAAAATATACAATATCTTATTCGCCAAATGTTGGTCAGAAGAACAGTGTCTTATTGTACCAGACCTTGATATATCAAAAATATACAATACGCACAAAGAAAAAGATGCACCAGCTCGGCTCAAGGATAGTCACTGCTATATGGATTTTCAAGTAGGTTGATGACGTCAGCCGAAATAGCATACATAATTTATTTGATTATGTGACTGAACCCATAATAGATCCGGTTTCCAATTTAACCGGTTGGACATACATATCCCATCCCAATTTAATACCATTCTTTCCATGTATCTCATGGAAAGAAGAAATAACCTATCAAATTTTTAAAAATTAGTATAATCAAAATTAAAATTCTTAAAAGTGTTATTTCTTCTTATATCTATTGCTTACAGTGATGGTTCTTCTCGCATCATGGAAGTTTAGTTTCAAACTCCTAAATATCGAAAATATAAAAATGTATTTATTTTATTGTAATAAAAAAAATGTATATGTCGTGTTTATATGTGTCTACGTATGAGTAATATTCCAGAGTCTTATTTCAGGCAAACAACTTATGATGATGACATCCCTAAGCATTTGCAGGGGAATTCAGAATAAGCAAAAAAAACTATAAAATTCAGTTCCTCACTAGTGAATAAGCATAAACTGATCCAACATTGATCTACCTTCCCCGAGTTAAATTATGATGACATCAAATGAAAAGACCAGATAGTCAAAGAACCAATTTAACAGCAATTACTGTCAACTATCAGGGAATACTGTTAGGTCTTCACAAGCAATCTATAGAACCTAAGAATTAACCAGATTGATGTAAATATAGCAGAAAATAAAATATTCAAGAAATTATTTTGGTCCAAAAGTTAAGAAAAAAATCACTTCTTTTTCTTAAGTTGTTTAACTTTGGCATTGGCTTGTTCTTTGGTCTTGCGTTTCCTGGTGAGAGCAAACTCTCCGAACTTATGACCTACTTTTCCCTCAGTGATCTTACAGCGGATAGTGGTTTTCCCATTGTAAATCTTGACAGTAGTATCAACAAATTCTGGCAAGATAGTGGATCTTCGTGACCAAATGGTCTTGTTGGACAAAAGACTTGGGTTCTTCTTCATCTTGTACAAGAATGCATCAATGAAAGCAGGTTTGCGTGATACTATAGTAGGTGGGGGAGGCTTCTTGGCGACAGCAGTAGCTGCTTCACCAACAATTCCAAGAAACTGCTTGTTCAGAACCTTGAGCATCATTGTTGGCCTCATTCTTCCTGATCAGACACAAACGCAAATCATAACATTAAAATTCGGAAAATCAAACCAATTTGAGGTCACTTACAGATATACTAAAGGAAATGGAGTGCAGTGTTTGCTTCAATTTGGTTTTATCCATAAAAAATAATGGTCAATAGGAGAGGCCTGGGGTAGTTTGTTTAGGGTAAAAGATAAGTTGTTACATAGGGATTCTACAAATTTAATCATCAAAATATAACTTCATGGCGGGAAAACATGGCACTAGCATCCCAATCTTCACTGCTTGAAAGATTTACACTTAATTTAACAGATAGAATTTGAAAGAGAAAGCTGAAGTGGTACTCATATCCATGGCAACCTTGATTCCTAAAACTGACCTGGATCAACCCATGGAAAGCCCCTAGAACATACTCATGGACTACAATCCCTCGGCAATACATGCCAAAATTCATATATTGGTACACCAAAATTTATATCACACCATAATGACAGGGGACCGGAGTAAGTATCCAATCTTGGTTAAAAAAATTGACATGGAATTAGCTTCAAGCACAGCCCTGCAGCAACTTACCCATAACAATTCCCCCATCCATACATAACCAAAATTTACAGCAATAAACAAACCACGAAAACAGACCATCCAAGATGGAAGCAATAAACAAATAAACAAAGAAGCCTAGACTGAAAAACAAACCCACCACAAGGACAAACAAATCGGGCTAACAAAGCTCCAAATCTCTGTCTGACCTTCCAACTCAGTAACAGTAAAGGCCACAACAACACAATGAGATCCCAAATTAGGTCACTAAAGCACATATTTATCAAAATGGGGTCACAACACAACGAAAGTCGCGTCACCAATTTGTACGAATTGACTTCAGAATTCAAAAACTAAGTCATTAGAAATTGTTTTGAAAACTACTTTAACTCGTTAGTCCTAAGAACACGAAGTATAAGAAATGAAAAGAATCAGGACCTGATTAGAAATGGAGCAGCGCTAAACAGCGGCGACAGCGGGAGAAGCCGCCGTAAGGGTTGCCGGCGGGAAGAATCACAACCACGGGGGCAGTTTAGGGTTTGGGATAAAGCAGTGTTTTCATTCAATTGTACACAACAAGGACATTGTAGAGTGAAGTGACGAATCCAAATGCACGTTTAGTTTTGCTTCGGCATTAAATTAAAAGACAAATTATATATAACACGAAAACACTGCAATTGAAAATTATAAAAATAAAATTTTAAAATATAGTTTAATTTATCTTTTATGTTTATTGGATATGTTAAGATTTTTTTTAAAAATATAATAACTTTCAGAAAAAAAAATCTCTAAATAAATCCAGTGAAATATTATTTCCTCAAATGAACCTGTTTATTGTAGAGATTGAGAATTCAGACAAAACTGAATTTCTCAACTGATTTTTTTTTTTATTTCCGATGTTGAAAATCTCTTCCGAATTTCACTCTACATAAAACGAATTCAGGGAGTTTTTAGTTCTTTTGTTTCTTTTTTCATAAAAAAATTAAAATTAAACAAAAATAATTAACTAAAAATGTTGAGACTAAATTTTAATTGCTTTGAAATAATGAACAAAATAAAAAATAATTTAAGGGTAAATAAAGTTTAGTTTTGTAATATAATTCGGAATTAAATATGTTATTATTGGTTTATTGAAAAACAAAAAATATAATTTTAATTTTGAACTTTTCAATTAAAAAATAAATACAGTGGTTTAAATAAAATAAATATCATTGTGGCTGATATAAAAAATTTAAATGAATGTTAATTAATTTAAAAAAAATTATTGATGTGCGTATGATATGATAATAAATTTTTTTAATATTCAAACAAATTTAAAGGAGTTTTTAAACATGTTAAACAATACCTTGAAAAGGTAAGATTATTTGAAATGATGATTAAAAATATACTTTATGATAGGGTAAACTAAAATAGCTACTGTAACTAACAAGTTCTCAAGAATTAACAATTAGGGTAAAGGTTCTTCTCTCCTTTATTTCCAAAATACATCACTTGTATAAGTGATCTTTTAGGTTAATAAAACTTGAGCTTAGTGGAGCCCATTTACTTTTACTAATTGCACTACCCTTATTTCATTATGTCGTCATCCATCCATATAGGTTGTTTTTGTTGTCTATTGGGTCTTCTCTAACAAGACTGTTTCTTCCTGCACCTCCATATCTTATTCTTCCACCTCCATACACAATATGAAAATACATTTTTATCCTTTTTTGTCACCCCCATAAACTAGATTCCGGATTATGTAATCCGGAACACATTTGAAAAAAGACTTCCGGATTACATAATCCAGAAGCTAAATAAGACTTCCGGATTATGTAATCTGGAAAGTAATAATGCATATGAAAAAAGGCTTTCGGATTACATAACCCATAAGCTAATTATAAATTTAAAAAATGACTTCCGAATTACGTAATCCAGAATATTATAGAGGGGCAAAAATATATGGAGGTGAGAGAAGAAGGTATGGAGGTGCAGGAATAAGCAGTCCTCTAACAATGTCATTCGCTGAACATTTCCCTTTGTCCTCAAAGTGTGAAGATGCACGATTATGAATTGGGCTTGTGGGGTTTGGGTCGCAATTAGGGTTTAAGTGGGTTTCACAAGTAAGTGTAAGGTTTTGGAGGTTGGGTAACATGTGGGGTGCAACGACCGTAGGGAACAAAGGCACATGACACTTCTTAAATGCATGACCATGTGGCGTTTGCGGATTGGGGGACACATACGGTGGTGTCAATGGGTTTGGTGGATTAGGGTTTTCGGAAGATGGTAAGTTCATAAGTGGAGTTTGAAACTAGAGTGTCCCCCTATTGGTGAGTGATGAAATTCACTGATGATGCGTTTGTGGAAGTCATGAGCTAAAGGAAGAAAAATCTTATGGCGGAAGAAAAAGCAATCCTTGTCTTGTGGGAAATTGATTAGCCAAAGGTTGGTCGTTTGTGTGCAAAAGTATTAAGTGTTGGCCTTCTGAAGTGGTAAAGTATTGTTGCAATTCCTTTAAAATGGTGGGCAGCGAGGAGAAAATGGCTAGGAACAGTGATAGAGGCGGCAACTCCTAGCGGGAGAGTAAATCAGCCACCACATTAGTTTTTCTAGGTTTGTAAATTATTTGAAAATCATATCCTTGAATCTTGGTTGTCCATTTCTATTGGTCTGGTGTTTGAATTGTTTGTGATAATCGTGTGTTGAGGCTTTTTTTATCTGTGTAAATTTTGAAATGGTTTCCTAATAAGTATTGACACCATTTTTTGATGACTTTTGTGATTGCGTACATCTTTTTTTTTTTTTATGAGCAAAGAATGAAATTAAATTAAGAGGGATACAAAAGGGGTATCCCAACCCTTTTACATAAACCAAACCACATTAAGAATAAAGAGATGAACAGACACCCCAGAAGCAATAGATAGATAATGTTTGCTGCATAAGCTAGACATCCTATTCCAGCTAGCACCATGCTCGTATTGGAATGCTATAAGCACTGCAAACTGCAACTACAAAATCATCAAAATACACCAAAATATTGGTTTTCTCCATCACCTCATTAACATTCCTTCTACCTAGCTTGCAGTGGCACGATTGTAGCACTTGTCACAGAATTAATCACTTCAATGCAGCATCTTCCATTCGCTTCTTTTTGGACTTTGGCTTCCCCTTGTTTGCTCCTTTTAAGCTCACTTTTATCAGAAACCAGCTTCCTACTTGCCAGGGTCCATCTCGCACTTAGATTGGTTGGAGTTTACAACTTCGACTTACACAAAACCCTGAACCAGCATACACCCTGCCTTTATTGGTCTGTTATAAGACACATCAAAACAGAATCCTCCATCATGTCCTTAACATTCCTTTTGACTCCCTTGCATACAAGCACATATCTCATTTCCATCTTGCACCAGCTGCAGGCCGTGACAAACCCACCAACACCTCCAACCAACTATAAATCCAATATAGGCCGTATTCTTAAAACTCTTGGCATCTGAGAGTCCTAATTATAACTTCTAATGCAAAGCATTGGATTAAGAATCCAGTCTACGAAAGAATAAGTAAAGGAATGCACCTTGTGCGTACATCTCTCTAACATGCATGGAGGTTGCTTGGAGGCGGGAACACATTTTTTTGCTGAAAAAGGGCGATTAAGTGATTGGCCTGGATAAGCACTACTCCTACAGCGATCGCGGATGCGTCGGTGTCGTTAACAAATGGTTGGTTGAAATCAGGAAGCGTAGATTAGGAACCTTTGTTATTTCTGCTTTCAATGTCGTAAATGTCTGTTGTGTTGTATGTGGCCATGTAAATCTTTAACAATGTAATAAATCAATGAGAGGAGTGGCGGGAGTGACGTAATTACGAACAAATTTTTTGTAGAAAACGATGAGATCGAGGAACGCTCTTAAAGTCGTGAGAGAACGTGGTTGAGGCCATTCTTTGATTGCTCTTATTTTTTCTGGGTTAAGGGTCACTCCAACTAGGGAAATGATGTGGCTCAAGTAACTTACTTTTGTGGTAGCAAAATTACATTTAGAAAGCTTAGCAAAAAATAGTATGGTTTCTAACAAGTTTAGAATAAGGTTCAAATGGGTTAGGTGGTCCTAAATTGTGGGGTTGTAAAAAAGAATGTCATAAAAAAAACTAAAACAAACCGTTTGAGGTAGGGTCATAGGAGATCATTCATGGTTGCCTAAAATGTTGAGGGAGCATTAGTCAAACCAAAAGGCATGACTAGAAACTTATAGTGGCCATCAGTAGTTCTGAAGGCTGTTTTGTGAGTGTCATCTAGGTTGAGCCTAATCTGGTGATACCCTGAATACAAGTCAATCTTAGTAAAAATTGTAGTTGGCCATAATTCATCTAGGAATTCATTAATAGTGGGTATATGGAAGCAGTCACGTATGGTGATTGCATTGAGTGCTTTGTAATCTACATAGAAACGCCAGGTGCCATCTTTCTTTTTTTATGAGAAGTACTGGGGAAGAAAATGGGTTGGTATTAGGTTTGATGAACCTTTCTCTCAGCATCTCTTTAATTAAGTGTGTGATAGTATTTTTTTGAGAATGAGGATAACAGTATGGGCGTACATTAATAGGGGCGGCGTTGGGTAAGAGGGGAATATGGTGGTCATGGGGTCTTGGTGGGGGTACACCCTGGGGTGTTTTGAAGATGGACTAATGTTGGCGTAGGATAACTTGAATGGACGGGGGTAATTGGTATAGTGGGGATGATGGTGTCTATGAGTTGTAGCAGTGAGGGTGATTTGTTTGTTGAGGTGAGTGAATGCAACGTTAGGGATAACAAAATTTGCTTGAATGGGGCCCAGCATGTGCAACCACTCAATTCCCAAAACGACGTCCTCTCCTTCTATAGGTAGGAGAAAGAAAGGTATAGTGAAAACTGATGTTTGAAGAGATATTTGTACTGGGAGAAATGACTTGACATGTTATGAAGACGTCATTACCAGCCATGACTTTAAAAGGTGGTCTGGGTTGAATCGGGAGGTGTAAGTGTTTGGCAATGCGAGGTCGGAGGATATTGTGGGAGTTGCATGAGTTTATAAGAACTGTGACTGGCAAATTGTGGATGAGGCCTTAGAATTTTAAAGTTTGGGCGAAAAAATTCTTGTAAAGGTGTGGGGATAAATGGAAATGGACCATATTTGCATGGTGAATGGGATCAATAGGGTCTTCGAGAACCTCAAAAAATGGTTTTGTGTCATCTAAGACTAGCACAAACCGGGAGGTGGAACATTTGTGACCTAGGATGAATTTCTCATCACAATTATAGCATAGGCCTAAAGCGCGACGCTCTTGCATTTATGTGGGGCTAAAGCGTTTTATTGGGAGGTTACGGGTTGGGGACGGGTAGTGAGTGTATGGGTGGGGTTAAAAACATTGGTGTATGAAGGGGGGGCGAGTTGTTCTAGGCTTGGAATCCTTGATTTTGTCTTTAGTGAGTTTAATTAGGTCAATAGTTTGGGAGATGAAATAAGGGTTCAAGATGGTAAGTTTTCTACGGATCTCAGGGATAAGATCATATATGAAACAGTTGAGAATGGTTTTCGAAGTCAAACCATGTACACAATTGCATAATTTCTCAAATCTGGTTTTGTGGTTTGTTGGTGAAGCTTGAATAATTTTGGTTGGTGGTTTGTGTGTGAGAAAGGGCTAAAACGTAATTCTTAGGAACATGTGAATTTGCAATAGGAAACATTTATAAATGCATAAATTTATTTATTTAATATAAATTTAGTAATTATACTTTATATTTTTACTCATTTTATATTTTTAATGTATATTTTAAATAATTTTAAAAAAAGAATATAATCAATAACAATAGTAGTTTTATAGAATTTTATATTTTCTTCTATATTTCATTTAATTTATTTATGAAACATTATAATAATAACAATTTTTTTAATTATATTATAAAACTAATATCATCAAAAACAAAATTAGTTTACTCTTAAATTATTTTTTATTTTGTCCCTTCTTTGAACCCATTAAAATTTAATGTTATTATTTTTTATTGATTGATTTAAACTAATTTTCTATATAATAATTCAATCCTTAATATGAATTTTAAAATTCTACTTTATATTTTAACTCATTATATATTTTTTATTGCATTTTTTATAATCTTTTAAAAACTTGTGATCAATAATAACAATAGAGATAATAATAATGTTGTAAAATTTTATACCTTTCTCTTATCTTTCATTCATTTTTTATACAAATCATTATAATAATAAAAATAATAAAAATTCTAAATTACATTACAAAACCAAAATTTATTCATCCTTAAATTATTTTTTAGTTTGTTAATTCTATCAAAATAATTATAATTTAATCTCAACATTTTAATCAATGACTTAAAATTATTTTTCTTTAATTTTAATTTGATTTAAAATTATTCAATATTCAGAGAGGCGAATTTCAGAGGAATTAAAAAATTGTTTTTTGAAAAAGTATTACTCTAGGGAAAAATAAAAAAATTAATAAAATGATGGCAGCAAAATTAGAGATGCTTAGGTGAGGAAGATGATTCAAAAGTCTTAGTTCAAGTAAATCCATTCCGAAACCTAACTGCTAGTCTTCTTTAATTTTTTTAGTTTTATGTTATTTTTCATACAAATTAGATATGTTTTCTACATGAAAAATTATATTTGAAAATAATTTAAAAATATATATATACATACTTTTTTTATTATATTTATTATTCATTTGCATTATTTATTTTTTACTCTTACTCGCCTAAGGCAAATTATATCAAACTAATATTTTAGGGTTTAGGATTTAATAAAACGATAAAACGAGAAGATACACGAGAGTTTAGGGTTTTATTTACAAATAAAACTAATAATGTTTTTCACTTCAATAAAACGAGGAGATACACATAGATGAAATGATAACAGTTCTTACAAAATTGTCTTTATAAAATTATGACGAAATTAAATATACATTTTAAAGAATTTAAAAGTACTTATTATAAACTACTATTATTAAAACTACAATATATTTTTCTGTCTTTATTCATTAAAGTTTCATTTCAAGAGAGAGGGAGAGAGAGAACATGGGCGTGTGCCAACAGGGGCCTACAGCACTGTTGCCCATTGACCCAAGAGTAAATCTTAAGTTAAACTCATCAGTTTCAGCACACAATCTGATAAATAGTGGGTTAAATATGAAATTAAAGAAAGTGAGATATACAGATGGGTAATGTACACCCAAGATTCCAAAATTCTTGCATGGGTAAACTAGACTTTACAAACTCATGCTGTGACCTGAACACACTTTTGCGTGTGGGGGGGTGGGGAAGAATATAACCAAAACTAGGCTACACTACACCTGAAATTTTAACATTCAACGTGTTCATCTAATCTACTCAACTTCACCTTCTTTTTCTTGGGAGCTGGGTCCCCATATACGAATTGTATAATCATCACTAGCAGATGCCAGCATTTGTGGTATTTTGGGGTTCCAGCTCACACAGTTCACAGTCATGGAGTGTCCGGATAGAACCTCTATCGGTGTCGGATTCCGACGGTTCCAAATGTATACCTGAATTAAACAAAATTTGAAGGCGATTTAACTAAATGTTTACTAACAAATAACAATAACAATGCCTTGCAAAACAGGTAAATGGTTTATAGGGAATGTCTATATAGAACCACAAGAACAGGGGATTACCTGTGAATTTTCACTACCACTGGCGATAAAAGTGTTATTCAATCCACCAAAGCATGACCTTATCACATACTTGTGTTGCTTGTGGCCCTTAAACCTGGATGGCATATCCCATTTCCCATCCACATCCCACATATGAATCTCCTGACTGTTGAGATTGACAATGAAGAACTTACTATCTCCTGAAACTGAAAGGGATGTGATTGGGTGCTCCTCTGAAATGACTCGCTCTGAATTTGTTCCCATATGCAGAATACGAATTTCTTTATCTAAAAAGATGCTGATAAGATATTCACCGTCTGGAGTAACAGCAAGATCTACGACCTTGGGCATCCTCATTCCTCTCCACGATTTGATCACGTTTCCATCACAATCCCACATGCAAACACCCTTTTCAGGGTCAGAACTGCCACACGCAAACTGTTTTGAGTTGGGAAACCAGGCACAAGAGCTGACAACAAAGCCTTGATTCCCAAATGTACGCTTGCATGTACCTGTTTCAACGTCCCATAGCTTCAAAACTTCTGTGTTCCCACATGTTAGTAACTTGGTGTCATCAGGACTCCATGCTACAAAAGATACAGCATGTTGGTGACCATTAAGTGTATGTTTCAGTGTCAATATCCCATCCTCCAGCACCTGACAGATGTTTTCAGAACATTTGAAATGTTTGAAAGGGTGAGAGTTGTACTTTATTTGAGATGTTGGGCTAAACGCACGTTCCAGTATTGATTGATTGATTGATTTCCAGACAATTAGAGTGTTATCTTAGTTCACAAAACATTAACCTCTTCTATCACGCTAAATAATCAATAATTGATTATTCTAATTAATCAACATAAATATAATTAGTTATATTCTAACACAAATGTTAATATTCTAAGAAACTGCACAGCTCCAATGCCAATGAACTTGTCCTTGCTAGACAAACTGTATTCCGTTAAGAAAAATAAACCTATCTTTATAACCATGAAATGAAACTATGACCTGCTTGTTCACGGCTAAAAGAACTACAATAGTGTGCTGTACATCCTCCTAGTATGGGTCAACTGTATTCACAGTCAAATGTCTAAAATGAAATTGAAACTGGAAAATTTAGAGGGCAGAATGACCCCACTTAAAAAAATGTCTTTTAATATTACAAAGTTTCAGCCATTATCAGCATTAGGAAAATTACCATCTGCCCCTACGAGTACTTTATCTGATCTCCAACAAATGAAAGACCCCTTAGACAACTTAAAAGAAAAACAGATTTGTTATAACAGAACTTCAAGCCTTTTTTGGTATTATGCCCAACCCGAGCCCTTACAAGATAGGATTTAGTGGATTGGCTATTGAAACAGACTCAGCAGGTGACCCAAAAAGCATTGATCAATTCTATCCAGTTACTAGTAAAATCAAAACTAGCATTGAACCTCAACCTATTATATAAACCCGTCCATCTAAATTCAAGATCGTATAATTTGGGTGGATATTCGTATATCCATGGATATCAAATCAGATAGGACATCAGTGTTCTAAGATAGATATTGAAGGATATTGCTGAAAGAATTGGTAACAAAATAAGTTACGGAGGATGGCACTACTCTAGTACCCTGTTGTGTGTATTGGGATCCCACATGAGTAATCTTATTGATAACCAATAAGAGATACAATAATAGTGAACAAAATCAATATCTAATAATAAGAAATATTAGTAAGATATTTCTCCATCAAATCATATCATATCTCCCTATTTAATGTAATTGAATCATATCTCTAACATAATTAACTCATATCTCTAACATACATAACTCTGATCTTATAGTATTTTAAGATGTAGAACAGAGACTTAAAATTTAATTTTTCAAATAGGATAGGAAATGTATATTGGTCAGATATCTCAAACACAATATGAACAGCTATAAATCGCCGAATTCTGATATTTCCCTAGCCATCTCTTACAATTAATGAATGTCCTACACCAAAAAGTGAGCCATAAGTATGGGCTTCATGCCAGTAAAGTACCCATGTTAGTTAGGGCTTTATATTAGTCTCACTCCACTCCTCTTTCCAGCCAACTTGTTAGTATAAATAAGACCTTAACTGGCCTATTCCATTCTCGTTTATATTATCTATCTGAACATACAAAAGTTTTTAGGTGTGAAATTGCCAAGAAACTGCCAGCTCATTAATTTTCCATAATTCCAGCTGTAAATGGAAAAAAGGTCACAACAATCTATAAAAATTCCCACCATTTAAATGAAGGTTGCAAATATTTTTCCTTGGTGTGGAAATGACAGGTTTCTTTTTTTAATAGGATAAAAGCTCGACAAATGATGAAGAAAGAAATATAGAATTTTGGATTAAGACATCATCCAAGATAGAGAGAGAGAGAATAAAAAGGCAGGTCTGCACAATAAATCCTTCAAAACCCCATCTATTTTTATTTATCTTATGAATAACATATCTGAAGATGCAACATTCTCAGAGATTGATCATTTTGCAGTCTGCATGATTCTATGCTTCTAGCAACAGCATATTAAACTTACATAGAAAATGTTACAGAAAAGAAAATAACATCTTATTCATCAAATATATGTGGTCCTACAATCAAGATTGTTTCTCTTACATCCAACAAAATAATGGTAATGTCACTCTTAGGGTTCCACCCTAATGTCAATAGTGCATGGTTAACTCAAAATATGGACATTTGGACCAATCACACTCATGTTCACTGCCCTAAAAAAATTGCAAATCCTGCTCCATTAACATTTTCTGAGAAAACACTGTCGCCTTATGGGAACACCTGCAACCTAGTACCACCACATCAAGACCACAAACCCTCAAAAGTAATAGTGATTTATGTACCGGATCAAAGATGCAGGCCATTCCACTTAATAAGGGGATAAGAAAAAGCATTGGAAATTCCTTTTAACTGCATCGTGCTATTCCCTTCAAAATCATCCAAATTCTTCACATCCATGAGATCCTCAGTTTTACAGAAATAAGCACCAGAATAAGCACCTGATTTGCAATCTTCATACCACTGACCATGGACAGCCTTGTCCAATTGAGGAAATAAGACACTTAAAATATAAATTTCAAATTTTGAAGTGATGCCAGTAATCCAGATCCCAAAATCAACAAAATACTAGCGTTCAACTACAATGATTTTGGAGCTTCTATTGATTATTCATTATCTGCCTATGCTATAATAATGAGAACTAAGGCATTCATGGAGCCTTATAACAAACCTCCAGTAACCAGGACTAAGAAATATATGAGCGGACAATGATGTAAAAAATCCATTTCTGTGATGACAGCATCCATCTTTTAATCCTTCCAAATTAGATTCTTGCAAGGTCTTGAAATCCACTTATTTCCTATTCATGTTAGCACCTGTTCTAGCTCAAATTTGTGAGTACTTCTAGTTCAAAGTTGCAAGTACCTTAAGCTAGAGCAGTACCAAACAAAACAAGAAACATATTCTTTCTTCTTTAAATAAATTCCGAAGTCCAGACATGATACTGAACCTTAAGTATCCTTTCCTTCTATAGTTTATCCCTTCCTTTTTTCCTAAGCTCCAAAATATTAAGCTATCAAGCTCAATAGATCAAACAATCTCCAACCATTAGAATAATATTATAAATAAAGTATTTTCCACTCAATCTAAATGATATTTAGGGGGGGTTTGCCATGAAATGAACCTAAATTACAGTGAATATAAATAGATGTGAGTTTGCTGACAAATTTTTTCGTACATATTAGGAGATAAAACACAAATTGACATTTCTGAAGAAACAATTTGGATGAATCTTATAAAGCTAAAATAAACACTTCTTCATATTACAACAGCATGATACCTTCCATATGATGGCTGTGCAATCATTGGATGAAGAGGCTAGGTACTCCCCATTATTCGAAAATTGAACAAACCAAACTTCATTTTTGTGTCCAGTCAATATCTGTAATGATAGAAAGAAAAAATTGTTATTTATCTAAGGCATGCAATATCCCACGTTAGAAAAGATTAATTTGGAATTTATGTTCATGATTCAAAATCTGATTTATCTTCTTTTGCCACGCAAAAAGCTTCCATACTACTCAATCTCTTGGCCTATACCCAAAAAGAACTACAAATTAGGGATCAAATGATCATGAAAACTGTGTCTTATCATACCAGTTCTTGATATATGAAAAACCCGTTACCAGACTCATGGCTGGCTAATACGTATTAAATTCTTAGAGGGGGAGAATATAAAATGAAAAACAAAATCTGAAAGTGAAAGTGTATTCTAATTATTTGATTTGACAAGGTGTAAGACTCTAAGAAGAGTCTGCAACAATCTATAAAATGTGCTGATTCAGAACAGTTACAACAGAAATTAAAAAACCCAACTAACTGAGAGAACAGAACAGTGATTGGTGTGGAGATTATATATCTAACAATATAGATATGGTATAGGAAATGCCAATAAACTATGGTGCAAGAAAAAGGGTGGTAGTTTCGAGTGAGCATAGTATATGCATTTTTCCTTTCCCTTTTATAATATTTCACTGAAACTCATAAAGGGGAGTTGGCTTGACCAGCTACAAACTATCCCTCCTCTCCTTTGTATAACAATATTCCCTTTTACATAACTTCTAATGGGAAGTCCGAAAGATAATCTAAGCCCAAAACTGACCATAAAGGCAATAAAAATTAAGATTCTTAAAAACCCATAGCCAAAAAATGATGTAAATAGAACACTTGCACACGTCACACACACACACAACTCACCTGAGTCGTTCTAGTAGGAATCTGATCCCTGCTGCAGCAATGATCCTCATAAAGCGATATCCGATTCGACGAACAATGATACATACACGAATCGACCCAGGCCGTAACAGAAGATTCTACCAAGTGCTCCAGCCTTGCTTCAGGCACTGATATCGGAGGAGGCAACAAATTTTCCAAATCCGCCAACAACTTTCTTCTCAGACCATGTACAACAGCATCGTCATCGTCATCATCATCATCATCAACTGCAGCTAACTCCATATCCTTAAACGAAAGCATGCACATAGCCAGACTGTGAACTTTGCACTTGTCCACATCCAAGGCAGAAACCTGTTTCCTCAACACCCCTAAAGCCAACGCATCTTCACCGCAATTCAAATACTCCATAACACACTGTCTTAAAACAAGAAACATGGCAGATTCCTTTGTTTCCCCCAACACATCCTTTATGGAATTGAGATACTCAATGCCATCGTCCCAATCCCCATTCAATATAAACGATTCAAGCAACTTAAGCTCATTGGACCTGTACGAAATGCCAGATTCTAATTCCAAACAGGAGGCAGAGTTACTGTAACCTAAGGAATACAGACACTGAATTATGATCCTAACAAATTCATGCCTTCTAATCAACCCTTCGGTACCGAGTACCTCACAAGGATTCTCCATACACGAATAAGATGCATGTATAAAACGAGAACAAATCGAAACGCACACAATTTGGTGAAAAGAATTCGGAAAATCGGGAAAAAGAAAAGCAAAAGGTAAACCCTAGATGCTAGATGAGTGAGATGGTTTTGGAAAGGTTCAGAACAGTTGGAAAGTAGAAGCAACGGAACAGAGTATATAAATATACGTGTGCAGAAGATGGCGAAAAGAATCAAATGGAAGCTAAGAATAGGATCAAGCGTAGAACTCCGAAACTTCAAAACCAGAATACAATGAAAGAAATCATAGTTAACGCACGTGGTTCTTTTTTCTCCGGGCTCGGTCTCTCTTATCCGCAAGTGACGTGTGCCATGGCTCCAATCATCCACCACTTCGGATTTTAATTTATTTTTATCAACTAAACTCTAATTGAGTTGGGCTTTATTTGCACACTCAACCCCAAAACTTCTATCTAAACCCCTAACTCCAACTACTTTTCTCAATGCATCTATTTGCTAATGATAACATGTGTTAAAATCTCATCTCTTCATTCAATAAGCTCTTGCAATAAATTAGATGTGAATGTTTGGTGAAGATAATCTATGGTGATTTGACTATGAAAGATTCACAATCTTTTATGAATCTAATATATTATCTGTTTTATTTTATTATTTTATTATTATTTCACAATTGCATAAAACTAGTATTTTGTAAGAAAACGCAATGCTTGGGATAATTAAAAGCATAACTCTAATTTGTCTTCAAAATGCATTAAATATATTTTAATGCATGTTTTAATCCATACATATTTTTCGTAGAGAAGGGAATGGATACATGTAAAATATATTTTACCTGACGTGGTTCCTTATTCTTCTGTATAGTTCCCTCTATTATCTTTACACTGTTTTTATCATAATGGTCTCAATCACAAGGCAAAATAAAATTAAATGAAAATAAATATGGGAAGAGTGTAATAATATCGAGAAAATTATCATAAAATTAAAATAAAATAAAATAGGAAACTAAATCAAACTCATGCGAGAAATAATATAAAACAAAAAATTAAAAAAATCAAAAAGTAGCCTAAGCAAATTATATTAGGAGTTTAAACCAAAAAATAAAAAATAAAGATAAAAGGACAAACAAAAGAACATTTTCTAATAAGTAGTTTTCAAAAGGACAACAAAGAGAAACGATTGAATCTCAACAATCCAATCAGTGCACCCTTGAATCTCAACAATCCAATCAGTGCACCCTTGTTTGCATTCAATAATGGTAATAAAATTCTATGATACTGTTGCACATCATTATCATTATTTTTTTTATTTAGTTGATCTGTTTTGAATGTCATTTTATTGACTTTCACTTTAGCTTTATGATGACGTATCGATCAACTGGAGGTTTCAACTAATTCATCGTCTTCACTTAATACTTCATCATTTTCCATCTTTTCACCCCATAACTTATAGACAAAATTGACTTCTTCTTAAAAAATATCAGTCGGGATAGATTCAACTATATCTGCTGAAAAAATGGTCGAACATGACTATTGAGCCTTTTGTTAATCACATGAAAGAGATTCAAAACAATTTTGCAAGACTAAATATTGAATAAACGTATTTAGAGTAACATGTTTGCAAACAACTAATTTATGACTTGTTGCATTATATGAAAATTTGAGATGAGAGAATCCTTCTAAAATACTAGAATTTTTAGGAGACAATGAGTTTTTTTTGTAGCAAATTGTCTTATTCATGAACATCTTCCGACTATGGAATATAGCAAAAATATCATCTTAAGATCTTAAGTCAACCCATATATTTTCAACTGGTTTCTTAAACTTTTGACTAAGAATAGATGCACTCTCCTCCTAACCAATAACAACTTCAACAAGGATATCAAGATCAATAACAACTCCCTCAACTTCCACCACCCATTCATTACTAATAGTTACATCATATAATTGTACATCTACCGCATAATTTTGTTTATCTGTGAAACCAACCACTTCCTTGTGAGGGCCATCATTAGTTTCTTTTGTTTGTACAGTCACATGTTAATATTGTACAACAATAGATTTGGACAAAACAATAAATGATTTGGTAGTGTTATGGAGATTACCAGGATGTTGTATACATTTAAAAATATCATGTCCTTGCGTGAAGAGAACAAATGGAGGTAATCTCTCAAATTCAATATATGTAATAAAAGCAAAATCATGTCTTTCTACCAAAATTTGATTAGGCAAAGCAGATATCATATCAATATCAACCAACACTCTAGCAAAAAAAAAAAGTCTCTACATTTATTCATGGTGCAATCATAAAGAGAAAGAGGAGTACCAATCTCTCTCACTATAGAGAAAATTGCTTTTTGTTATCAATATTCCATAGAAAGACTGTGGATCTTGATCCAACATTCAACTTTGGTGAGCTTCATGGAATATGACACAAAGGAAGAAAAAGTAAATTCATAAAATGTTTTTCCCATAGGAATATTTTTCCAATATCCTAAAGATTTCCAACATCCTAGATATTTCTAAGCAAGATCCAGTTTTTTGCACCCGTCCATATGAGTAAGAGGTTTGTCACCTTTAGATTTTCATGAAGGTGATTTTTACAATCTCCAAGACCATGAATATTTTTACAATCTTCCATGTAGATATTTACAATCTACGTGAAGGTAAAAAATTTACAATTTTTACCACTCTTGACTAACCCGCTTAAAAGTATTATTTGAATAACAATCACTATTGACTAATCAGGTAGTATTATTTTCCAAACAACACTATTGACATAGATAAATAAGTTATTTGAATAATATTCACAATCCACAGGGTTATTCGCTGGAGAGGGATAACATCTTTCTACATATACAAGATTTATGCACTTTCTTTTAATTTGCTCAGTGAACACGAGTAATGTTTTTATGAAGCTTTTTGGGTCCCATAAATTTGACTTTATTTCAATATTATGTATCATGGTCGGAGTGATTCCTCTCATTGATGAATGACTTTAAATAGACATTGAATGTTATAGTTGTTACAAATATGTTTATGTCCGTTGAGTAGCTTAATCTCACTTGAATGTCGTACTTACATTTATTGAGCTTGATTGTGAATGATGCATCAAAAAATGAACTTCATGCAGTATTAATTGCTCTTTTTTAATATTCCAATAATTGCACGCATTTATCTCTTGTTGAACAATGTGCATTTGCTTGAATTTTTGTAGAGGCCATAGTCATACAAAACATACCATCTTTCCAAAGTTGACAATGTTAGTGTGAGGGGGATTTTGAAGAAGAAAAAAATTAACTCCTCATACAAGAGATCATTGATTTGATTTGTGTTTAGTTGGTTTTCGAGTACGTGTAAATCATATGAGCATATCAAATGCTTATCATATGTAAACTAAAACTAAACAATGTTATATCATTTGATAGATGAAACACTTGGGTCTTACATGACCATATTTCACATAATGTTGAACTTTTCCCAGACAATCATAAAATTAATTGAAATTCTAAATGATAGAGTTGTATAACAAAAATCAAATTACACTTCATTGAAAGAATGTATTAGTCATAAATTAAAATAAGAAAATAAATTGAGTTAAAAGTTATTGGATCAAAGAGTTACTTTAAACTGTAAAGAAATATGTTAAAGAACAATAAAAAGTAAAAAGACCATGAATTTTAAGACAATTATGAAAAAGGGTTTTTTACCATGATGGGGTTATTTTTTTTACTTTTTACCAAAATGGGGTCCGTTTAAAAAAATTACAAATTTAGGTAAGTCGTGCTAATTCGGCACTATTTCATATTGATGACTTTTTACGGCAAGTGCACCGCGTTTGTCAAAAGTAATAATTGTCCCTAAGGACGGATATCGATCCCACAAGGAACAGTGAATTATCGAGTACAATAATCG
>Ga0123342_1000228_pt1 | contig 79267 bp, 35 predicted proteins | sample Turbeawhitnodule_FD_89960 | JGI IMG/M metagenome (GOLD analysis project Ga0123342, IMG submission 89960) | Root nodule microbial communities of legume samples collected from Mexico - Turtle bean Mexico white nodule | ecosystem: Host-associated > Plants > Roots > Nodule | place: Mexico: Nepantla... | reverse complement strand
TTGGACTAACTTGATCGTCGGAGTGCAAACGGCCGCTAGAGGCGCCGTCTGTGTATTTTGCAGGTCACACTTTGAAGACATCTGAGAGAAAGTTCAGAGGGTGATTCTTCAGGAGACGCAGTCACGAAGACAGGGCTGAGAGTGTTACGAAGCGATTCACCCACGTTCGAGTTGCCGGCAGGATCACATATATATAGCTATTTAATTAAAAAAATCTCACATCAATTAAAAATAAAATAAAAATATTTTAAAATGATTATAAATATCATTTTATAAGATTAATTTATTACCTGGATCATTTAAAACGTATTATGATGAAAGTCAGCAATTTCAAAATATATGTTTTATGAATGAGTTGTAATCGGACTATGTATAGATAAAAAAAAAAATGAAGGAAACATATTGATAAAAATAAATGAACAAATTGAAAGAATTTAAAAGAAATACAAATACGAACTATATAATGAAACTTTAATATTATAGATAGATAAATCACAGAGAACTTTCATTAATTAATTGTGTATATATATATATGATCTGATGAGTATCACATATAACAATGACAAAGGAATTCCCTATGTAATTTATAAAGAAAAAGCAGGGACAGTGACAAGGACAGAAAATCATTAGCCACATAAGAGCCAAATACTTCAAATCACACATAAAAACGAAAAGTGTTAGCTGAGATGATGGAAGTTTCTTAGTTTATGAAGCTCTAATTATTGTTAGGTTTAGAGTGGGAAGGTAGTGCCTCTTTATGCCCTGGTCCATCGGGGCTTGGACCACTGTTGTCCATTACAATAAGTTTCCGAACCATCTTCTTCTCTCCATCTCCCACATTCAAGCTTCTCAGAACTGTGTGTGACAACTCCACAATGCTTCTCCTTGCTTCTTCATCAGCATCTGCATGCACCACTACAGTGTTAAGTGGTCGTGCCGTCGCATGTTGGATGTTCAGCCACACAACGATAACAATGAATGCTAAGGATTGGAGTTTTCCAGCCATGACAGGGAGCTAGATGCAGCAGCAAATGAATGGAATTATTAATCTTTGAAGGTGAATATGATTTTGTTAGTTTTGTTGTGAATAGAGTACCATAGTGCACTTCTTTTTATAGTGTTTCTTCCAATGCACTGTTCACTGATAACATAGTATCATGATGTCCATAAACTATAGTGCCTGACATGACATCTTGCATTACCCTAATTTTCCCCCTCCTAGTTTTGAACTCCATAAACGAAGGAGCAAGTAAACTTTTGAATGAATACTTGTAGAAAAATAAAATTAATTAAGTTTTGTTTCATATTTAAAATCATCTTCTATATATATTTATGTTATATGATACTTTTTATAAATTAATATACGTAAATTAATTTTAATTTATATTAAAAATAGAGATTTAAGTCTCTTTCAATCTTCTATCAAAGCAACTGTGAGATTAAATCTGTACTTAGTTATATACTATAAATTGATTTTATCTCTCATTGATTACACCTTCTTATATTGAGATTGTAGTGTGAGTGACATAATAAACTCAACAAACTCGTGTTATAATAGACTCTGAATAACTTGATGCTATATTGAGAACTGAACTTTAAGTTTAACTCAATCTTACAAAAACTGGTTTGTAAAACGAGATTTTTAAACTTATACCCAATTTTCAATAATTTACTGGAAAAAAAATTAATTTATTTTGTTCTCTGGATAACAAAACGTATACCGATGGACTTGATTTGTTAGCATAGTTTGTGATTGCAGCTTCACTGACAAAGGAGATGAAGTGTAGTTTCAAGAAACAACCTAAGTTATAATAGGAAATGTAAGGAAAATGTTAGTTCTAGTATCCCAGATTTGGAAAAAAAGTTAATTTTGGAATTACACAGTGGCATTGGAGGGCAATGACTTGTGGAGGAGGAACAAAACTTGTTGAAATGCAAGTAAAATGGACAAACAACGTCTACATTCATGCATGTAAGTCATGATAATGGAGGAGGAGGAATAATGCACTTAACACCTTTTAATTCCAGTAACATGAACTACCTCCTTTTTCTTTTTCTATTATGACCATATAAGCCACTACTTTTGGTCCATCACCACCCTCAAACAATTTTTGTATCAATATTTGTTTAACTTATATCTACATGAATTTTAATTTATATATTAGATCATTTTCTTCTCCCCATAAAAAGTAGTAGTGGGGAATTTATGAACTCTATTCGTTGTATCTTCTTTTTACTTTCATGCTTTGACTACCAATTTCCAACTTCTTCAAACCTTTGGAATTTACGTAGTTTATGATTCCTTTTGGGTTTAGGTCAACTACAAGTACAACACGCAAGTTCATCCATGAAATTGAGTTTCAGGGGAAACATCTTGTTTTGCTTTCAAGGAAGAGAGTAAATTCCAAACCATTTTATTTTGTCTATAATCTTATGTCCTTTTATGCAAATGGAAGTAACCTCACACTTTCTTCTTTTCCTTTTCTTCTGTAACAATTCCATTCAACTTTACTGCATTCATCGTACCTTAAATTCAAACCTTACTCCATTTGCAATTTTGGAGTGCACGTATAAAACACTATTTCCTTCTGTTTTCTTCATTTATTTTGGATTTTGAAGGAAACATAACATTCACCCCATTCTTAGGGTAACTTAAACCTAGGAAGAAGAAGAAAAACTGATAAACATAATAAGTGATGTAACGAACAAACATGATAAGAATGGAATAAAAAAACAAAAATATACTTTTTAACAACCTGTTAGTGACATAACAGTTTTAAATAAATATATATATATATATATAATAAAAAGTAAATTTATAATTAAATGATTTGAAAAATTATTAAAATAATAATATTAAGAGTTGTATAATAAAAGTAAAAAAAAAAGTGAGTTATCAATTTATCACGGTCCATAAAAAAAATCTTATCATGCATTCTATTTTTAAAGTGAAATAATGTAGTGGAAAGAAAAAAATATATACAAAAACATAATGGATAATGTAAAAGGAGTAAAAAGATAAGAAGAAAATAAGATTAAAAAAATATTAGAAGCTGAGGATTTGTTTATAATAAACCGGTTTTAAATGGGTTGACGTTTTATAACGTATATATTTTTAACTATAATATTAATACGAATTATTTTATAATTTTGACTAAATATTTATTAATATCAGATGCTCACTAATTGAATAACAGTGGCTAAGAGTTATATATGTTTTTCTCCATGCAAAAAGAATCAGACAAAATAATTATAACCCATTTGATGAAGACAGAGAGACAATGGCCCATTAAATATTGGATCGTCAGCACTGGCTCACTAGGTTTGTCGCAGGAGAGACAATTACTCTTTGCACCCCTCAATTTCAACCTGCACCCGCACATCTCTGGAAAAGACGATTTTACTTTTCTTTAAAATGATTTCTGGATTATCAAATATTTTCCATAAGAAGCCTTCTCTTATTCAAACACTACAAGAAAATCTAGAAATCAATTTTTAGATAAAAAAAATAATTAGTTGTTATAGTAACTAAATTAAAGACTATTTTAGAGACTAAATTTTTTTTTGGTTTCTAAATTAGTTTATATTATTGTTAAATGGTTTTTAAATTGATATCTAATTAGCAACCAAGGTTTTTGCTACCAAATTTAAAAACAAAATAATTGGTAGTTATAACTTTGATAGCTAATTAGATACCAATTTAGAAACCATTTAACAATAATAAAAACTAATTGCTTTTTAGTTTCTAAAATGGTTTCTAATTCAATTACTATAGGAACTAATTATTTTTTGTCTTTAAAATTCATTTCTATTTCATGTTTTTTCTTGTAGTGAAAAATGCATTTTTTAAAACACTTTCTGAAAAGGATTTTGAGAATAAAATTTTCAAGACATATATAATATCTTTTAAAATACGGTTAAAAACAATTTTATTTTAATATATTTCTTATAATTTGGGAAGCTTGTTTTGAAATGATCTTTTTTTTCTTTTAAGTATAATATGAGTTGTTGTTGGAGATCCCACGTCAACTAGAAATTAAAATGTTTTTAAGCTTAATTCAATCTTGTAAAATCGACTTATAAGATGAGATTTGCACATACTTTATATCATGAAATGTCTTAATTTTTAGTCTGATGTGAGATCTTTAACAATAGCAATGCAGTGGGAGAGGACCATACAGGACAATTTGATAATTTCATCCAAGCGTAGGGTGCAGGAAGTAATTATTGGCAGGAGAATATTGTTGTCTGTCTTAACCCGTGTCCTGACATTTGTTACCGTTAATTTAAATTTTCTAAGTTTTATGTGGGATTTGTTCACCTAACTTTGACCTACTTTGTTTTCATTTCTTCTTATAACCCCTCTGCTTCGTAGGAGAACCCGTGCATTTTTATCAATTTCAGTGCTATTATAAGATCCACACTTTTATAATTTAATTTAATTTAATTTTAAAACTAATTTAATTATACAATTAAATGTTTTCTATTTTAAAATCTACGAAGTTATATATACTCTTATTGAACACATCATTATGTTTTGATGGAGTCTTTTTATTAAATTATGATATCAAATGTAAAATCAAGACTAAAATTCTTGCATTATAAAGATATAAATCATAAGACAAATGTTAATAAGACTATTCATGATTCCAGTTCTTTTACTCGAAGTTAATATTAGTCAAAGAAACAGAACTCAGAAGTTTCTATTGGAAATGAAAATGATTATTACTGTAACAAACTAAAAACAAAAGGGTTTAATAGAGGGTTAAAGAATCATTAACTAAATATGTCTCTCACTCTAATCAAGATGGGTGATTACAGAAGCATTGACATTGAATCATTGTGCAGCTAATGTTAGATGCAAAACTTGTAGAGTAGGACAAAGAATTAGCACTTAATGAGAGTTGTTGTTGGTGATGTGCTAGTGTCCTTGACCTGGACTAGGACCAGAATTTTTCATCCCTCCAACATTTTCTAGCTTGTTAAGTTTGTGTCCAATACCAGGACTTGGACCAGAGCTCTTCAATGTTCTGAAGACTCCCTTCACCTCTCTGACAACACCATCTTTGCTTGGTGGATAAATAGGCAGTGGTCGGGATTCTGATACATGAAGCAAAGAGGTACAGAAGAAAGCAAGAAGAACAAGAATGAGGAAGGAAACAGACTTGATTCTTGTGTTCATGTTGAATGAAGTTGAAGGTTTATTTGGTGATATGGTATGATATGATATGATACTCTTAAAAGGGTATCTTAATTTTGATTTGTATTGCTAAAGTGGGAGCATGGAAGGTCCTATATTTATAGGGAAAGAATGTCTGCTATATATGGATATGAATGTGGAGTTCACAATTTAAAACCATGTGAAACTACAGAAATAGTGAGGTGGTGCCGCCAGATGTAGTTCAATCATACCTTCTCCTTAAGGTAGGTTCATTTCAAAGATAGATGGTAGCAAAAAAAAGAAGGTTTGGCCAATTGAAAATGATGTTTGATCAGAGGTTGAAATTTTTACTAATAATTCATATTTATTTTTATTTTTTATTTTTATCGACAATAAACAATAAATAAATATGAATCATTTTAGGGATAATTCAACCCTTATACAAGAACTCACCTATAATCTTCATCACAAAACTTACTTCAAAGTCTGCCAAAACAGAACTCTCCTAGTTAACCTAAAGGAAGACATCTAAGAGAAACAATCAAACAGCTTGAATGAATACGTCATGAGATCATCCTCATACAAACCAACGGATCTATGCATCAATCAGAAAATGAAAAATTCGCAAACTGTGACTTGGATGTAATCTATGACCAAGCCTTTAATTGAACCAAAGCAAAAGTTTTCAGAACATCCACTACTTCCCGTTAAAAATAATCATGTTTTTATGCTTTCAAACCTCGTTGATTACTGCGATCCAAACAATACTCCAAACCTCATTTACCAAATCACACGCGTTGTTCAATCTAAACTAGAAAAAATTTAACAATGATTTAGGGTTAACCCAGGGAATTCATATGCATAACTCAATGTTTGTATGTAGAAATAGTTTTTTTTCTTCATGGGCCTATTTTACAGTAGTGTAACACTTTGAAGTATATGTACATCTTAATTTTCTTATAAAAGAAAGTGACAAGCACAAAGTTCATTTAGAGGAAAAGGGTGAGCAGAAAATGGTTAAATTCATGTAGTTGATGCAAGCAACCCAATTGACCTAGAAATCAAAGGAAGAAGCCATCGGGTCTAGGTGTTCTGTATGCAAGTGACGCTTGACAGATCACAACTTTCAATGATTCAAATTTGGAAATCACTCCAACGTTTATCTTCCTTTTTGTTGTCAGCAACAGTATTGTTATTGTTTTCGTGGAAGATCACACTCCCAATTACTTTCCCTTAATATAAAGCAGTAGAACAATAAGTCAAATAATTTCCAAATTCATCTTTTGCCATAAAAAAAATGTGTATTTGCCAATTCAGAACACTCCCATGCATCGTTTCTCCCCCACACAATTCATATTTTCGGAATTTAATCATTCTACAACAGTCTATTTATATGATAATTGAGTGATTGAGTTTCGTCAAAAGAAGAATTTAGAGATTAAAGGTGAAAGAATTGCAGAACGTTGAAATAGGTGTGGAAAATGGTACATTTTTTCAGCTACACTTTAAGGAAATGTTCCAACTTGGAAACAAACGTTGTTAATAGAATGTTTTGTACATACAAAAAGTGGAGCATTTTCTTAATGAAACACCACACAGATCAACCCAACAAAAATGTGGTAATCAAATAAATGCTACCATAAAAAAATCTAGACATTTGAATTTTTAACCAGCCTAAAAAACATTAGACAGATCAAAGAGCTATTTATTTTAAAATCAGAAAAAACTGTCTCTCAATATTTTTAAGAAAAATATACATTTTAATTAAATATGATTTAAATTAACTTACACCACGTTTCTTTCCGTTTTTTTATTGCTAGATTTGTTAATTGATAAGATTTAGTAAAGATGGTTTTAAGTATCTTATAAGTTTCTAGACACACTGTTCCAATAAAATTGTTTAAACCGTTTATTTTTAACTCTTTTTTTTTATATTTTATACTCTCTTTTTTCATCCTATCAATATTTATTAATTTTTCATCAAACCAATATTTATTAAAAATATGACATCTAGTTAAATGCATGTTAATTGATTTTATTTTAAATTTGATTGAGAATATTTTACGATTAATGATAAATGCATAATATATATATATATATATATAGTTGAAATAATTTATGCAGAAATAAAAAATTTAAACTATATTATCAATAAAATAAATTTGAAGTTATGTATTAAATAAAGGAGAGTAATACGCTAAAAACCCTAGGTGGCCACTTTCATAGGCAAGTGTAAACCGGGGCAGAACAGTTTATTTCACCAACTTTCAATTCAAATGGGAACATATACTGTTACAAAATAGTTAAAGAGGCTGTAGAATGAAATTCACCACATTCACCAAATAAAATATCATTTTCTTAATGTTTTAAGAACAAAATTATACTGTTTATAACTTTTCATAAACTGTAATTATTAAAAAACAAGCTCAAATTTAACTCATTTTTCAACATTTTGCTTTGTTTGGAAGTTGATGTTAGGATTTTTACATTGTTCAAGTTATACACGAGAATAATGGATGAGATGGAAAAATGAAAGTAAAACAGTATAATGGATTGTGCATAATAACCCACATAATCAATAAAAAGTTTAAAATGTTAGTTACATAATGGACATTTATTCCATGTCGTACCATATTACCCACCTAATTGACAATATTATCTACATGATTGATACCATGAATGTCGCATTATTATTTGCATGACAGCTATGACATTTATTACCTTATGTCAACAATAATTAAGAGCAACTAGTAAAAACCATAATGTACAAAATATAAATTATATCTTTCTTTTTTCATAATAGAAAGAAATTGTTAGTCAACACAACACTTTTATTGAATTTGGTGAGTGAAAGTAATTGATATTTTACTTTTGTAGTAAAGATTTGGAATATGTTGTAAAAAATTGAAGTTATAATGTTAGAGATAGGTTCGTATATAATGTTTTATAAACTATATGATTTGGTTTACATAGAAATAAAAACGTGTCAGCAAACTCGTTCTTAGAACACAAAGTTGTCCCGTGAATTCCATGTCACTGGTTTTCAATGTGTTGATAAGCCAACCAATAATAATAAGCACCATTTTCACCTCCAAAGTGCATACTTCCCTAACTCAAACTACTCTCTGTGCCGCCATCTCCACTTACACAAATATCAATGTCACATCTCATCTTCTTATCACTACAACTTAGTTTCGAACTCAAACAAATTCTGGTACATAACTAAATCAGGTAAATGGACATTCCTTCTCATCATTTTTTCCTCATGAAGTGACACTTCTATTCTTGCTTCCAAGTTTCATCCATCACTAAAGTTAAGACTAAAAAGTAAACTTGTTCTTTCACTTTCAACAGTAAAATCGAAACTCAATATCTGTCGCAGATGAATTGAGGGATTAGACAAAGTCTGCAACTTACACTACATTACTCAAAAACAAACCAAATTTGATCCAACGTTTATCAGTTGTCCCAGAATAGCTTTCAAAGAAAAGTTGTTCCTAGCCATGTTTTCCTATAAGAATCAAGATTTTCATGATTAAATTAATGTTCTAAAAATCTTTTGTACCTATATCTCATGGCGCAGAAACTACCTTACACTTGCTGACATATCAGTGATCTCCTGATTATTAAGTCTTTTTCTTCAAATGTTAATGTGTCAAGTCGAAAATTATTTGCAAAAGGTCTTCAAATAAGTGTTATGGTTTTAGAGTGTATTCTAATTAAATGAAAAAAATGTATCTTACTCCTTTATAGAGGACTCTATTTATAGTATTGGTTATTGGGTCCTGGCTATGATGAGTTATTATTTGACATGCTTCGTGATCCTCTGTTATCAGGAACATGCATCTTTTAGTTAATATGTTTTAACTGGTTTGTTGGTGGGTATTTTGGGATGTCACCTTAATTCATTCAACGCTACTTGTAATTGTTGTTATTTATTGTATTCCTCATTCTTTAACTCAGGTAGTCGGTCACCGAAATGGAAACGGATTAGTCTATTACCAATCGTTACATCTTTCAAGAAAGAAATTGAAGTCTATTACCAATCGTTACCATGAAACCAATTTGAAAGTTAATCTTGACCAGTGGGTGTGTAGATTAGACAGGTAGGAAAAACATATGTCAAGACTCTCGTTTCTGTAACGTGAGGAAGAAGTTAATGCGAACTTTCAGTTAAAAGTTTACAGCACAAGACGACGCACTATTGAAGCCTGGTTGAACCACACATTCTTAGCTACCTGGTTAAATTTCATACGCTCTATAGATTGTCAAAGTCAAGCACATTCTATCTGATGCTGAAAGCCTTGAATATAATATGCTCCAAAACCCTCACATCTATAGACCTAACTGGCCAAACTAAGCTAGAATTCAGAAAATTTCATGTGCATGAATTGATCAGTGTTAAGATAACAGTTTGAGTTCCAACATGGCAACATGTCATTTTCAAACCCAAAAGTTGTCATTCTTTGGTAAATCATCCAACTTGTTCAACACCCGGAAGCACACTTTTTTTCTCCTTTCTCCAATCAATCTCCTCCTATAAAAGGGATTCTCATAGGCCCTCACAAACCAATCTACACATCCTTGGACGATCCAAAATAATATGCAGTGGTCTCTTTAATGGATAGGAAAATGAAGCTTTTCTATGTTACTGCTCTTCTACTTTTATTCCTTCACCTTCAGTTGCTTTCTTGCATTACAGCTCGGCCACTTGAGGTTAGGAAGTTAGATAACACTGCTCAGAAAACCATGGCAATGCTGCATTCAGGGCCAAGCCATGGTGGAAAAGGCCATAAATCTGAGACTCAGCATGCCCCAATTCCAAGACAGCTTAAACAATCTGTTTCAAGTCCTGGCGTTGGACACTAACTAATCCACACCTGATGCTAATCCTTAGCCATTTGGCTTCTTCACTTGGAGTATATACCCTTACTAATAACATGTAAGAAAAATAGCAAGTAGTTTCCTTCCTTTTTCTTGAGATATGATGTTGTATACCTGATATGGAATTTTATGGTAGAATTAATGTTATGGTATTTGGTTTAGTAAAACTCTTTTGAATGTCCTGAGAAAATCAGAGTAAACCATTGAAGTTGACTAGCTCATTAGAAAAGCACAGCTCAGATAATGGACCTACATTATATGCTATATCATGATTTTTTTTTTACCAGCAAAGCAAGGAGTTATATATTATTATTAGGTGCTGGAGTTTACCTTAATTCCAAAAACATCACACATTAAGACTTGGTAAACCTTACCGATTCTATGTCGTGGCATTCCTCATTATATATATTGTATAATTAGGGTTCAAAGGATCTTAAAATATCTTGGTAATTAGCATCCACCAACTCTCATAAGAAAAATATGTTAAAGTTAAAATATATTAACATAAATTAACAGTAAAAAAATTAAGTAATACAAATCTTAATTATGTTAGGTTATGTATCTTAATCTCGACTCAATATTAAAATGGTCTATCAAAACCATATAAACTCACACAACAATAAAAACAAACAAGATACATAATTATTATAACATTTATTACATTCATGAACTAAACACTTAAACGTCGAAATCTTTTGTAGGTGTACTCCTGATTGAGAGTTGTTTAGAGTAGTATCTGGACTGTAGTAGCTAATGAAATCTGGAAGACATGAATAAGCATATTTTCCAAGGTGGAATGATAGACCATTCAGAAATGTTCACCTTGGTTCTGCTTGTTTTACTTATTCTAAGTGGTGTATTGATCATATGGCTTGTATGTTGTCAATTAAGTGAGATTATGCAAAGTTTATCTCTTTGATTAGGGTGTTTTTTACTTTAAGGATATAAAGATTAGGTAGGCTAGAAGGGATTTTGTGGAAATGTTATGTTATGAATATGTATTAGGGTTGAACCACCCCTTAAGTAGTTCATACTAATTTATTTTTTATTGTCGAAAAAAAAAAAAAAAAACTCCTGATTGAGAGCCGAACCACAAACTCTAGGACAGGAATCTGAAAAAAAACTAACTACCTTCACTGTTTTACTTGTAAAAATTTCCATAACACCTTCACCAATTATGCTTACTTTTCCATATGTCTATATCAATATCCGAAATTAAATAACCCCAAAAATTTTGTAATATATACTTTATTTTGCATTAATTTTTTAAAAAGAAAAGGACATTCTTGAAATTAGTCTCATTGATGGTTTTCATTATCTTTGACAACCCCAATATTAATATTCTAGCTCGGCCCCTGCAAAACGTAGAAAAATTAAACTAAGCTGCAAGCTTTTTCATTTTTTGGTTACAAAACTGTAAGATTTTCTTTTGAGTTATAAAACTGCAACTTTTCTTTTTAGTTACCAAACTGCCTTCATCTGATAAAAAAAAATATCACATCACCTTTAGCTTAACATGCTTTAATTATAATTGTTACTTGTATTTAAGAATTAATTATTATTATAGCTGCATTTGCAAGCTTGTTAACACAAATTCTAACACATTTATCAGAGAAGTAACAGAGGAAATCTATTGGCAAAAATATGTTGTCTTCACACAAAAAATGCACTGCGTTGCTTCACACTCTCTTTTTTCTCTAGGGATGATGACAATTTGGCAAAGCAGGATATGCCAACGGATTGGCCCGCCAGTTACCATAATGGCAAATGCTCACTTTACCCAACACTTTTCAACTTCCACTCAACATAATTTCAAAAATTCCGAAAATATTTTTTATTTTGAAAATAAAAATCTGGAATTGAAAATAATGCATTCTGGAAAAATAAATCTGGAAGAGATTTTTGTGTTTCGGATATAAAAATCCGGAAAAAGAAAATCAAAATCCCATTCCGAATAAAAAAATCTGGAACTGAAAATAATACATTCCAGAAAAATTTATCCGGAAGAGATTATTGTATTCTGTAAAAAGGGTCCAAAATATAATTTTATATATATCCCATTTTTTAAGGGTATTTTTGGTTTTTTCCCTGTGATTGGATGCAGTGATATGGTACAGGAAGCAATTGCCTACCATAATTTAAGAGTTGAGTTGGTATTTACGGATTGGCCCACTAGTTACCAGAATTTAAGATTTGAGTTATACCCTCAAATATTTTTAAAAATATTAAAATTATTTATTTCAAATTTTACAATTTGAAATAATTTTTTTATTGAAATTTTATAATTCGAAATATAAAATTTACATTTTGAATTGTAAAATTTAAAATTCAAAATTTATATTTTTAATTATACAATTTAAAATACAAATTTGCATTTTTTATTTTTGAATTCCAAATACATTGTATTTGGAATTGAATATAATTTTTCTAATATCGAATTTTAAAATTTATAATACATTAAATTTATTATTTTGTATTAACAATAATACAATTTTTTTCTACTTAAATGGTAGATGAGAGTTATTGAATAACGAAGATAAAATTATTATTTCGTTTCTTCTATAGAAATGCAAGATGAAAGCATAAAATAAAATAAAAAATTATCTTTAGATTTTTACTAAATTTGTTGGATACACCTTACCTAACCTAGCTATCCAAAGATGAGAGAATAGTTCATATGCAAAGATGAAATAATATTATAATTTAAATGGTTAATATTATAAATTAAATTTTAATTATTAATTAAGATAAAATAGTTTATCAAGTAAAGTGATAAAAATAATATTTTATTTAATTATATGTTTTAATTAATCAATTAAAAATTAAAAAACTATTTACATAATTAAGTGTTTTTAAAATTTATATATATATATATATACATATATATAATTAAATTTAAAAAGTGACTGTTTACATCGTTAACCACTAAGCAATGGGTGGGTCAAGATTTCCAGTCATTTTACCTCCTTAGCTGAATTTTCTTTTTGAAAAACATAAAAATCTTACCATTAAAGTAGGATTGCTTTTAATGGAGTTTACATTTAATCGTAAAAAAATACTATAAATATATTTCCCTTGTTATTTAGTTTATTCTCTTTCTTTTCTAAACCAACAACGGAGACAGAAAAATTGAATTTTTAGAAGTCAACTTTTATTAGTTTCCTTTCACTTTCTTTTTAATGTTATGCTTAGTATAATAGGTTTCTCATAAAGTAAACTATTATTGGAACTAATTTTGAAAATAAAATAATATATATATATATATATATAAAGTAATCTGAATCTCATATTTACATTATAATAACAAGTTTTTTTTAAAAAAAGAAAATATTAGGACTAAGATTACAAATTGACAAAATAATAAAACAAATTATATATGAAATTCAAGACTTATCAACTACGTTTTATGTTTGATTTTCATCGTTCTCATCTATGTTAAAAGAAGATTTTTTTTTTCAAACCATGAATAATAATAAGGGTGGAGAAAAAAAATCCAAATTATAAAATCCAATCCATTATTATCAAAATTCATATTAGTTTTGATCCATTTAAGTGAATTTATCTCAAATTCAAATTCATATTTTTGGATTTTAAATTCAATCCATTTAATTGGATATGGATTAGATATGGATTTGATACATTTTTGGATTATCCAAATTGTATTTTGGGTTAGATATCGAATCGGGCAGGCCCGGGCCGATGTTGAGTTGTTTGAGCCTGGGTCGATGTCGAGTCGTTCGGGCCCGGGCCGATGTCGAGTCGTTCAGGCCTGGGCCGATGTATAGTTGTTCGAGTCGGGGTCGATGTCAAGTCGTCCGGACCCGGACTGATGTCGAGTCGTCCGGGCCCAGGCAAATCTCAAGCCGTCTGGGTCGGGGCCGATATAGAGCCGAGTTGGTCTGCGTCCAGGTTGAGTCGGCTTAGGCCGAGTTTAGTCTCTGTCCATATCAAAATGAACTTAATGTAATTGACAAAGTGGATTTAATATAATTAACAAAATGAATTTAATCTGGATTCAATACACTTTAAATAAATTTTAAAAAAAAATCTAAATATATTTGATAACTTAAAGTGGATATAAATTTTAAATTCAACCTATTTATTTTTAGATTTAGATTGGATTTGGATTGGATTTTGAAAAATTCAATACCCACAGTAATAATAACTATGGTTTAAGCTTAATTCACTTGGTGAATATCAAAACCTTAAGAGCATCTTTGCTAAAAAAGAACGGCATGATACCTTCTCACATTGATCTAAATAAATACAGTCACACACTCTTTCCTTTCCTGCATATGCTACCTCCTCATCATCTTCAGCACTCAACTTTTTCAACGTTTTCAGAATTAAATGATACCTTGATTTTTAGCCATTTTTGTTGAAAGTTTTGGCATTCAGTTTTCATTCCAAACGCAAATATAACAAAGTCAAAAATAAGCACAGTTTTCTAAGAAATGAACACGCCTCCAACTCATATATAAAAATAGGTCCCTTTTTTTTATATAAATTGGAATCATTCAAATCCAACTTAAAAACAATTTAATACAAAGGTTATTTAAAGCTGGGTAATTTTACTTACAAAGTTTAAATTGAAGTAAAAGACGTGATAATATTCAAACACTGTTGTTGCTTATGTCGTTAAAAAAAATAGATTTTGATGGAGAAAAAATAATAAAAAAATATTTGAAGTAGAATTTCCCTTATTTTAAAGCAAAAGGAATGATGATTAGTTATGATCGTAAGTGGGTGAGATATGGTGTGGTGGGTCTAAAACAGGTACACCATACACTCCAATTATGTCGTTACGTTGCAATGGCCCACACTACCACCATTGCCTCATGCTCCATACGCATTCTCGTAATTGTTATATTTTTCCTATTTTCAATTATGAGTAATTTTAATTTTCACTTTTATGTTAAAAAAGTAAAGTTCGTTTATAGAATATTTAAAATTCTCATTTCTCAGTTTTAATTATTTTTAATTTTTGCATCCAAGTCTTTTTTTTTTAATCTCAAATACTAATTTTTTTTTTTTATATATTACACTACAAATTAATATAAAATGAGAAAATTATTATACTAGTAAGCACAACTGTTATTTTGATTATATATTTTTAAAAATTAGAAGAAGACTTGCACAACTAAACCAATCCCTTAGAATTTGGAATGTTAAATTGTACTACTAATTTATTTATTTTTAAGTTACAAATACGTTTATTTTGATTTATACAACTGTGTATGAAGTCGTTACTTCAAGAAGAAGACTTTCTTTCTTTTATTGAAGTCGGCTTGTAAAGACGATTTTTAACTTTTTAAAGTTTTTCAATTCGTGATCGCAAAGTATTTTTTTTTATTTGTTTCTAATTTTTTTATTGTTTAATTGTTAAATATACCGTTTACTTGCGACAATAAATAAAAATAAAATTAAAAAAATAATTAAACAAATTTATCTTAATTTTTTACTTTTAATATTTTCCAAAAGAATTCATAAAACTAAGTCATGACAACAAAGTTGACTTTACATGATCTACCATTCAGAAATAAATTGAAGAAACACATATATACACATCAATAGTTAAAACATAAAAAAAAAAAAATCGGATTTGCAGGCATGATTTTAATAAAAAATAATATAATTAAAAAATGTTTCTCCAAATATAATTTCATAAAAACAAATTAAAACTCATCTTACTTCAATAAACAACTAAACAAATAAAATATAAAAAATTCAAAAAATACAACTTTAATATAATTTTAAAATAAAATTAAAATTCATGAAAAGGACAATTTAATATATAAAAATGGTTAAATCAAAAATCAATACCATACTTACAAACATGACCATTTTATTTAAAAATCATTTTTAAGTACGATTAACGTAATTTTCATAAAAATTAACAAAAATTGTATTACTATAAATTTCTTATAAAATGATCTCATAAACTCTTAGTATTTTTTAATTTACAAAAATAGTTTAACTACTCATTACGACATGATTTATTAATTCTTAATAAGTGGATAGGTCGAGAGTGTTCAAATGGTTGATAAAAATATTACATTTAATAAAAATATTTCTTTAAGTTTATATATATACTCTTTTTTTTTATTTTTAAAAAGGTAAAAATAAAATAAACGAACAAAAACATATCAATTATTAATAAAAATATCACAAAATTTATTTTAACTATCAATATTTATCAGTATAATAAAAATATCAACAATTATAAATAATTATTATTATTTAATAATAAAAACAACTACAATAGTTTCTAACATACTAAAAATGTATTGTTAAAAAAAATATAAAGATGATGATGAGCCGAGAAAATGTACCAAGTTGGAGATAGAATTTACATTTTTGGTTATCAGGTTTGCAAATATCGAGGAATATTTTACAACAAAAGCACCTTACGCATGACGCAATTCAGCAACACCTATTCACGTAGTTTTCTGCTTGTAAAAAGTTGTCAAACAAATTATTAATTTATTTAAATTTGATAAAAAAAACTATTAAAAAATGTTATTTAACCAAATGTACATGAAATAATTTCATTAAAATAAATTAATTAATTAAAACGTCAAATTGTTTCAATGAAGTAAAAAAAATGAAAATATAATAAATTTGTAAATTGTTAATAATTTTTTATTTTAATATATTTTTTACATAATTAATTATATAAGTTAAACATTGCTAAAATATTTTAAAATGATTAATTATTAGTAAATAATTAAATTTACTAGAAAAAAACTAAAATCTATATTTTTCATACATTTGACTTTAGAGTTTGATGTTTTTTAACTATCTTAGTAATATAAAGAAGAAAAATATACATAAATTATTTTTATAATTAAATTATAAATAATATGTTTTTTAACTATACAAGAATATTTCATAAAAGCAACTCATAAAAACTTGTATAATACATATTTGCGTGGTTGAATGTATTGTTTATTTTAAATTTGTGGAGATTACATTACTATATCAATTTTATAAACTTATTAGAAAATTAATATTAAAATTGTTAGAGTAAATATGAATGCTTAACTGAAATCAAATAAAACTATATAAATTAAAAAAATTATTGTTATCAATTAATTATTATAATATTATTTATTAAAACAAATTATTCAAATAAAACAATGTTACATTATTTATTTCAATTCAAAAATATTAAATCACTTTATTTACTTTTAAACCATGTACTTGGATTTTTTAAGCCCTAGAGAGTTATAACGTTAGACGATAAAAATAGAGACAAAATAAAGCAAAACATAAATAAGCTGAATATTTAATTATCTAGTAAGCTAAAAACAGGTAAATAAATAGAAAAATACATTTAAAAATTATATAATTTAAATTATTTAATAAAAAAGTATAACAAGTTTTACTATTTTTTTCTCTGTGCATCAAACATATTTAATAGGTGATATTTATGGGTTGCTTTTCTTTGAAGTAATTTTTTCATTAGAGTAGTCTTACATAACACTTTAAAGTTGTTTTGAAGCAACTCTTTTATTCATCTTATGTGACACTCTAAAGTTACTTAAAATTTCTCTGTTTTTTTTTTTATATTAAGTAATTTAAAGCAACTCAAGTTTAAGAATAACCATTATTCCACTTGATGGAATAATAATTATTTTAATGCAATAATGAAATTTAAATTAGAAAATATAATATTGCGAGTTATTTGAAATTAATTAAAGTTTTTTCTAATGAAATAAAATTTATTATATTAATAATAAAGTCTAAACTAAAAAATAGAACGGTTAGTTTTTTAAAATTTGTTTTATTGAAATAAAATAGTATAAACTACTTAATAATAATTCCATATATAGAAAATACAAATCATATTTTCTAATTTATAAAAAAACTCGTATAAGTTACTATGGATATTGAAGATGATCATTATCTTTTATTGAGACAACCTATTTCTATATTATACATTAAACCAAAAACTTTATTTGCTGCAAGAAAGAAAGAAATTGTCAGTAATTTATTTTAAAAAATTGCTTTTCAATAAAGCCGTCACTTATTATAATTGTTAACATATTTCGACAAAGTTATTTAAGAATGAAAATTCTATTATTTTAAACCAAGTTGAAAGTTATTTTTTTTTTATAAAACGCATATATGATAAAAGAATTCAAAAAAGAACAAAAAAAACCCATGTTTATTTTTATTTATATAAAAAACACTCTGCTGTAATATTTTTCTTAAGCACAAAGAAATACATTCATTGTACCAGCCAATTGCGTAGAAATTAAAACAAAAAAAAAGGAAAAAGAAAGAATACGTATAAGGACAAATTTATATGAATCATAGATAGATCATATGCATTTATACCTTATATCTGAAATAAGATTATTATGTATCACAGAAATAAACAAATATTTTTCAAAAATGTATATTACTATTAATAATTTAAATAAAATATTAATAAGAGAGAGTTTTATAAGACTTTTGTATTAAAATAAAATTTATAAAAATATCTTAAAAATAATATATACAATAAAACTTAAAAAAAAGAGAAAATTATGCTTTTTAAAATAACATATTAAAATAGTGAAAAATGTTTTCTTAACACTAGTTAAATAGTTTATGTCTGTTGGTGTGAGATTGAAAGAAAAACAGTGAATTGTAACTTAATTGAAAGAATGGAAGGTGATAAAAATATGCATGACTAATTCTACTATTTGAAATTGAGAGTAATTTGCTCAAACTTTTATGTATTGAAGTGATATCTTATATATTAATATCCAGTGATTTAAAAAAAAAATAGTTTATCTCTGTGCTCTTATCTTAATAACTTTGTACAGAATTATATCTTATCTAATTTGATTGAATATTATGATAAAGTGATAAAAAAATTGTCACCTCCAGCCACCTACCGCAGAATGGTCCCACAATCCACGGTGATTGCTGAGTTGTTGGCTACGCCACCTTTATATGCACACTTCTTCCCATAGTAACTCACCAACAAACTCCATTTCCCACTCTTACATCTTCTTTCCATTCCTTCGCCACACTATCATTTGTTTTTCAGTGTTAAAACCCTTTTGAAGAACAAAAGTTAGAACAAAAGATGGGTAGCCTTGAAGAGGAAAGAACAACTGTAGGATGGGCAGCAAGAGACCCTTCAGGGATTCTCTCTCCATACACTTACAATCTAAGGTCATCTTAACTTCCATCTGTTTTTATTATTACACTTCATTTAGTACTTATAATAGTGTTTCTAATTTCATCATTGTTGTTGTTGTTTGCAGAAACAATGGTCCTGATGATGTTTACATCAAAGTTCACTACTGTGGAATTTGCCATTCTGATCTCCACCAGATTAAAAACGATCTTGGCATGTCCAATTATCCCATGGTACCCGGGTACGTACGTGCACTGTTAACAATCTTGCTAATCATGGTTGTTCTGTGTGTTGTGTTTTTTTGTTTGATATCCGTGTTGTGTTTTTTTGGGTGTTTTGTTCCAGACACGAAGTGGTTGGTGAGGTACTGGAGGTGGGGTCAAATGTTGGCAGGTTCAGAGTTGGTGAAATAGTTGGAGTGGGACTCCTCGTAGGTTGCTGCAAAAACTGCAGGCCGTGCAAGACAGACATTGAGCAGTACTGCAGCAAGAAAATTTGGTCTTACAATGATGTTTACATCGATGGAAAGCCCACTCAGGGTGGCTTTGCAGAAACCATGGTGGTCGAGCAAAAGTAATTTATGAATTGCTGTTTAAAGTTTGAACTTTTTAAGAGTTTGATCTGCAATCTTAGTCTTGGGTATGACCCTTTTAAATTTGTATTACAAAGATTAACATGACGAAGTTAATTTGATTGTTGTGCATTTTTGGGTGTTAGGTTTGTGGTGAAAATTCCAGAGGGTTTGGCGGCGGAGCAAGCTGCGCCATTGCTGTGTGCGGGGGTGACTGTGTACAGTCCACTGGCACATTTTGGGCTGAAAGAGAGAGGGCTGAGGGGTGGAATATTGGGGCTTGGAGGAGTGGGACACATGGGAGTGAAGATAGCAAAGGCATTTGGCCACCATGTGACTGTGATAAGTTCTTCTGATAAGAAAAAACAGGAGGCACTTGAACACGTTGGAGCTGACCAATATCTTGTTAGCTCTGATGAGTCTGCTATGCAGGAAGCTGCTGATTCACTTGACTACATCATCGACACTGTGCCTGTTGGCCACCCTCTTGAGCCTTATCTCTCCTTGCTCAAACTTGATGGCAAGTTGATCTTGATGGGGGTCATCAACACCCCTCTGCAATTTGTTAGCCCCATGGTCATGCTAGGTAATCACGCCACCTCTTTCTTGGTTTTGGAGTCACTTTTTTTTCAAATTTTAGTGAAGAACTCATTAATACGTTTTCTTGATTTTGCAATGTTGGTGATGTGTGGTGGTGTGGTGCAGGGAGGAAATCGATAACTGGAAGTTTCATTGGGAGCGTGAAGGAGACAGAGGAGATGTTGGAGTTCTGGAAAGAGAAGGGACTGAGCTCTATGATTGAAGTGGTGAAGATGGATTACGTGAACAAGGCTTTGGAAAGGTTGGAGAATAACGATGTAAGATACAGGTTTGTTGTGGATGTTAAAGGGAGCAAGTTTGAACAGTGAAAGCATCATGAAGAGTCTGGACAGTTAATTAACTGAACTAAAGTTGCCTTTGTTTATTAAGAAGAGTGCTCTGTTTTTCTCTGTTTTCTCTGTTTTGGCTTCATGCCTTTCATTAGATACTTTACATGAAATTCTTGTGGAAAGCAAAAGATTCTCCACCTCCTACTACCACTACTACTACTTTGGGTTTTGTTGTGTTAAAATATTGATTTATTGGTCAATAAAAAAAAGAAGAAAAAAGTGGATATGAGTGGGTTACCAAATCTGAGTTGCTTGACCTTTACCTAATTTTTGAGAGAGACATTATCATCTTGCGTCACACATACGTCTCTCAAATATCATCTTATCTTCACATTTTTTCTCTCATGGAAAATGATAGTTTTAATAACCTTTTGAATTTTATAATTTTTTTATTTAATAGATTTAGAAATAAATATATAATAAAAAATAAACTTATAATTAAACGATATAAAATATATTGAAATAATAATATTAGAAGTTGAAATATAGTTATATAAAAGTTAGGATTTTCAATGTATTATTATCCTTTTCTAATCTTATCTGTGCTTTTGCGGTTCTCTACTCTCTTATGTTGTTGTTGATGGAGGGAAAATCTATACATATAAAATCTATACATATATGTATTTTTGTGATGATTTCAAACTTGAAGTTTCCTCTTCACCATATAGGAGTACTTTGAAGTAAATTCCTAAACATAACTACAAAATAATGTTATATGTAAGTTTTGTCAATTAATAAATAAATTATAAATAAACTACTAAAATATATTATTTTAAAATATTTTAGACTTGACTACAATTTTTCTAATGTGCAGTGTTGGTTTCTTTATTTTAGAAGGGAAATAGTGAGTGTTTTTTTATATATATTTTAAAGCATTTGTAATTTTGATTATGTTTTGTTTTGCTTTCATTATATTCATTTACGGTGTCATGGTTTAATTAACAAAAATCTAAGCAATACAAGAAATACATATACGAAACAGAAAATTATATCAAATTTGCATATTTTTTAAAATAGAAAATCAAATATCTCTATTTCAAAAATTAAAACTATAAGTTATATAAAATAAATAAAACAAAAATATATTTAAGTGAATACGTCATTAAAATAAAATATGATAATATTTAGTGTCATTTTACTCTGTGTCATGTCATGACACGTTTTTCTGACTTAATATTTAATGTTTTAGACAATTTAAAGATCGATGTTACATATTCAAAATGGATTATATATTATGTATCTTTCCTATTTTACGCATTTTAAATAAGTTATGTCATTATACATAATATTTTTTTTTATTATACTCTAAATAGTTCTTCCCTTCAGTATCTTCTTTATTAATTTTATACATTATTAATAAATATCACCATTGCACAAGTTTTACTTTTTATTCTATAAATATATATTTTTTATTATATAAACAATTTTTGTTTATAGGACCAGTAACATGTCATGCGGGTTGTAGTATATATATCTATATATGAAAAAGTTACATATACCATAACACTTTTTTTTTTTTTTGGAGAAACTCTCAATATTTGGATTCTACGTAATGGTTGTCTCTATTATATTTTTTTCCCTTTTAAGAATTTGCCATATGAATGATTATCAACAACATCCACTTATAAATATTACCTTCTTTGGTTACCAAAACCACCAATGGTTGTGGAATAAAAAGGTGGATTTGTTTAATAAATAAATAGAAAATAGAAAAATTAAAATGTATGCTTGAGAAGGTGAAAATAAAAGAAGAGAGAAAGGGAAAAAGGTTAAAAAGTAAATAAAAAACAACAATCATATTGTCGAGATATTGAAAAGTAAACATCGTCATCTTGACTTTTTTTTTTACATTATTTTTCAATATTCGTAGAAGGTTAATCAATTTAAATATTATTAATAAATAATGGATAATAAATAATTTTTGAAGTTATGATTTGAGTCTTTATACACTAGTAACCTAATCCTTTTGAGTCCAAATTCATCACTATAAATAGATAAACACGACAAGAATAAAACATAATAAAATTCTAATTATTTACTTATATAAGTACTCAATCCTATATTTGGACTCGCATTGACTTAAACGTCAAAGTATAATTGTAGGTACCTTTTTTTTAAAGATCGAGTAACCAAGGGATAAAGATAACATTGATCGAAAGTCTAAGAGACCAAGATATTGAAGATCAAAAGAGTAAACAACTAAATAATCACATTCTCGATCAAGGTCGACTTCATCGAGAATCCCTGTTGAGAATGGCTAAACAATCACATTCTCGGTCAAGGTCAATTTTGCCGAGATTCCTTCTTGACAATGGCCAAATAATCATGCATTCTTGATAGATCGAGAATTCCCAAACATTCACGCGTTCTCAGCCATGGTTAATCATACCAAGTAATTTCCTGTCATAATAAAATGGTATCCAAACATTTCCAAACGAAATTTACATTATATCTTAATCAAGAACGTCCAAACTTTCAAATATTTTCAACAAAGAGTCAATTAATCAATTTACGCATCAAGCCAACAATTAGACAACAACACTGATGAATGGAAGCACGAAAACAATAAATAAACGAACATGAAATAAAATGTGGAAGAATGCGAACAAAACTTAGAAAACTCAATATTCAATCATATAAGTCGATATAATGTCGACACTGATACAAACCTCCATTCTAGTCAAAAAGTAAAAACGGTTTCATTTAGTACAAAAAGAACAACATTGAGATTGATAATCTTCAAGAATAGTCAGTCTTGTCAGTCACATCTTTGGCTCCGGGAATAGTGGAACGTGTCAATTCCTCCTGGGCATCTAGAATGTCTTCCATTGGGATCAATTATCCTTTGTAAAAATCTTTCCCGGCATCAAAATTTCTCTCATCTAGAGGAATGTTGTAAAAGTGTGCAGCTTGTTGTAAAGCCTTCGGGACCTTTCGCATGACACTCTTGCTCGAGTTTGGTGGGCCAGTGTGACTATTGCCTATGACAACATGTCGGTAGGATGACTAAAGAAAATGGATTTTTCTTTTCAACCAAGTCATCATAAGCACACCTCGACCTACATAATCTAGACTCTTCGCCTTATAACTTGAGTTTGGAGGTCAGTATACTATCAAGATGTCCGGAAACTCACATCATTTTTGGTCTCGGACTCACGACACCCACAGAAGGTAAATCAACCGTCAATTATTCAAATAAGATTAATAAGGGATAAATAGTAAACAACCCCTATAATCATGATTAGAAGCACTTTGGTCGATATGCCCGTAGTTTAATCCTCCCCCAATCTATCACTATAAATTGATAAACACTTCAAGTACAAAGGATAAAAAACTTCTAATTCTTCACTTATATAAGTACCTAATCCTATACTCAAATTCGTTATTCGTCGAAGTATAATTGCAACTCTTACCTTGAAAACAAAATAACCAAGAAACTGAAACATCATTAACAAAAAATCAAAAGACCAAAATATTGAATATAAAAAGAAGAAGACAATATTAAAAATTAAAAAAAAGACGTTGAGTATAAAGAATATCCGATTTTGCAGTAACAACTAAATGAAAAATAACATTGTTTTAAACTTTAAAAATGATAGGAAAAAAAAATATTTGAAAAAGTCTTCTATTAGAAAAACGAAACAAGTACATGAGCAACTTTATCCGCAACTAATCAAACACATTTTCTTTCTTTATTGAAAAGTTGCTTCCTCTACAAACGTACAACGCTTCATTAAGGAAAATTGTTTTGTTAACGTTAATTGCTTCTTGCAAACATCATTCCTTTTTCCTATTTTGTCTTAAAACATTAAATTATAAAGTAATATGGAAAATTGGTGTATTGCAGATATTCATGGTTAAGAGTTGTTCATATGTAAAATAAGCAAAACTAAATTATGTATCGATGCCAATCCTTTTGAAAGTTGTGGCAATCACAAGTTATATTATATCATGTCTTTTATAATATATTGGATTCTTAGTTATTTTTATTATTAATGTTAAGGAGGATAAAACAAGTGAGATTGATCTGATTTATCATTTATTCATAAAAAATAAGGCATGATGGGCTGTTATGGGGTGGCAACGCGGACAAATCCGCTCTACATAGGCTCATCCGGTATTTAGTCTGTAAAATGTGAGTTATGTTGATTGGTTCCACACAAAGAATGTGGATTTATTTCACTGGTCCGTTCCGCATAAGAGGTAATCTGCGGGTCCGTGGGTAGTTTGTATAAGAAAAATATTTTTTTTCAAAAATTAAAATTTTATTAATTATAAAAAAATTATTTTATTACTGAAAAATTAATTTTTTTTTCAATTCATTCAATTAAGATAAAAATATAAATTCAACTATGAGAGTTGTTAGAAGACTTATTAAAAATAATTAAAGTTTTGTTTTGTATGTAACGAGTATCTTATCAAAGTTTTGTTACAAAATATTTGAATGAAGATGACTAATTTTTTAACTATTCTATTGAAATATCTTCTTTATATTATTTTTTATTAACAAATTTTAAATATAAGACTTTACTTAAAATTAAATTCAATGTCACTCTTACTACTAACTCTTTTAGATGATTAAAATAAAACATTATTGTTTTTAGTACATCAAATTCAATTTTTTTTAAAATAAAATAAAATATAGGTCACATTGCAATAATGGATAAATGAGATATAATTTTTTTAAAGAAATCAAATAATTATTTTTTTATTTATGCGGGCCAACCCACCCGTCTCATTTTTGGCCCGCATGGGTTGCTGGTTATGCGAGACAAGCCTAAGCTGGTTAGCGGGCTAGATTAGTTAGTCCACCCTGTACTTTTTGGTAGCGGGTTGTAGGTTAGTCCGCATGACCCACCCCGCATTGACATCCCTAGGTTGATTCATTGTATAAAACCGATTGAATTTTTTAAATTGTTCTGTCTAAGGTTGAATTGACTGACTGACCGCCAATATTTATAATTTATAATTTATTAAAATTTATTTTTTATCATATGCATATATATATATATATATTAAAAATATATTTAAGTGTATAATTAATTTTTAAATTTTTAATTGATCAATTAATTAAATAAATTAAAACAATAATTATATTTACATGTTAAATTATTTTATTATAATTAATAATTGAAATTTCATTTATCAGTTTTAATAATTTATATTATAATATTATAGTATATATGTATTTTTCAAATAATGTAATAAAAGAATTAATTTTATAAATACATTTTTTTTTCTAAAAGTGAGCTCGTAGTCCATTTTAATTTAGTTTTGTAATCCATTTTAATTTAGTTTTGGTCCACTAATTTGACAGATTAGGCAAGATAGCTCGAAGTGACAAAATGGATTGAAAACACTAAAGCAAATTCTGGGAGTACCTCCATATCTTCTTCTTGCATTTTCATAATTTTTTTTTAATTCTAACAATATTCTTCTGAGTATGGTGGAAGGTGTTATGTTTTCTTTTTTCATTTTAAAGTAGTGGTGATTACTTGTGGTGACTGATGGTTAAGGTGTTTTTAATGGTGGTGATTGTGTTTTTCTTCACTCATTTTTAAAATTTCTCGAAGCTACAAAATCCAACAAAAAACCAACAAAGTGCAAAAATGAATTACAAACTAAAAAAATTATCTTCATATCGGGAAATGTCAAATACAATATATCTTCTGACCAACACTCTCTCACACACTCAAGTGATGAAATTCTCATCTCAAATGTTGCGATTGAAGAAAAAAAAATGTTGCGACTGAAAGATAATAAAATCATATAAATGAAGTTATTCAGGAGGTGAAAGTCGAAGAATGTTCATATGAATGTGTAAGTTGTTTAAAAGATAACTAACTTGACCTGTTATATGAATTAACCTTGTCATACTAAGAGAGATGATATTAAGATTATTTACGCGCATAGTTGTATGGATTTCACAGGTACAGATTAAGTGTCTATTTGGTGTGAATTAGTAGAACTCTAAAATGTGAAAGATGAATTATGAATTTTAATAGATACTTGATGATTTGAAAAATTGTATGAGACTTGATGAATTATATTTATTAATTTAAAATTAAAATTATATAGGATTTTTTTATATAGTTAACTTACCCAATTTTTTTTGTGTTTGTTTTCTTTTAATATGCGATGATCATATAATTACGCAGGAGCTTATGAAGTTATAGGTAATAGAACTTATAAGTGAGTAATCAGAAGATGAGATGCTTTTAAGTTAAATGTTTTGTTTTTTTTTAAACTTTTGTATATATATATATATATATATAATTCCTATGAAAAAGAATACATACAATTATGAGATAATTGTGTATATTCATATTATTTAAATATTGTTTGTTTATGAATAAAAATTATTAAGGATGTTACAATTCCTTTAACCCATTCTTCTTTTTAACGGCTATTTAATGCGGTCCTGGTTCTATCTCACTAAAACCAATTTTCGGGGCAAAGGAGTCATCAGAGACTGTCTAAGAACTAGCTATAAGCTATTTGACCTAAACCCACGATATTTCCAATTCCCGATGTAGATGATTAAAAGAACCTTGCTCTTACCCTTACTATTCATGCCTAAAACTAAAATATTTCGTAGTTAGACACTCATGCACTTTCGATAGCACCCTATAACCACGCTCGAGTATCTCTACCCAGATGACTCACTCACATCCAAATCTTACACATGCGTAGACATTAAGGTAAACACATATTTTTCAACCATAATTACCCTACTAATTTAAAAATTGAGTTGCGCATTAAAGTAGTTTTATAAGTAGCCCCTACTCGCCATTGAACCACTAGACTCCTCACAGTGAAGCAATATTCAATCAGATAAAATACATAACGAGCACATATCATACATACAAAATGCCCCCGCCCCGGCTTTGATCAGCTCCTCACGAACTCTTATTGGTACCTGGCTTGAGTGGCTTCTAACAACAAGTTAACAATGACTCCTTATGTGACAGGGACTAATGTAGATGGGAAGACCTTTCATTTGCAGAGTAAGTATCTAACCTCATTAAAGAATATATCAATAGAAATTGTTCTTTGTCGGGAGGAATCGGGAGGAAAGCTACGGGATTGACAAAGAAAATTCATTACAATGAGTATATTCATTTGAACAAATATTCTATCTAATAACTGTAAAAAATACACTGACTACCCTGACTTGCTACAGTCCAACTTTGATTGGTAGTAGTATTAGAAGGCCTAAAACGAGACATTGCTGGGCCATTGCATTCTCCAAACAAACAATCAAACATTCATTAAAAGCCTTCTCATGTTGTAGTTTTCCGAATACTCTATAACCTCAAGGACACCGATAGGTCAAAAGTTCTAGCTGGCATGATCATATTTGTCGACTGAAGTACATGTTCATAAAGTATCTAGAGGGATTGAAACCACTTAAAATCACTGCAAATAAGAAAGTGGGTTCAGATGCAATATTAACCCGTCATGAAAGAACAAAAATGGTACCACTCAATACTTACAAATGGGAGAAAGGACAATTACGATGCCAATGGGGTACAGGAAAAAGGTGGTCCTCTCCAAAAAAGGCAGAACTACAACCAACAAATGTTAATCAAATAAATTCAACGGTATTCACAGTTCCCACAAACTCGAAACAAAAATTTGTAGTTTCAGAGTTATACACACTCAGTAAACAATTTTAATGTACATTTATTCAATATGCTGACCACACATCCAACAGACACACGTCATAAGAATTTGTTCTCTACATCATACAAAAGGGACTTTAGAGTAAAAAACAAAGAAATGGTACTTAGCTGCAGATATTCAATAACGCACAATAACCGATTTCTATAGTATAATTGGCAAGAATTAAAACATAATCACAGCAAATGAACATATTTATGAAGAGCTTAATAAGAGGATCCAGCCTCTATAGCCCTAAGACACTTTTCACGAAAAATACAGCCATACCCGAAGGAAATTACACTAAAAAAGTATTATGAACTGATCTCAACGAGAAATTAACTTACACCAGTGTAAGTTACTATCGTTCTCACACAATCAATAACTTCGTATAAAATGTGAGTTTCATGATCTAACTACTGAATTGTAGCTACTGCCTCCAGTCCTTTCTATAACAATCTTATATGGGAAGTTTGTCTTGATTATTTTCAGACTTAAATATGTTTAGTCCCTGTAAAATGAGTAACTTTTTTTTTTATCACTTTAAAATTGAAAATCACTAATTTTTCATCCCTTGAATTATGGTAGGCTTATATGTTGAATAAAAGGACGAATGGTCATTCTGTAATAACGCATAATAGTGTTGTGATATAATGTTAGTATATGACATCCCAAAAAAACTCCTAAATAATCAGTAAAATAAACAATATTTATCCATCTTAAAATGAATGCTAGGAACTAAAAATAGGGACTTGAAATTTTGGAGGGATGAAAACTAAAAAAAATATATTATATGTAACTAATACCATAAAATTGTCACATTTTATAAATACTAAAAAATGGTTATTTTAAACTTTATATGGATGAAAAACGAAGTAAATTTTTATAGGGACCGAAATGAAAAACTCACTAATTTTACAGGGATTAAAAACATATTTAGGCCTTATTTTTATGAGTCCCTCCAAGTTGTTTACTGCATTGATTATCATTTTTACAAAAACAATCCCTTAAATGGACATGCATTAACTAGGTAGAAACAGATCAAGAAAATGGAATTCCAATGGTTTTAAGGGTAATTATGGAAAAATTACACAAATTGTTTACAAATTTAATGTCATTAACTAACTTACCTATATTCTTTAATTCTTGTGAAGCAGTTAAAATGATCCTATATATAGGACCAAAGATAGTGCATATTGTGAGATTGTTCATGTAAAATCGTATAAAAATTGAATGAAGATAATTAAATGATTCTTACTTTCATATATTTTAAATGTATATAGTACATTAATTAAAATAATTTTGATGTGCATATTCAAGGTATCAAGTAATTATGAATCAATCTAAAATTTTGTATACAACGGATACTTTTAATCTATTGGTGAGTTCTGGGATAAAATAATCTAACAAAAGGGTGTTGAACAGTGTAAAAGTGTGTGCTACTTATACAGTGAGTTCTGGGATAAATACACACACACACACACACACACACACACACACACATATATATATATATATATATAATATAAGTAAAAAAATAATGAGAGAGAGAGAAGGTTACCATCATAACCTAGGAAATTTAGATAATGATAGTATGAAGCTCCCACCATGAACAGAAGATTTGACAACAATACTGGAATGAAACCATGAGCCACCAATAGAGGAGATACAAAATAATGGATCACTGTCAAGGGACCAGACATCAGTATCACTCTAATGCAAGATATTGTAGCTTCCTATATCAGCACAGAGTTCACACTAACCAAGGAGTCAGAAATTACCATAGAGCAAAACAAACAATGGGAAGAAAGAGTTGCAGTGTACATCAAATGCATACATCCTTCCATGAAAAACCAAAACAAATATAATCAGCTATCGAAAAATAATTAACAAAATTCTAAGACAAGGGTTCTCAATTCATTTCATTGCTTATCAATTGATCAAACATTTTAAAGAAGCATGGCCAAATATCAGAAAATGTTCTCAAAATTCAAGAAGAAAACTAAATTAATACATGAAACAGGCACAACTTCTTGAACTTACCATTCAACACGTTGTTCAACCACATAGCTATTTGGAGCCTCTTCTCGAAGATAAGAATTAGTCAGGAACCTAGAGAATACACGGATAATATGAACCAGTGTTGGTACCAAGATCATGTGATTAAAAAAAAAAGGATGTAATAATTACTACAGGAAGTACCCTTACCAACAAAAGGTTGCCAGAAATACACCTGTCAATATAAAGTGGAAAAACAACACTGAGAAGATAACAAGTAGTGCATGGGCAGAACTATGGTCATACCTGAAAATATATTGGAAAATACAATACAAGAAGTTAGTAGAGGCAGAGTGGGAACAAATATAAACTAAAGTTACATAATGAGTAATCCAATAACAATACAAGCTTGGTTCATGATACATGATTTGATAAAATTCAAATACCAAACTCTAAATCAATAGACTGATTTTAAAAAGGAAGTTTTCAAACTATCATCCTTCAGTCAAATAAATGAAATACAAGGATTTATATTAGCTGCATTTGCATACTCTTTCTGTTTTACAAAAGTAAAGTGAATTTTAGCTGCTTGTGCACAAGGAGCCACAACCATCAAATGCTTTAAAAAACTTACGCGGCACAATAAGCCAAAGTTGCAACTGCCAAAAGAAGACTGCAGATCACAACAAATGCTGGGTCATCACGTGCCCATTGATTCTTGGTTTCTAATATCAAACAGTAAGAAGGAAATCAATTAAACAATTTTTTGAAATCACCAAATAAAATTTCCTAATTTGATAAATCAAAGACATCAATTATACAATTAACCCAACAGTTTTTTTTTTTTTCTGAAACATTTGCATTGTTATGTATCACTAAAATAAGTTGATTTGCAAGCCTAATAATAAGCCAAAGTTCTTCATGACTCATCCTCAAAAGCAGCTCTCTGTGAAAAGATTTAACTCTTGCATTAAAAGGTAATTTTACATGAAAGAAAGGTGAGCTGTGAAATTCTTAAATTCTATCCCATCATTGGTTGCATCTGTCAGTTGTTGTAAGGAAACACACTCACACTCACACACACATAACACTTATATGCATGTATAAAGTTTATAAGAAATTTGTGAAAAGGGAATGGAATAGTTTGATTAGACCCAAATTAGTCAATAAACAATATTGTTCTTAACTTCTTTTGTTTGAGAAGAAATATTTTCATCCAAAGTGAAATCAGTTGATCAGTCAAGATAAAAGGAGTTTCAGCATAAGGATCAATGAATGATGTCATTGGCATCATTCATTAGTCATGGTCAAGACAAGACCACGAGTCAGTTTGTAAGCCATACAAGTTTAGTGTTCTGGGCAGGGTAATCAAACAGGCTCAACTTCAAACTCATTTCTTTATAGTCTCAACTGGACTCATTAGATTTCCGTTTCTCAAAACTCAAATAGAATCACAAATTAAGTACGGACTCCATGAGTCTGATGTAAGATGCAAATTATGAGCCCAAATTACTGAAAATAATGACAATACCTTGAACTCCCCCTTCAAAACATTGATTTCACATAAAGGGAAATAAAAGAACAAATCCCTTACCCTAGTACCCAGCAAGCCACACTATAAAAATATTTCAGCAATTCATTCATGAACGAAGAAAATATTTTTTTGAAGTATTTAATATCAACTATATTATTATATCATCATCAACCTATTCATTTATTATGTATGGACCTATTATGACTAGTGAATGTCAAAGAGCATGTCACATTCTATTTCTTTAAAAATAAATCCAGGTCCATTTGTGTTGTATCTCATAATCTATCCATGGATCACAGGTGGTTCAAGTCTATACAAGGAAAAGGAGAGAAAGCAAATTGAGGAAAAGAGACTAATCTGGAAAATGGTAAGGGCGAATGTCAATTTATGGGACAACGAAGTGTTCTCAGTCAGGGATTTATGGTAGAATGATGGGTATAATAACAGGATGGGCAGATGGCAAATTTGGTTCGAAAGGGGGATTATATCATAACTGGAGGAAGGGGAATATGTAGGAGGAGAAGGAGGAGATGGAGGCTGGAAAGGCTTCTGCCTCAGAGAAGGGCCGCTACCTGCAGACTAGGGTGTTTGCCAAGTGCACCTTATTTTATACTGTCTAATAGTCTATTTATTAATACTTCACATTGGTTTCTGATTCTAATGTTGTTTAGTTCCACCCAGTGAGTTTTAATACAATTTGAGGTATTTGAGTTTGTTTTTTAATCCCTATCATCCATTCTATTTGTACTTTCAGTCCAGATTCAATGCACATTCTTCGTGTTCCATTATTCAAATATAACCATTAGTAATTCTTCATAGTAATCTATTATGCCGTGCTATACTGAGATGATAAGCACTAGAGCACTATTCTATTGCCTATTTTCTATTGTCCACTGCTTAAGTTTGAACCTTTCATTTTGCCCCATGACAAACTTTGTACTCTTCCTCATTACTATGAGGAGTTTTACTTACATTTTATATTAGGCCTACAAGTCAAGTTTATGGATTCTCCAAAAGTTTATATATAAACTCTGAGTTTGACAATCTACCACTAAATGCATTTCCAATCTGACACTGCATGTAAGATACTTACACCAATGACAAATATTTATTATCCCTGGGAACATATCACAAGCATCTAGCCTAATGTACTATAAATTATTGCAAACAAATGCTAGCTAAGGAACTTGGCCTAGCAAAACAGAAGCTCAATAAACACTGGTGAACCAATCACTATGAAAAAACATGCACCAATAAATCAAAAGAATAAAAATATTCACAAAACATAGACTTACGTTTGTGATATTTAGTATGCTGATAGCTGCATCCGTTGGACAGTTCCATTCCAAGAACAACATCAAAAAAGCATTCAGAGAACCAGATATAGAAAATTTCAAATACACACAAAGCAGAAGGGTTAATCTCGACCAAGAATCATGAGAATACACAATATTAATGTCCCATAAAATTGAATTCACATTGCTATTGCGTTAGATCATGGTGACAAAACGCGAATTTCATTGCTAACAGCAAGGGGAAGGACAGACAGAAGATTATTTAATGTACATATACTTACACAACTTTCGGTGACGTACATAGATGAAGCATTTGCCAAAAAGTGTATTCAATATCCATTTGTTGCCACTACAAGAATAACAAACGAATCAGCACAGCACAGTTCAACCTATTCCATTTAGAACCGAAACATTGAGAAATTGAGCAACAAATTGGCTTACACGGCGGGTAATTTAAGCAATGGCATTTAGGATGTGAAAACGAAAGGAAGAGATAAAAGCAAGAATTGGATCTTAGAATGGAGCGCGAAGTAAATCTAGGAAATCGGAAAATTAAAGGAAGAGATCGGAACCTTGATGATTCTGCGGAGGTAGGGAAGCAGCATGGGATTATTAGGTCGAGAGGAAGAAGAGGAAGAAGAAGAACGTCCTTTGGAAGCTGTGGGTAACATCTTCGGCTTCGGTGACTCCTTCTCTTCTCGATTCCTTTACCTCTTCTTCTGAAAACGATTCACGATTCACGATTCAATTATTCTTTGTGGTGCTGTTATGTGTTGTTGATTGCGATCTCTTTCTGTTTTTCTCTCCGGTAGCTACCTCGAACTCTCTCTCACAGATGCGAGATGGGATGGCCAAGGACTGAAAGGTAAAACGACTACACCACCAACCTGGGCCGATTTCAATTTCGGTACTGGGCTCTAATTACTTTCTGACCCACTCTATTTTACGGACAAAAAACCCTTCGCAAATCATATCATATACAGAGATGCATACATATTATTCATTCTTTTATTTCGATTATAGAATGAGTTTGAAGAAAAAAAAACGTGAGGAAAATAAATTTGATTGAATTAAGATAATAGAGTAAAAAATAAAAGTTAAATTATTTAAACATTAAACATTATATGTCAAATAGGTAATAAATGATAAAAAAACAGAAATTATTAAAAGAAAATTAGTATTGTTTAATAAAGTAAAATGACTAAATATAAGTGTCAAGTATAAGCAAAAAAGTGTACATTCTAAACAACATGTACTTTTTTTATAAGTTAACCATATATAATGTAATTTTTTTAATTATTAAATATTTGTAGATTAATTATTTAATATTGTAAAATTATTTACATTTTACATGACCGCGAATTGAAACAGTACATAAGCATTGCACTAAATATTTAAAAGATTTTTTTTATAATTATTTTTACCTAGTTTAAGCAGGAATGTTTCTTGTAAAAATAAAACATTCAAATTTTACCGAACACTTTCAAATTTCACAAATGGTAACTTAGTCATACTTTTAATTAATATAAAATGTCAATAAATTTATTAGAAAATGAGTAAAATAATTAGAAACTATTTTGTTCTGATCTGTTTTTAATAAACATTTCGGTACTCAGTTCTAATTAAATAATCAATACAAATTTAAGTTTTTTTTTTTCAATAATAGTTTTGATACAAAATATCTATCGAAAGAATAATTAATACAATTCGCTATAGATATTTTTTAATATGATTTATTTTATTCATAAACATCACCCAGATTTAAATTGAATCACTTAGTTTAAAAAAAACTATCCATCTAGTTATATATAACTATTATAATTAAATTTTGTTTTAATTATATGTAACAAAATACATAAATTTTTAAAACTAAATGATGCTTAGAATTTTGGTAATAATTATGGATAGAATAGACTAAGAACGTAACCTTACCTTATTAGTATACATTTTTTTAGGTAAGATGTTTGGATTAGGAGTCCAGTAAAATACATACACTTCACATATTAACTAATATTTTAATTATATTTTATTTATTTTTTAATTTAAAATATTATTACAATAGTTTGTTAAGTATATATATATATATATATATTTTTTTTTTTTTTTTTTTTTTTTTATTTTTTTTTTTTTTTATTTTTTTTTTTTGGATGTTTAAAAAATCTTTTTCCTTGGATTAGGGAGTAGAAAAAAAATTAAGAAAATTAGGAGAAAGATAGTAGAAACAAAATTCCTGAATTTTTGAAAATCATCACTATTTAAAATCCATCTTCGAATGAAATTGTGAAATGCCCCGAATTGAAGAGGGCATTGGGATTTTGAGATTGAGAGAGGAACCTGCCCAACTACGTTATTTCCTCTGTCCCGTGCAATTTGAAGGGTCTGAAGAACAACTGTGTGGAATTAGGGTCTGAAGAACAACTAAATTAACATTGACTGCAGAATTAGGGTTCCGGCCTAAAGTGAAAATCCCCAAAATGTCGACGGGCAAACCCAGAGACAGTGATTTTCAGATGGTCCCAGCGCCAGGAACTTCGAAGCCGCCCCTCCCGCCAACAGCGGCATCGACTGCGATAGTGGAATATACTCCGGTCGTTTTCAAGGAGGAAGAGGAGGACCTAGAAGTCAAGCTCCGACGGATTATCGACAATGTTCCCGTTCGTGTTAGCAACACTTCCGGTAGTTCCGCCGGTTCAGGATCCGGCGATTTCCATCAGGTACAGTTGCTTTTCCTTTATCTTAAATAAAATTTCTCTTGTGCTTGAGTTAGCTCCAGACATAAAAATTGCTCGCGATTGATGATGGGTTACGGCATTTTTTCTTTTTTTAATTGAGGATATAGCTTTGCCTGCTTATATTATCATTCGTTGGTTTTTGGATTCAAACGAGATAGCGAAAGTAATTTAAGGTGATATCCCGATTGAATGTGATTTTAGTGATGATACACTTACAACACGTTGCGTTCGGAAAGTGTTTAGGAAATACTCTGTATTTAGTGGAACTGTAGAAGTTCTATGAGATGGTGCAAGCGAGGTGTCTTGTTGGTTAACAAGTGCCTGGTTGAGATGGCAGGATTTAAATTATTTGACATAAAGCTGGCACTATGGAAACTCAAAGAAAACCGTGTTTTTGAGTTTTTAACAATTTGCTAATCTCCTATTTGGTGATTAAACTTAGAAAACTTATTAACCGTTATTATAGAGTAAAATAGTGGTTCGTTTTTAGAAGTTGGATGTGAACTGGTTGGAAAAACCATAATACTTCAATGTTGTGAGGTTTATTTACTCATGGATGACTTCTGGATTTACCCACTACAACTGATAATTTGATTTTGAATGTAACAGCCTAATGCATAAACTTACCAGAAATTGGATTATCAAGGGCACGCAACTTGCTCATTTTATTTTTTAAAAGCTATCTTGTTATTGAATTTCATTAACATTGTTGTCGAACTCTTTAGAGTTAACTTGTAGACTCACGAGTTTATGGTTCCAGGGAGAGAAAATAGTTAACTTGTTGTTCAACCTTTTTCAGGACAAACACAAGCAAACATGTTAAACTAGTGTAAAATTGCATATAGTTGAGTTGGGAAACTAGTCCATGAATTTGAATCCATTGTAATTTCTGTTCCATGGTGACAGTGTTTTACTAGAGCTAAAATGATTTGAAGGAATTAACTCCTTGAAATGTTTTCCTTATAGAAACGTGTGTTTTTATGAAATTCTATATGATTTAGTCATTTATATAGTTTGATCGTATTTAGTGCTAATGTACTACACATTTTACTGTTGTTGTTTGCTACATTGTTTTATTATGGGGTTGAGTGTTTGGTGCGTCAAGAATATTATGTTATGCATGGTAATGGATTTTATATGCTTTTTATGTTAAGTATTTTCTTGCAAGCTTACGAGACAAGCTTACATAAGTTGCACTAGTTTATCTCAACTTGACAACCTTGTCCGTTAATATTAAGGCATCCTTTCATGCACTTGATGTGTCTTGCCCTGAGTTATGTTCTTCGGACTTCTATGTGTGGAATATCTTATAATTTGAGTTTTATTTTATAATATAGTCCTGCATTCTGAAGTGCTTACTCACACACTTGGGTTCATCTAACTAGTGATGGCCCAGTTTATATAAGCTGCTAGCATGTGTGTGTGAGCTTTACTAAGATGAAAGTCAAGCTCTGTCGAGTTCACCAGTGCTTTATAGAGAAATTAGACGAGGAAGCTTTTAGAAGGTTGTGGTTCATTTTATTTTCTTCTCCTTTGCTAACAAGTGAGGAGTTAAACTGGCATGATATCTGGGTTTATTCTGTTTGTGTCAATTAATTGGTAAGGTGATGGATATGTTGATCTGATTGTTATTGTTATGTGCTTCATGTTCTGTTTCTGACAGTATCGGCAGATGAGACGCAAGGAGCAAGATCGTCTTGCAAGGATGGAAGTAGATTACCAGAGAAGAAAAGAGTTGGCTGAATTTAGTTTGAGAAGGGAGGAAAGATTAAAAGCAGCCGAGGAAAGGACAGCAAAGAAGCGAGCAAAGCGTCAAAAGAAGAAGCAAAAGAAAAAGGAGAAGAAGATAAAACTAGATGCCGAAGGAGAACAGCAGCGAGAGAAACAAGAGTCTTCGAGTGATGGAGACTCGGACAACAACGAGGAGTCAGCACTTTGAAACAAGCTTTGGTGGTAGGTGGGCATATCTGGCTTAGTTAAAACACCGGCATGACTCCGGGTTCTCATTATTTGTATCCCTAGTGTGATTTTTGTGGTACTTTGTTCGAAAGGGATTTCAAGCAAGAAAAATGATGCAGTTAGAAAACAAATCTTACAAGCTTATTCAAAAATTGCAACTCTTTGAATTTAGTGATGTAGTAAATGGTAACACACGAAATGTTGCACAAATCAACTTAGTGAGAAACAAATGAGTTGGTACAAGGAGAAACAAATGAATTGGTACAAGGAGAAACAACATATAAGAAAAGAAAATCTTTTAACTTTTTTTATTAACAAAAAAAAGTTTGAGAATAGGGCTTATTAGTCATATTTATACCAAATACATTTTATAAGTGATTTTGTTTTATAATTCCAATGAGATTTTTTAAAACTTGTTCTAAAATTGAGTTTCTAAATTATAATTTTTAATCGCATTTTTCAAAATTAGTGCTGAACTAAAATATTTGTAACTATCTTCCTTCATAATGGTATAACTAAGTTTTAGAGAATAATTTCTCACCTTACCCTTCAAATTCGATTAGACTAATATTTCAGATTCTAAGTTTCTAGAAATAATTAATTAGTCTCTGATTTTACAAAAGAAAATATATCACTTGCCTCTTTTCATCTTATTTTTTATTATCATTTTACAACAAAAAAATAAGGTGCTTGTTTTGTAAATTCATATACTAAGGAAAAAAAAATACTATACGCATCACAATTTCTTATACCCTATGTTGTAATGTCGACATCACCATTATCACGAAAATAAAGAGTTTTACTGTGTAAGTGTACATAAATTAATATTTATTCTCTAAAATGCATATTTTTCATCGTAAAAAAAAGACATCAATGGTATCTATTCCATTTGATGGGCCAGCAGGCCCAGGCCCAGCCCAGTATAGAGGGACATTAGAACTAAGAAGAATGGCGTTTTCGTCTTGTGCAGTAGATGAGCAAAAACGAAAGAAAGAGGCAGCGTAACTGTAATCGCACTGTTACTAGTATCTATAGTTTTTTACTGGCACCGCACAACTTCCCCAATAACCATGGGAGATTCTCAACGGATTTCTGTTCATCGCCTTCTTGGCGACGGCTTAGGTTCTGTCTCTTTCCGATTTCGTTCAATCTCATCGATCCTTTACTCGTAGTTACAATCAACGGTGTAATCTGATAGTAAAGAATATCTGAGTTGATTTTTTCTCTCATTCTATTTGATTATGCGAATGGCAGTTGCTGATGTGGTGTTGTGGAAGAATTGGCGTGGAGCGGCGGCGCTGCTCGTATCTGCTTCCACGTTGTGGTACCTGTTCGAGCGAGCCGGTTACAATTTCTTGTCCTTCGTCGCCAATGTCTTCTTGCTTCTCGTCCTCATTCTCTTTTTCTGGGCCAAAGCTGCTAACCTTCTCAATAGGTACTTTTTTACTTCCTCCAAATCATCTTGCGTTTCCAGGATTAAGGTCTCCGCTAGATTCGTGTGCTTGATTTCTGTTATATAAGTTTTTAACTGTTCATGATTGGATTGAAAATAATTTCGTTTCTAGAAAATGAATTTATTGCATATAAATGCTTCGTTGACTGTTCTAAATATTTATGTACTTGAAAATTGGAATGACGGTGAGAAGAATGCCGAGTCACACTAAATATGTTGTAGGGGAGTGGTGAATTTACTTTCTTTCTTTTTTCATTCGAAGTTGATTTGAGTTTGTTTAATGTCGCAGACCTCTTCCTCCTCTCCCCGATCTGGAGATCTCGGAGGAAACTGTTGCCAGGGTTGCTGATGCAGTGCAAATTTGGATGAACCGGGCTTTGACAGTTGCACATGGCATAGCGATTGAGAGGAATTTGCTGCTTTGCCTCCAGGTATGGTTTTATATTTTCATCTTATCCTTGTTTTATCCCGATTTCTTTGAATATACATTGGGTACAGAGTTAGAGTTTTATGTTGACACTTCATTATGTGAACTTGCTGAATCAGGTTGTTGGTGGATTGTGGGCAATATCTCTCATTGGTAGTTTTTTCAACTTTTTGACTTTGATCTATATTTGTAAGTTCAATGCTTCTGTGGCTTTTCAATGTTCAGGCTATCTTTTATGAAACTCTCTTTGTTGCCATTCATTTGCTAATATTTCAATTACTTTCTGGACAGGTGTTCTTCTTAGCTTGTCCCTTCCTGTATTGTATGACAAGTACCAGGACCAAGTTGACGACAGATTGTGTGTTATATATGGGAATATTCAGACTCGGTATAAAAAAATTCACAGTATTGTTTTAAGCAAGTTTCCAAAACATTCAAACAAAGAAAAGAAGGCGCAGTAGGAACACAGTAAGAGCATTCTATTCCTTGACGTGTATTTGATGCTAATAGTTACTGAAAAGCGTATCTTAGCTATGTTTTTCAGCAATTTGTCTACTGAATGATTCAATGTCTATGACTCTACTCTTATTATCAATGTAACTTATTACAATTCTGCCTGTGGAAGAGTTTTCAATTTGTGTCTCGGTATGATTCTACTGTTATTATCAATTGTTATTATCTATTTGTGTCTCGGTAACTTTCTTCAGCAGAAAACTTTTTGTTTAGCAGCTCTCTACTTAAGAGAGCTATTTCAGTAGCATCTCTCTACTTTAAGACAGAAAACTCTTTTGTATGACATCTCTCTATTGTCTGTTCTGGCACCCCCTCAAAGTCAATAAAATACAATTTGCATATATTTCAACACTACTATTTGGTTCTAATGGGTGGTGTTCTCCTGTGTTAGCTTTTGGTGAGTTTCTATGTCAATTAAAGTTGTCATCGGAAAAGTTATATATGCCTTGAAGCTGAAATAACTAGTCATTAGTGATCGCAGAAAGGTGTAAAAGAACTCCAGAAAGGGTATATTTTGCGGAATAAAGTTGTACTGCATAAAATTTGTAATTCGTATTTTCTGGTAGTTATATCATATTTGTGCAAATTCCATTTTTAGTTTTTAAGGAGACACTTTTTTTTGTATAACTTATTTAAACAAGTAATTTAATTTTTTTTATGAGCAATATACATTATACCTTCACTCTGCAGAAAAAAACCTTTAAACAGCTCAGCTGAAATTTTTGGTTAATGTTTTCCGTTTGAAATTCAGGGTGCAAATGGACGAGTGAAGTCTAGTTAGGAGCGTACGATGAAGTGCTTGAGGTTTGAAATTTCTTTTTGCTGGGATGCTATCGCTCTGTTGATTGGTTAGATGGTATGTTTATTCTTCAGAATCAGGATTGACCAATAGCTTTGACGTAGGTGCGTATTCTCTTGTGATTTTCTATGTAGCACTTGGAAGAGGCTTTGTGTGAACTTTTATCAATGGGTATATTGCCCTAGTTAAATTTTACTTGGATAAGATTATGAGAGGGTAAAAAGTAGAAAGAAAGGACATGGAGAATTTGTATGCATTATGGTTTTTTGCCACAAAAAAGATTTGGGTTGGGTGGGTTATATAATGTACTGCTGAATTGTTTACTTAGGACTTGGGGAGTAACGTCATAATTGTTCTTACAAGAGTCGAGATAACCTTAAAAGAATGATGTTTCTCTTCAACTTACTTTCTGTACCTACTCGTGTTTTCGGTTCTCCAAATAGGCCAACGTGTCTTCTTCGGGCTTCCTTGTTCGAGAGGGGGTAAAGTGCATAACAAAGACACTTCGAATCCGACGATGTCAGCAAAGCTTATTGATAGTATAGTAAGTGTGCAATAAATGAACATAGCATATCTCTAAATGTCAACCTATTTATAGTATTTTAATTGGTCTTTTTTATCTAGATGAACTTATATTAACTCAATCCAAAAGCTTTAATGTATTATTAGTGGTCTATTAAGACTTTAGTAAAAATACAACACTGGAAAAAATAATGAAAACAAATGTCTCGGAGTGTTCTTGCTAATTATATTTTGTTCATTGAGTACATTTGAATCGAATACATACATCATCAGTGAGTGTGCTATTCCTCTTTTAATGATTCCCAAAAGTAATTCAGTTCTCTTAGCTGGGAATATATTATTGAATCACTTTGAAAGTTTAGTCTCTACTTATAACTAAAATCAAACAAGGATAAGGCTTTCTAATGGCTCAAACTAGGGAATGATATACGTAGAGTAATGCACAATTTTGGTTTTTTTTAAAGGAGTATATTTTGGAACCTGGCTTGCTTTTGTTGAATTTCTTGAAACTCAGAAGTTAATGCCACGGCTCAAAGAAAAAAAAGGATGGAAAAGGAACAAATTCATTTTGGTTTTATACCCATGCAATGTATGTCACGAGTTACAAGTAATTTTGTACAGCTTTAAAGTTGATGAAAAATACAATCACAAGGAGTAACTTGTGAGTATTTTTTTTAGGTTGATTTAAATGGCATTGTCATTCGTAGTTGGTAATTACACTCCCTAGCAGCGTGGGAAAATAATTTAGTAGATATATAGACTTTGCCAAATTCATCTCGGTCAATTGCTTCGGTACCATGCACCAAATTGCCTTCTGTAGTTTTTAAATAGGTTTGGGGAAAACAACTCAAAATGTATTTGAGTTTCTAAAACACTTTTCCGAATTTTGGAATCTCTTTTCCAAAATATTTTTTGGATTTTATTTTCTGTTTTTTTAATATAAATTTGTATTTTAAATGGTTTTTTCATAATCAGATTTTGGTTTTTCAATTCTATTATAAAATTTCATTTTTGAAACAAAAAAAATTCTAGATTTTCTTCTAGTGAATGTATTTTTATTTTTAATTCTAGAATAAGGGAAAATTTTAAAAGTTGATTATTGGGTGCAGGAAGCAATTGCTTGCATTTTATGTTACCAGACCCAAACATTTTCTTCACTGCAAAGTGAATGCATTTAAGCCCATATATAGAATTGAGTACTTTTTTTGTTTTTACTTAGAAAGGATTCTGTATGAGCTAATCCAGAACTAGTGATGGTTCAACATCGATAGCTGTTAAATGTGAGGCAATTGCTTCCTGCCCCATATCACTGCATGCACCCAATCACAAGGAAAAAACCGAAAATACCCTTAAAAAAATGGAGTGTATATAAAATTACATTCTGGATCCTTTTTCCAGAACACAATAATCTCTTCCATATAAATTTTTTCGGAATGTATTATTTTCATTCCAGATTTTTTATCCGAAATTTTTTCCAGATTTTTATATCGAAACATAAAAATATCTTCCAGATTTATTTTTTCAGAATGCATTATTTTCAATTCTTGATTTTTATTTCCAGAATACCCTGACTGAAAAACGTTAAATAACCGTTAAACTAATTCTATTACTGATTAAGATGGGTGGTCCAAATAGCTTAGGGGAAGACCGAAGAAGTTCCTCAGCTAAAATACCGAAGGTGGTCAAAAATAAAATTGTATTTACCAAAAGATTATAATTATGTTGAATATTAATTTACAAAAGTAGATATTTTGCATACAATAAAGAGTCATTTCATTTGTCAAACACATAATGCAAGTAGAAAAGTTACTTTCTCAATTGATGATGTACAAATAAAAATATAAGATTTTTTTTTGGTAAATAATAAATAAATAAATATGGAATACTTTATTAACCTTATTACAAAATCAAGGTTAATAAAAAAGACTTCCAACCTAACCTCCAAGACCTAAGACAGTTACATACTTTTTGTGTTTCATAACAAACATCATCTAATAAGTTCTTCTGAGTCCCTCGTCAACTAATTAACTACATAAAAAATCCACTATTAAGAAGTCCTATTTCAAATATACTTAATTGTCCCACAACCTTGTAACTGTCTCAACCTTGTACATCATATATGTATTCCAGAATAAAAAAAACATAAACTACAAAATATTATATAATATTCAATTATATTAAAATCTCTAGTTTAATTTCCTAAAAAAACTTTTTCTAAAATTTTTTTCACTTAGTCCATTCATAAGAAGAATGTTTAAGCCCAAATTTGTGCATTAGATTGAGATACACAATTTTGCATAACTGCAACACCAAAATTTGTAGCATAAACTCAATCTCATCATCCATTGATAGATACCCTTATTCTGACTGTGTATATTAATACATGTTGTCTTAGCACTCTAATCCAGATCACCAAATCACGTTTTTATAGTTATATACTGTATCCTACATTACTAAAAAAAATAAAAAATGGACCAACTAAATAATCTATAGCTTAAAGAAAAATACCTTAAAAAGTCAACCGCAAAACACAATAATCATACATCTTCTATTAATTGGATACATCAATTAATCAGGAAAAAAAAACTATTAATTTGTATTTCAATCAGTGTAAACACATTTAAGAATATAAGATCTTATATCCTACTTAACTAATTAATCTATACAAAATAAAAATATATTTTTTTTTCATTTGTAACCTAGACTAAAAGATAAAATTCACATATAGAATGGTTGAAAAACAAATATATTTATTTTTTAAACAACCTCAAAACACAATTACAAAATATCAAAGGCATTTAGATTATATTTTTTTCCTCGTTAAAATAGAGTTCACAAGTTTCTAAAACAAGCAGTGTAAGCATGAAGTGGCTAGATACTTGTAAGTAGAGGAGTTATGATCTCATGATATACAAATAAATATATGGTCATTGGCTACAATGTACAGTAGATTCGGGCATCATGTGATCAATCCTAAGGTAGTAGATTTGGCCAACGTCATTTTCTAACAAGACAACAAAAATAACAGAATAGAAATGGAACAAATACTGTTATGCCTCCCATTAAGGAAAAAGACGGAGAAAACAATGCATTTGCGTGTCAGTAACATGAAGAATATCCAAAATCCAACATTCCCTCCGCCAGAATATTCGAATCCCCGAACCCAATAAAACCCTGCATTTCATCACTTCAACTCCTCCCACTCAATCAATTACAAGCATCTTCCTGATAAGAGATTTTACCGTAACATGAAGTTTGAGAAGATCCTCAAGAGCCTTATCGAGCAGACCTTGCCCACTTGGCGTGACAAGTTCTTGTGCTACAAAATCTTGAAGAAACAGTTGAACCTTATGTGTTCCGAAGATGGGCAAGCTCCAACCCAAATGGATGCCAACCAACTCAACCACTTCCTTAACCTCTTGCAGCTAGAGATTGACAAGTTTAACACTTTCTTCATTGAAAAGGAAGAAGAATATGTCATCAAAGGGAAGGTAACAAACTAACTATCTACTTACATACATATTCATCTTTTCTTATTATTTATATTCCAAACTTGTCTGGTTAACTTCTCAAATAAACACTTACTAGAAAGATGGTAAAAATAAGGTAAAATGAATAATGTTTCTTTGCAAGTTAAAACAAACCCTTTTTCTTCAGTTAGTTTATGAGAGACATTTAACTCATTTACTATTAAAAGGGTTCTCCAAACAAGATCATGAACATATATATAATCGATGGTTTGTGTTGCAGGAGTTGCAAGACAGAGTTGTCGAAGCCTTGGATTTAAATGTGGACTTGATGTCATTAGGGAGGGAAATAGTAGATTTTCATGGGGAGATGGTCTTGCTAGAAAACTACAGTGCTCTCAACTACACAGGCATGTTATGTTCTAAAACCTCATACATGAAAGCTAGAATTCACCAACTGGTTTTTAATGGATATATACTTGTTGAAGTGTGAAACTTTTACTATTAGTTAACTAATCAGAAGAGATTAAACTTTTAAATATATATAATGATTTGTGAAGGAAGAATAATAAGGTAGAACACGTTCACATTAACAGTTCATGTGTCATTTATTTGTGATGGATAGAGAATGAGTTTGATGATGAGTTTTTGAGAGCAGGTTTGGTGAAGATAATAAAGAAGCACGATAAGAAAACTGGTGCTCTACTTCGCTCACCTTTTATCCAAGATGTGGTGAAGCAGCCCTTCTATGAAATTGATGTAATTAACAAGCTTGTAAAGGAGTGTGAGGTGATACTAAGCATTCTTTTCACCAATGGCCCGTGCTCTTCAATGAGTCAAACTTTTATGGAAAATGGTTTTGCCTCCGTGAGTATCAATGAAAATGAAGAGACTGTAATGCAGGTTCCCGAAGAACTTTCTGACCTAAAAAATATGAAGAACATGTATATCCAACTAACTCTGTCAGCACTGCATACCTTGGAACAAATCAGGGGTAGAACCTCAACTGTGAACATGTTCTCATCACCTTCTCAGCATAACTAGGCTTTGCAATTGCAAAAGGGTTGAAATGAAAGATGAATGCACCAGAGATAGCAACCTATAGTAGATAAGAATAACATGCTGATAAAAAATTACATATAGAGAATGAGGAGAAAAGAAGATAATGGGAATCTCAGACACATGATGGGTGTTGTTGAGTCTTAGTCTCATGTTTTTCCTCATAGCAAGTTCATAAATGCTCTTTTCTGTGTGGAGATCCAACTCAATAAATTTGAATGGAAAACTAGTTTTACTTAGAAATCAGTATATATAGTGTGTGATGGTAGGTGGGTGTGGCTTCATTGTTTTTTCCTTGTCTGTTTTCCAATGTACAAAATGGTTTCCTCAGGCTTTGAGGTGTTATGGCTCAATCTTTAGCCCTCAAAATGGCGTCTAATATCAGTATCAATGTTAGTTGCAATTGTAAATTTTTATATGAAATTGTGAGTTTGAGAAGGATGGAAAAAACATGAATGCATGCCATTGTATGTTACTTTACCTGTTCATCATTCTGTTTTAAGTCTTTTAGTTATTCCCATTGCCCATTGGTAATCATCTCAGTGATTTTAAATATGGAAAAAACCTTAATTCATAAATTTACTTGTAACGAAGGAATGAGAGTTTAGATCTAGCAAAGAAGCCACCTTTCACCTGTTAAGCAACTTCTCTTCATTATTCATAAATTTTATAATAAAATTTGTAAATATAAACTTAAAAGAAACTTAAAAAGTGAGTCATTTTTGTAAATTTAATTAAATATCTAGGCAAGCATTTATAGGATAAATGAGTCCTGAACTAAAAGTTAGGTTTATCTTATGAAAATATATATTTTATTTATTTAAGTGAATCAAATTTGAAACTTGAATTTGTCTTTATTAAAAAAATAAAGTCGGTTTACTGTTTGACTATTTTTCCTTGTAAAAAATCTTTCTGAATAAAATTGTATTTATTAATTTAGTATTTTTTTTTATAACAATGGTTTTGGGATATTATTGATCGTCAAATATAATAATACTTTAAAAAACTTTGGTGTGTTATATCGATATTCTTTCATAACAAATATGTTAAAACTAAAGTAAAGTAAAATGATTATTAAAATATACTTTTTGTATTCATACGAGTAGATTAAAACGTTGCTGAAAAAAACAGTATATCTATTTTGACAAAATTTATGATCATAATTTTAATATCATTCTTAAAAATTGAAAGCAAAATTGAATTCAAGAGTACTTGTTTATTTAAAATAAACGAGCCGAATAGCATCTTCCTCCCATTTTGTTTCTATTATAGATCCTGAATAGAAGATGAGGAACAGTGAAGAATGAACTTCTTAAGAACTTTCTTCAACTGCTTCTGCATCGGTATAAAGAAAGTCCAAAGTTATTTAAAAACACTTTTTTGTTCCAATCAAACAACATTTACAATGCACATGAAATATTATCTTCCAAACACGCGTTTTGGTTTAGCTATGTATTTTTTAAAAAATAACTGGAGAACTACTCTGATTGCTTCTGCATTTCCACCCGAACTACAAATATTTCTAACAAAGTTATTCCATGTTTGGAAGTGAATACTTTAAAAAGTAATCATCGTGCTCTTAATTTGGAATGCTATTTATTATTAAATCAAAGAAAGTTTTCCTAGTAATAAAAGGAACAAGGTATCCTCGTAAAAGAAATATCAAACTAAATACCAGTGTAGTCTGTTTGTATCAAATATCGTCTTCATTAATATTCATAAAGCTTTCCTTAAATTTCTACCCTTTCTTTATGGTTAAAGGTATAGTTAGAACATGAAAAATTATGAATTCAATTCAAGTTCTTGCTACTCCAATTTAACGATCCCTATGTTCATAATCTTTCATACTTTTAACATGAAGTTCCTGTTTTTATTCTTTATTTTCTCTTGATCTGAAGATTCTAATAGGTAACTCAATTTTATAGTAACAGTTAATTTGATCAGAAGAGAAACGAGGAAATAGGATAGTTCCGTACATAGTTCTTAATTCTTAGCTGAGAGTATTTACTTGAATCAGATGCGTAGTAAACCAAAACCTACTTTTATGTGAATCCTGCGCATGAACCAAAACTGTACGAGATTGTGATGCATACATAATAGAGAGTGATACAAGTACAAAATCATGGGCAAAACGTAACTCTATAACAAGGACAAAAACTTAGCACCATACTGTCAAACAAGCTAAAGAATTCCATGACAGATCTAATATACAATAATTTCAGAGTTGAATTTCGAAATGTCTCCTATTGGATCTTACCGTAGACAAGCTATGAACGTAAGTGATGACTCCAAAGCTGTAGAGTGCAGACAATACGATCGACTCCCGCCATTGTAATAATCTGCCCAAGGATCTTCATTTGTTGAGGCATTATCATGCTTATTAGCAACATTTGCACGGGTTCTTTTAAAATCGGAAATACGCAATTTGGGGAATTGCCTAGGAACAGGACTTTAAAATGCTGTATCAGAAAAACTGGAACACAATTTCATTAAGCAAACAACCAGCAGAAATGAGGGACAATTTTGGGTGTGATTTCATAATACTAGTCTCGAGGCACATTATGCAAACTTCGGAAATGGAGTCGCTTCTGAAGGTGGTAACGTGACTGATCGCAACAACTCCAGTGAGAAAACAAGCCCAAGGAAATGTGAAAGAATAGTGTTCGCCGATGCCTGCAAAAAGAAACATGATAATGTTTAAAAGTGTTACTCATTTCTTGATGAGTAGCACCAAAAAGTCAAACATTGAGCTACTGCCGAAGACCATATGTTGTACACAATACAATAAAAATGTTTCACAATTTTGTTTTGTTTTAATGGAAATATTCACTATGATCAATTATTACAAAAAGTAGCAAGTATACTAGTAAAATCTTGAAAACAGTAAATATTAACATCACATTCTCTTCTCTATTACACTCTTTTCAATAAATCTTCACTACTCCATAAAATTCATATGGGACCCACTAAAAAACAATATTTCCAATTTGTCTCCTCTAAAATAAGGGGTGCAATTAAGAGATGAAAGTGAAGAGCAGTTATAATTTATAAGCATGGACTGGAAATCCGAGGGAGTAAAAAAATTTAACAATTTTATAGTTTGATATGCTTAATGCGTATATTTTATCACAACCTACATAACTCTTGACTGCACTCTCACTTTAGGGGACTCATTCAGTTCATACACTCTTAAATGTGAGGAGGTTTTTTACATAATAAGAGTTCAATTGTTTCTGTTTTCAATTCTACTGAAAGTTAAGCTCCACCAATCCAAACTTCATCCTCGAATAACAGGACTCAAGACATGTCCCCAATTTATTGTTTACATATTTGGTTCATATGACAAAAAAGATGGTCATAACGGGGGCTATAAGAAGATAAAGACCCGGCTTTCATCTGAATGATAGGCTTTTTAATAACATAATTAACAACTATACAGGTCAAACGGGAAACTAGTGAGAATAACGCTGATAAAAACAAGAGCTGGTCTATAATAAAAGAACCTGGCTCCAGCACAAACCTGCGATAAAAAATTAATCTGCAACAGGGAAACTTGTATATTAAGGACATACCTGCACCAAAAATACATCCAATGCGAGAACTGGGCTGTTACCAGGGGAAATTCCCTGATAATACGGGTTTGCCGAGGTAGTGAGAGCCTTAGCAACCAACAAGCCAACCGTGGCTTGCATCCCAAGAATAGCAGCTCCCATCCCCAACAGGTTCATTACTATACCATTTTTCAAGCCTTTCACTACATCAGCACGAGGGGGTGCCTGAAAACACAAGTAAAGGGGAAAGCTAAGCTACCTCATCAAAATTCACTTAATAGATACAAACGATGATTTCACATTAATATAACTAAGTAAATGCAGTTCCAACTTGCAATAGTTAACCTCATTCAGAACCCTAAGCAAATTCAAATGCACACAAACACACACCTTGGTGGGGTCATTTGCAGTTTTTCGAAGCTTCTCCGAGAGGCGAATGTAACCAAAGGACCAAAACACAGAAATGAAGGCAGCCACTATTCCACCCGCCGTGGCATAAAATGTGGCCGGAGATGTCACTTTTCCGGTAATGATAACGGAGAATGAGAGTATGACGGCAGCCACAACGGTGCACACTAGCTGACCCCAAAACCCTAAGTTACCCAAACGCTTGAAATACCTCGCTGTATTCTCCAATCTCTTCGCCACCTGTACCACAACAATTCCACCTTCAGGAACCCTAGAAATGCAATTCGAGTTCGCAATTGAAAAATCCAAAAACCACTGGACAGTACCTGCTCGAGTTTTGCCTTCTCTGATTCGTCATTCGAGGGAGTGAAAGCCTTAGATACTTGAGAAGAAGCGCTTGCGGTGAAGGGAAACTTCCATGGTTGACGAGAGATGGAGGAACCGAAAGAGGAAGAAGAACGAGCCAAATTGAGAGGCAGTGAGGGCAGGGAATTCGGCCGCAGAAATGGTTGAGAGGGACGAGGGGCGGCGACAGCAGAGGTTGACAGTGGAACCGCCGTAAAACTGCCGGCGCGTGTTGCCGGCAGAAGTAGCGTTTGCATTGCTGCTGGTGATGAAGGAAGAGGAGAGTCTCCGTTCGCCTTTTATGATCTTTTCCTTTTCTGTCTTTTTTACTTTTCTTTATTCGGTAATCCCAGGCTTTCGAATTTTGTTATAAGAGGGCCCACATTTTGTTGGGCTTGAGCTTCTTTATTGATCCATTTCCGCTTTCCAATTGGGCCTTTTAACTGGATCACTGATCACGGTGTTAGCAAAAGTTTGGCTGTTGCTTTCTGCACCCAATACTTTTTCATCCCACCACATAATTTAACAAAATATTACAGTCTTTCATACTATTTCTGGAAAGATATGTTAAATGAACCTTTTAGATTATGTGATTTAGAAAATAAAATTGTATTCTAGTATATTATTTACAAGCTAGATTAAAATTCATATTAATAATTTTTTTTAATTCATACAATGAGAATATATAGTCATTAAACTTCTATTTAATATTATCATTATTTTTTTTATGATATACGTTTTCATGAATCAACTATCTTAATCTGTTGTATTCTGTCCTCTCTTTTTTAATACATGAACAAAATGAACGTTTAAAATTTCATATAAGAGAAGTGCTACCAAATTTGTTTTAAAACAATTCTCTTTGTTTAGTTAAAATGTATTTAAAATTGCAAAAATCACGAATAAGACTTATCAAATAAGAGATGTAATTCTTCATTTTTTTTCTTGCTTTTAATCAATAATAAACAATGTATTTAAACGAATATTCATTCAGGATAAAAGTTTATTCTAATACAGTTTCAGCTATCAGCTGGTTACAAAAATAATTAAAACTAGAAGTTGAATCAGTTTGATGTGTCCGATAGCGGATTGTACAATAGGTCCAACAAACACTTGATAGAATAGGGTTAAAGTGGCTCTGATACTATTATTAGAGAGTGAACTTTAACCAAACTTAATTCCATAAAACCGGCTCATAAGATTGAGGTTTGCACTCACTTATATACAATGAAATGTCTTCATCTTTAGTCGATGTAAAATTTCCAACAGATCTCAACAGTTGTATACAGTTTATGATCTTGAAGGCTGAAACTGTATTAGCCTTCAATAGTTTTTACATGAAAAATATTATTAGATAATAATTAAAGGAGGCGAAGACACAATCGAAGGAATGACGAAGTCGAATTTTGGTCTCTTTTTCTGTTTGCATTTTTGGTTTGGTCATAATTAGGAAAACATGTGATGAGGCAATATTGTCATTATCGACAACCTTAGGTGATAAGAAAAAGTGGTCACATGTGTGTCTGGAAGTTTATTGAGCTCGCAACGGGTAGTGCTGAGAAAACAACAAAAAGAAACAAAGTGCATCATAACCACTGAAAGAAAGAGAAAGACAGCCTCGGCTAAAAGGAAAAGTGAAAGAGGAAGTGGATTCAAAGGTGGATACGCTCTGCCATCCCCCTTCAAACAACTACCAACATACATCATTACAAAACCAAACACTTTAGACAACTTTAACCAAAGCTGGGTTTTAGAATTTTATTGCATCACCATCTCTATCTTATTTTCTTATATATTATTTTCTTATGTTACAAGTAACTAACAAGAGGATATATTGCTTTAACATTCAAAGATTTAATATCCATTAAAAATAAAAATATTTAAAATTCATTTTGTAAAATTCAGATATAAAAGTCATTTAAAATTTATCTTAATTAAATATATCATTTTCTTATTTTTCTTTATATAACATATGATTATATCTAGTGTAAATATATGACTATACTTTAAATATAACTATATGTAAGGGATAAAAAAATCAAAACTATGTGTTCCATGATAGATTATGTTAAAGATCTTTCATTGACATTGACTAGAGATAAAAACATTTCATAATATATAAATAAATGTAAATTTTATTTTATCACTACAAGAAAATCATGAAATAGAAACTAATTTTTAGAAACAAAAAATAATTAGTTACCAATAAATAATTAGAGACAAAAGTTATTTTAGAGACTTAAAAAATGTTAGGTTTTTAAAATTAGTTTTTATTATTGTTAAATAGTTTCTAAATTAATATGTAATTAGCAACCAAAATTTTTGCTACCAAGACTAAACATGGGTAGCTAGTTAGATACCAATTTAGAAACTATTTAATAATAATAGAAACTAATTTAGAAATCAATTTTTTAGTTTCTAAAATTGTCTCTAATTTAATTACTATAGCAACTAATTATTTTTTATCTAAAATTAGTTTTTATTTAATGTTTTATTTGAAATGTATAAATTAACTTTATGAAGTTAAGTTAGGTTTAGTCAATTTCTTAATTTTTAGTTTAGTATTAAAATCATTTAAAACCTATTATAACCAAAATTTATTTTATTTGTCATCGGAGTGTGATGAGATATTTATACTTTTTTAATTAATAAAAAATAAATAAAATAAATTGAGTGCCTCAAATCGTGAGTTTGATCACTGCTACAAATCAAAATTCAAGACAAATAGTGTAGTATGTGAATCTTACAAGAAAACAATATATAAGATGAAAAGAAATTGTCCACTTTTTTCCACATAAACACAGTCCACAAGAAGGATTGAAGCTTTTCAGAAACTAATTCCTTTGGAATCTACTCTGGGACCATATATTGTAGGGTCCTGTTATCAGAAGTTTTGGAGAAGGATTCAATTCTTTTGTCTTCCATTGCATGAGTTTTATCAATCACCCTCAAAGAAACTTTTGCAACATATACAAAACAATGTTTGTGAACAAAAAGAAATTTTTTCAAAAGTATCACTGCTTCAGATTTTATTTCCCAAAGCATATTATTCATATAATTTACTTAAATAGCATTGTTTTATAACTGAATTATAACCTTCATTTTGATACCTCACTAAAAAAAATACTTCAGAATTCAATCGTTAGAAAACCAAATCCTGATATAATTCTTCAATTTATAAAAAAGCTCAACTTGTAAAAAAGTTTAAAAAATAAGAATTAAAAATAATTAATATTTTACAACTTTGAAAAACTAATTGAGAATTTGGTTCTTAGAAAATGGAAATATAATCTAACTGAATTCTAAAGAATAAATAATGTTATTTAGATAAATATTATGAATAATAGTTTCTGATTTACTTCTCCTATTTCGAAGTTCCAACAAAAAAGAGTGAAATCAAGCTCCTCATCAACTTTTTATCGTCATAGATTAAAATTTCATAAGAGATAAACTTATTCGGAAAGGACAAAGGCATTTTCATTTTACAAGTTGGAAAGGACCAATGGATAACTACATAAAGTAATATTTAATTAACCATTTAAATAGTTAATTAGTTCCTACTTGTAATTAATTATTATTCATTATAAAGAGGTGTTCTTAAATTTTGTCATTATATAGCTCAGACTCATTTCTTTACTTGTGACCCTGATAATTTTATACTCAATACATTTTTACATCCACGTTACATTCCCTATTTTATCTTTTATCTTTTGTTTCCTTTTCCAAATACAAAATTCATTTTTAATGATCATATTATTTCTAAAAATGGGTTGTCAAAGTGGTTGATAGAGTGTGCAAATATTATTTATCTTGCTACTTGTTTGCAAAATTCTTTAGATGAGTTATTGGTTCTCAGGTTCATTTAGATGAGTTATTGGTTCTCAAGTTCATTTATCTTGAAAAGATAAACTATCTAATTTAAATAATGTTTCTAAAAATTGTTGAGTCAAACCAATTTCACATTTTTCTGAAATACTACACTCCTCTTAAAGTAAGATTGGAGGAGGGACCATGTATCCTTCCCTCTCAATGAGGCTCACCAGGAAACCGCAAAAAAGATTATCGTCTCTCATAGACCGAGAACCTCACCCCAATATAGTGACCCGAGCTTAGGAGTTAGAAAGTTCCACGATCGGGTCTCAACTAAACACTTCAACCAATACATCAATGATCATATGAGACATAAGAAGACACTCATTTATTGATGGTATAATGGACGTTGTGCTTCCACTCAGCTTAAAAGGATTGACAATCAATTGATCTGATGGATAGAAAGATTTGGATCAACACATCATTGTCTACATCAGATAGATGAGCTTGTATACCACATATGACATTGTTCTGTGTCGCATCGTTCCTACATCGTTGAAAGAGGGAGCATTAGGTTGGTTCACATGGCTTTTGCCCCTCTCGATTAATTGATTTGACACGATGGAGACCAAAATTGGCACACAATTTGCAACAAGCAAACCACACCATTTAATATCCATCGTGTTACTAAACATTAAACGAGAGAAGGAAAAGTCATTCCAGAAATTGTAAATCTTCAAGATAGAATTCCAACCATATGATGACGAAATTGTGGGGTTCTTGGGGGGAAAGGGTGAAAACTATAGAGGTTGCATAAACTTGTATACGAACTTCGACAAAGGAAGCCTTAAAAGTAGGACCATCAAGATTCAATATCTACTTGTCAACGTCAATACTTCCTATAACATCCTCTTAGGAGTGATAGTGTTCATGCCTCACTTGGTGATGAAGTTCTCATCAACATCATGGAACATCATGATCGTTCATGTAGATCAAAGAATAGCAAGAGAATGCTGTGTGACAAGCCTAAGGATTGAGCTCATGACCTCTTACCAAAAGCAACCACAATTGTGAAGGGACAACATGGTTATCATGACCGACCTTAATCCGTGAATAAACAATATTCTAGTAGACTCGAACAAAGACACCACACATTTGCAAATTCATGACAATGCACCAAAATTGAAACTTCCTTGACTAGCTCTGAAGCTGAGGAGATATCTCGAGTACTCATCAATAATGTAGATTTATTTGCATGGACCATAACAAGATCTTGGGCTTTTCCCGAAGCATAACTTGACATACCCTTGTTTTGGAGGTTGAACTCATCAAATCCTCTGTTAAGTACCCATCCAAAGAAGTTGACACACTTGAGGAGGAGAACATCACTAACCTCAAAATAAACTTTTTTGCACCTAGCTACTTCTCGGATTGATTATAAGAATGGATGGTCCCAACAAAAGGATACACTCTATTATAGAAATTAAAAGGCAGGCAACCCATAAGACGATTCTCTCCCCAACCATTAGATCTTTCCACATCCAACAATCACAAGGATTCTAAACACATATCACAAGTGATGACGTTTCAATATCCATCTGGTCCATACCAAGATTCTTGTAGACTTTTCGGGACACATCCCTCGAGCCTATGGGACTAGTGAGTAGTATTTAGTTCAGTTTATCTCAACCAAGCGGCAAAACACTTATCAATGAAATAAGTAAAAAAATTTACAAATAAAACTCTCCAAAACAGTTCTCGAGTCTAGGGTCAAATGTACCATATATGGTTGAAACTACATGAATGAAACTAGACAATTGAGATCACTCCAACACATCTAGCCGATGATAATAGAGTTAACTAAAATAGCCTTGAAAGTAACACACAAAAAAACACCTAAGAAAACCAAAAAGACAAAATAATTAATAACAACACTAACCGATCATACTGTCAAAACTAATGCAAGGATAATTATAATATTCGTAATTATAATATTCATATTGATAAAGACTCATTCATATAAAGATCCAATACAAATTTATACAAATTTATAAATAGATTGGCTTAAGAAATATAAAATATCGCTCCCAACTACCAAAACTAAGTTGATTATTGAAAAATCTTTTACAATTACTACCTCCTTCGTTCCAAACCTCAGAAAACAATTGTGGAATGAAGCGACGAGATGATCCTCTGGACTCATTTTGTATTATTTAAAACCGCTTGCTCGTAATCTTGGACTGTGTTAATCTCAAATGGACGTGAAGTCTCACGTGAAAGTTTTGCCCCTTTCCACAAACTACTGACATACTCATGAATAAAGTATATACATAATTACATAAATTCAGACTTTACATACATAAAAAATGTAAATATGTGCGTTGTGTTAAAATATAACCTCGTGACTTAGATTAAAATAAGGATACTTGGGGATTTGGATTTTCTATATGCTTCCCTGATGGAAAAAAAAAAACCAGCATTCTTAACAAGTGGTTATAGACTGCAATAATTAATGACTTTTAAGGTTGGAATTAGGATTAAACACGACATGCTTTTTGAGGCCTTCTGTGTCCATTATTTAAGAAAATGATGGTGACACGGGCAGTTGCAATGAGTTTGATTGGTATTGAAATTGCAACTTGTGAAGTCACAGAAACACCTTCCCAATTACTATTGCTATGAATGACCCTTAATTGCACAATGAATGGCGATTGGTAATATCAGAAACTTAAAATAATTTTTCTCTCTGTTGGTATCATGAATCAGATGTTGTCTGATGAGTCAAATGTTGCTTCCTGTGATGGCTTGTCTGATGAATCAAATAATGTTTCATCTCATGGCTTCTTTTGTGGATCGTGTTGCTGTTTCTTTTTCTGATTCAGTAATTGTTTTTAGTTTTGCTCTTTCCTTCTTGTATACAAGCCATAACTAAGAGATAGTGATCAATCATATAATTTCCTTAGTTTTCTCTTATTCATGCCTTTACTCGATTATTGCTGGATGTGGAAATAAATCTTAAGATGTTTTGCGCTCCAAATAGTTTATGCCCGTGACTCCTTGTTCTGTTACTAAACAGTACGTATCAAATCAAAAAGCACAAGTGTCCAAATTGTTACCAGTGACTTCAATAGATAATGAACATATAAAAATGATTTGTAATCACTAACTACCACTGATAATTTGACACCACTTCACCATCAGTGTCCCAATCCTTCAATTGTTTTTGACCATGATAGAAACCAATCGTAGGTGGTACCTAACCCAACGTAGATAGGCCAAAAACCAACCCAAAAAGGAAGAGCATCCCGGCCCTTAAGGTCCCATGGCCTCAACATATTGTCTCATTGCATTTCCATAAGGAATTCCAGTAAAAACTATATGCTACCATCTCAAGTCTCTATTTTTGTTCTTATTTAAGAATTTTTAGTTTAAACTGTCATCATTATTAATTTTATTAACAAAGATGAAAAGATATTTCAAGTAAAAAATACTTAAAAGTAAGGAGCAACAATAGACATCTTGGAGTGAAACTAGACACACCCGAAATTCCTCTGTGATGTCCATGTTGCCATGAATTGCATTCTGCTTGTCATTGAAACACCATAACTGTTTTAACTCTTGTCTGTCAGCAATTTATTGTAGAAATGAGAGATAGAACTACCTCCTGCTGTCTTTTTATTTAAGTATCAATGGAATTCCTAAATATTGGTTTATATTATTCCTACAGGCTGTAAAATCCATGTCAAAACAATTTGCATATATGTCAAAACAAAAGATGGTGTAAAAAAATGCACTACAGTCACCATTCCAGAAATTTCATTTTTTTGACCCATATCCACAGAACACTGAATTCACGGGGGTGGTGGTGGAATATACAGATACTCTGCTACATGTTATGGCGTCCAACTCACCCCAGTGTCCTGTAGCAACAGTTAGATTCCTTTCATTTCTATTTGCCAATTATGTGTAAAGAAATTTTTGTTTTTTCATTTTTCATTTTGTTTTTTGACATAGAGAGCAGGCACAGCAGTCCCATATAACTCACTTTTATTATATTTCCTTCAGTTTGGTTTAGTTCACTTCTTCTTTATCAACTGCATAAAGAAGGAGAATTATCTTTTCTTTCTGCTACCACTTTCTCTCTACAACTCAACCCAATTCTTTCTTGCTTTTCTCAGTACCCTCGTTTAATCATTTTTCGTCCTCTCACTTACAGCCTGTTTGTCTGCCACGCTCTAACACACTTCCTAGCTACTCCCCAAACTTCTTCCACCAATACTCCAACCCCCCAAGCACCAAACCGATCAAAAGATTTGGTGAACAAAACAAACAAGTTGTAGTTGGTAACCATATCCTTTCACTGTTTGTCTCTTCCCTTCATCCTAGCCCTTTTTCTACTCCATGAACTTGTAGTTCCGAATATGTTACGTCACTCAAGGGAATCATGAGCCTTAATTCTCAGAATCTCCATTTGTGGTGGAGACTCTCATCCTTTCTTCTTCTACTTCTTCAATCTGTTACATCTCAGTCAGTTACATCTCTCAGCTCTGATGGGATCCTCTTGCTAAAATTCAAATACTCCATCCTCAGCGACCCTTTATCAGTCTTAGAGAGCTGGAGCTACGATGATGCAACACCATGTTCATGGTATGGTGTTACATGCGACGAAATTGGAGCCCCCGGTACCCCTTATTTGTTCAGAGTAACCAGTTTGAGACTTCCCAATAGCCAACTTTTGGGTTCCATCTCTGAAGACTTGGGCTTGATTCAATACCTTCGCCACATCGATCTCTCCAACAATTTCCTTAATGGCTCTCTACCCAACACTATCTTCAACTCTTCCCTGCTTCAAGTACTTTCCCTCTCAAACAATGTTATCTCGGGTGAACTACCTGAGCTGGTTGGTAAACTGACAAACCTTAAACTTCTTAATCTCTCTGACAATGCCTTTGTCGGGTCGATCCCAGAAAACCTGACTACTCTACCAAACTTAACCGTTGTTTCTCTGAAGAGTAACTACTTTTCTGGTAGTGTCCCAACCGGGTTCAAATACGTGGAGATTCTGGATCTGTCCTCCAATTTGTTCAACGGTTCTTTGCCAGAAGACTTTGGCGGCGAAAGCTTACGCTACTTGAACCTCTCTTACAACAAGATTTCGGGAACAATTCCTCCATCATTCGCGAAACAGATTCCTGGAAACACCACAGTGGACCTCTCATTCAACAATCTGACAGGGCCAATACCAGAGTCTTTGGCTTTGCTCCACCAGAAGACAGAGTTTCTATCGGGAAATGCTGATCTTTGTGGTAAGCCTCTGAAGATTCTGTGCACCGTTCCCTCTACTGAGTCCATGGCTCCGCCCAACGTCACCACATCTTCACCAGCCATTGCTGCCATACCGAAAATTGACTCAAACCCTTCAACAAACACAACGGGAACCACCGCCAGTTCTCGTAGTGTATCACCAAGTGGCCTAAAACCAGCCACCATAGCAGCAATTGTGGTAGGAGACTTGGCCGGCATGGCCCTTTTGGCCCTCGTCATTCTCTTCGTCTACCAACAGAAAAAGAAAAGATATTCGGATCCACATCCAAATTCAAAACGAGACACCAATGCTGCTTCTGGTAGCAACTCAGAAAAGAAAGACGAAACTGTTTCAAGACAAGATGCAGAAGCAAGAATAGTTACTCCTTCGCTTCCTTGTTCCTGCTTAAAAATCAAAGAAGAAGAAACTTCAGAAGCAACTAGCTCCGACAGTGACCGGGAGAGCAACACCGCAGTGGACATCATGGCAGCACAAAACGGGAGCCTTCCGAAACAAGGCACTCTTGTAACCGTTGACGGGGAAACAAATCTGGAGCTCGAGACTCTGCTCAAGGCTTCAGCGTATATTCTGGGAAACAGCCTCGTCAGCATTGTCTACAAGGCAGTGCTAGAGGACGGGAGAGCCTTTGCTGTTAGAAGGATCGGTGAGTGTGGGATTGAGAGAAGGAAGGACTTTGAGAACCAAGTGCGTGCCATTGCAAAGCTTCGCCATCCCAATTTGGTTAAGGTTCGCGCCTTCTGCTGGGGTCGAGATGACAAACTCCTAATATGTGACTATCTCCCCAATGGCAGCCTCGCCACCACTGATCACAGTAAGTTCACTCTCCACCTCAATCACTATCACATCAAATATCATTCATCTTCATCTTTTAAACAGTTCATTAGGTGAAACTAATTACAAATTATGAGAGTTTGACTTTATAAACATATATGTTTAATGATGTCGAATTATGTTGTTTGGTTTTGTTATTGAAGAGAGTGTCATTATGGTTTAGGAAAAGCAGGTTCGTCCCCTTTGAACTTGTCCTTGGAGATTCGGTTTAAGATAGCGAAAGGAGTGGCACGAGGTTTGGTCTTCCTTCACGAGAAGAAACACGTGCATGGCAATGTTAAACCGAGCAACATCCTGCTGAACTCAGAAATGGAAGCCATCATAAGCGATTTTGGGCTGGACCGGCTCCTCCTGAACGATGTGACCCACAGAGGAAACGGTTCGGGTAGACAATTAATGGCGAGCCAGAGAAGCCAGCAAGAGGTGGCATTTGGGTCAAGTCCCTTCGCAGCAATGGGATCATCGTCGAGTGGTGCGGGCCACATAATGCCGTATCAAGCCCCAGAAGCAATTGAGAACATAAAACCCAGTCAGAAATGGGACGTGTACTCTTTTGGAATGGTGTTGCTGGAGCTTCTAACAGGGAGGGTTTTCCAGGAGCGGGAGTTGGAGCAGTGGAACGAACCGGGTTCGGTGGAGGAGGAAAAAAACCGGGTGTTGAGAATGGTTGACGTAGCAGTAAAATCTGAAATAGAAGGGAGGGAGAATGTGGTGGTGGCATGGTTGAAGTTGGGGCTTAGCTGTGTTTCCCATGCCCCACAAAAGAGACCCTCTATGAAAGAGGCACTACAAATCTTAGACAAGATCCCTGCACCTGCTCCACTCAATTAATCCCACACTTAGATCAAGGTGTTTCTTTTTCCTTTTCCATCTTTTCTTCACTTCAATTCGCTTCAACACAGGAAAATATCAGACACAAGTGTTTGTTTATGCAAGGTGACAATCATTGTAACTTTCACTAATCACCACTCAAACCCATTCTTGTCTCATGCTGCATTTTTGCTCACGGGCATGGCCATGCATGTGCACTAGTTTTTCCTTTTCAGTCTTCACGCGCGGCTGTACGATAAAACAACATTAAAAAACAAGTTACATTATGTTGTGATTAAGATACTAAGACAAAGATGTTTCCTTGTCTCGCTCTATGAAAATATCATATTATTTAATTATAAATTTACTTTTTATTATATATATTTATTTTTAAACGTGTCACATCAAAATTTAATATAACTTCAAGAATTGTCTAACCATATTTTTATTTTCAAGATCAAAAATAGTAGGTGTGAATGAGCTCATACCAACTCTTCGGATTAAACTAAAATAAAAGTTTGGTGAATATTACTATACTGACAAAAGTTTAAAAAAATATTAAATTAAATTGAATTATAAATTATTGAAACAGGTCTAAGTTACTGACTCACCTATATATAAAAAAACATTTTGTTAAAGAAAATGACGGTAAGGAATATTTGTTTTTATAAATTTAATTTGACTAAACGCATGTGTTAAAGGGCACAGGTGGAGCACGTGCTTACTGGTTTTAATTTGTAAGTAGTTTAACGGCAATGCATGTGAAGGATGTGGTTTGGTGTGTAGGATAAGAAAAAAAAAAGTAGTGTGAGTTCAGTCGAAATTGGTGTAGTTCTATTTTTTTTTTCTTGATCAATAAAATATTAATATTAATAATAAAAAAATAAAAATATATATTTTAATAAAAATATAAAAAAAATGTTAAATGTTAAAATAATTTTTAAATTTTAAAAAAAATAAAAATAAAAAATATTAATATTTATTGGATGTACGGTAGAGTATAGGTGTCAAAAAATATATTTTCCAAACTTAAAATGGTGTAGCTCTATTTTTCACACCATGGCCAACTCTATTCTCATATTTCAGCAGTTTAATTGTTAGAGATCTCACATCGATTAGAGTATTTCATTGTATATAAGTAGGTACAAACCTCAACCTCAAAAGTCGATTTTATGAGGTTGCGTTAAAGTTCTCTTTATAACATGGTATCATAGTCATTTTCGAGCCAATTTATCGTAATGTGATATTAGAAATCCTAATGAGATTAAAGAGACATTATATTTCATCCTTGTTATGTGAGATTGGTGTTATCCTCAGAGAGTGAGAGAAATCAATATTATAATCATAGACACCAATGAATAAAAATTATTCTGATTTTCCAAAATAAAATTAATATATTAATTAAACTCTTGTACTGATCTCTTTCATATATAATTAAAAATTAAAAAACCAATATTTTGTTAATAGTTAACACGGGGACAACCAATTTTTTATTTGGCAACAAAATAACACAAATCTAAACCCATGTCTATTACCGACAGAACCAAACTCCCTCCATAATATGTATTCCATCATTGCTATCTAGGTGTGGCCCCTTTATAAATTTATTCATAAATAAAAACATATATGTATGCATAAATATGGTTATACATTTATTACCTTCTCTATATACACGAGTGTCTTTAAAATTCACTCGATAACACAAACTAAGATATCGACCCATATTTCTCTTATCTTCTATAAAATAATACATAACTTAGTGAAAGTCTCCATAAATATTAAATCATATATATTCCTATCAAAGATCATTCAATCCTCTAACTTGTATTTCCTAAATACCTAAAATAGTCACCATCAATTCAAAATATAAAGATTATGATATTTCATTATAAATTGGAAAAGCCCTATGAAAAATACCAATACATTTTTTTTTCATAATAATGTAATTTAGTTTTGAATTTCAAGAAATGAACAAATTAAAATTTTATTATGGGACAAATTTACGTGAAGAATACGATTTAATTTTGAAGAAATTGTATTAGATATGGGTGATTTTGAAAAATTTCAAAGATCTTGAAATACGATTTCTATGTAAATTTTCTTGCCATCATATTTGAAAAAAAAAATCATACATAAAAAATATGATTTTAATTAGTATAAAAAAATATAAATTAAGTGAAATCATAAACTTGTATATACGATTTTAATAAGTATAAAAAATATTAAAGTAGTTGAAATCGTATAGTTGCTATACCATTTTAATACTTATAAAAAATGATTTCTTAAGTCAGTGATTTTTTTTATTTTTTTTTAAGAACAAAAAACTTGTTAATTTTTTAATTTATTTTTAAATGATAGAATAATTTAAGAAATAAAAACTGTATGAAGATTAATAACTGCGGTCAGACCATATATTTAATATGTTAAAAATAAACTGGAAACTTAAAAAAAAAAAAAATCTAAAACTGAAAATGTTGAAGAGTAAGTTCTGATATTGTAACGTAAAGTGTAATCCATAATCGAAAATCTAAAATTAAGAATAATAAGGAGTAAACCTTGAAATCTGAAATCAAATATAGAATTTCATCATTTAAAAAATTATATTAAATGTGATTTTATAAGGTAGAATTAGATAATATATATATAAACTGTTATAAATGTTTAGCAACTACCTATTTAAATTATAGAAGAAAGAGTATCAATTAATTGAGATTAAAGTTATCAAATTTATACCAACCATATAGGTAGTTGAGGGACAGAAAAAACAACTCATAGTAAAAATAATCCACATGCCCTAAATTGTGGATTTTTTTTAACATAAAACATGCTATAATTTAGTGTGGTTGTGCTTATTAAGTTTTATCTAAAATTGAACCATAATAATATTTTAAAGGTTTATTTTGGTTGTAATATGATTATGATATCATATTAGTTAAAAAATTACCCTTATATCATAATTATTTTTTAGTTCAGTTCTAAAATATAATTTGATTTTAATTTTTAACTTCTTAGAAAAATCGTCTACATTTTACTTAATAAATCCAACCAGGATAACTACTCAATAATTTACATTAATAACCAAAAATATAATAGTTATAAATGAAAATTATGTCTTGTGATCAACAACTACAATTTTTTTTTTTTAAAGTTTTCAACAAGTATCATCCAAGAATGAGAAAAATGTATAAGCATCACAAATAACTAACTAACTTATCACGAAAATAAAACTTTGAAAACTTAAATGATTAAAATTATTTTAAAGTATACCTCACTTTTAAAAAAACGGTTAAAGGTCCAAAATATAAACAGTACACTTTTGATAATATTCTTCTACGTAATAATTATTTTTTATGACTGTAATGTATTTGAATTTTTTTCATTTAGAATCCAACTTTTATCTTATCCCAACTACCTATTCTATTAAATTTACCTTATTCTTTATTTTTCTTTTTCTTTTTTTTTTACATGCAAAGAGATTTCAATTAATATAACCCTAATTTTTCTCTCCTAGTAGATGCAAAGTTTTCAATATCCCAATGATAAAAATGGTGAATATACTCTATTGTTTTCAAATTCTCCATATACAACAAATCTGCAAAAAAAAAATCCTAATTTTCATTTTCTGGTTTCTTGAAATTTTATTTTTCTTCTATTTTTTTATTAATTTTGAATATAGAAATGTAAAATGTAAAATATAGAAATTAATTTTCAGAAAATTAAAAAAAAAAATATGCTAACAAAATATCCTGATCTTTGGTGTTTTTTTTTTTACTTTTCAAAAAGTTATTAGATTTCTTAAAATTTAAGGCCCAACAATCTAGGAGCGTGTGCAGAACATAGAGCCCATAGAAAAACCAAAGATGCTTTCAAATTCACAATAACGCTTCTTATAAAAAAATATCACAATATGGCCTCAGAGAAAAAAAAAACAAGTGTTACAAAAATAGCCACGATTCATTGTCGCGAAGAAAATCTGTTATAATTTCCGATTTTTATTTTTTATCGACAAAATGTCGTATTATTTTCAATATATTTTTTTAAAATTCTATAGAAAATTATCTTTCTTATTTTATTTTCTATCCAAATCTTTGAAAGCGTAAAAGAGATTAAAAATTATGAAAAAGTATATCTATCATGTACGATATACGTTTTTTTAAATTAATTTGTTTACATGCATAAATATAAATTAAATATTTCATTTATATTCAACGTCTGTAATAAGAAAATATATTCGTGTATGGGATATTTTGAAATTAGCACTGAAAGATAAATAATTAGAAATTAAATTATAAGCAATGAAGGAATAAAGTATTGTAAAATTAAGAATAATAAATTTACAGTCTCTTACGATTGAAAAGTACACAGCAATTTAAAGTGTTTTGAAATGTGTGACAGTGTCACGTTTATCGTACTCTATGACATGTGCGGTAGTTATAGCATTGGGTGAAAGGTGAACCGGTAGATACCTGATTTCATTAATAATTCAGAAAAGGAAAAGATCTTGTTTCCTTCAGAAAAACAACCTCAGCACTCACCAAAGTGTTCCTTTCTCTTCGTCTTGATCCAGTAGAAGAAAAGTCAATGGAAACCAACACAATACTCCCAAAACCCAAAAGGCAGATCTTCATTCTGTCAGGCCAAAGCAACATGGCCGGTCGCGGCGGAGTCGTCAGGGCCGCCGATCGCAATTACTGGAACGGCCTCCTTCCGCCGGAGTGCAGCCCCCACCCTTCCATCCTCCGCCTCGCCGCCAACCTCCAATGGGAACCGGCAAACGAGCCCCTCCACGTCGACATTGACACAAGCAAAGTCTGCGGCGTGGGCCCCGGCATGGCCTTCGCCAATGCGCTGCGGCCGCGCGTGGGCGACGAGGTGGGGCTGGTCCCCTGCGCCGTGGGCGGCACCGCCATAAGAGAGTGGGCGCGTGGGGAGAAACTGTACGAGGATATGGTGAAGAGAGCGAAAGAAAGCGTGAAAGAGCAGGAGAATTGCGAGATGAAAGCGTTGTTGTGGTACCAAGGAGAAAGCGACACAGACACTGAGGAAGCCGCTGCAGCTTACAAGGTTAACATGGAGACCTTCATCCACAATGTTCGACAAGACCTCAATTTACCATCACTTCCCATTATTCAGGTTTCCAACATATTCTTCTTCTTTTGGAATTATAAAAAATGAAGTTACGAATAACATATTCAATTAGGGCTTAGGTCTAAATGCAATGATGATGATGATGATATGAGTGTGTAGGTTGCGTTAGGATCAGGATTTGAGTTCATTGAGAAAGTGAGAGAAGCACAAAAAGCGGTGGATCTTCCAAATGTGACTTACGTGGACGCAAAAGGATTGCAATTGAAGGAAGATAATCTTCACTTAACCACCGAGTCTCAAGTTCAGTTGGGTCGCTTGCTTGCTGAGGTTTATCTTACACATTTTCATGCCTCACCTATTGGAAATGAAACCCAATTTTAACCCCTTTTTTCTAGCTTCAGTGATCAATTATGGTTTCTGTATGTACTATCACTCGTTCTGTGTGTGAGATTGTGTCCAATAACTTGGGTTAAACATATATTGTTCAAGTGACCGTGTGTTATCTTTTGTTGTACGGATCAAAAGTCCATGAGTTTATGATAAGACTCGTTCAACTACTAAGTTTCGATATTAGTATTCGGCACTTCTTAATTCTGAGCACCAACATCTTTATTTAGATTTCATATCCATAATAAATGAAATTCTCCTTGTATAGATTAAAATGAGTTAGAAAGAATATAAAACTCGATCTAACAATTTTCTTTTGATTTTTTTTATCATTTTTCTTTTTCTTCTCGGACTTGTTTTTTTTATTTATTTGATAAAAGTATCTCTTATTTTTTTTAGAAGACTTATTTATAGTGTTTGGTAATAAACTATTTGATTCATGATTTTTATTTGGCGCATATTCACAATGAATCAGTGCTAGCTGATTTTTCGGAATTTCACCCGGATTTAAAGGTCTGACCTAAATCTGTAGGAGAGTTATCCTGATTTATAAAATGTTTTTTTACTACTCATTCATTTGTAAATTTGTTCTTTATGTGGTTGATCACTCGATCAATTGATCAATAATATCAAGTGACATAGTTGATTCGATGTGTAATGTGGTTATAATTTATTCCACTATCTTAAAGGTAAATAAGTCTCCTAATGTAATTTTAACTCAAGAAAAACCTACCTCACAAAGATATGGGTGGAGTCACTTCAAGATTTGAAAGGGAATATAATATATGAAAGAAACAACAAGTACAAAGTAAAAAATATTTAAAATTTTGAAAACAATTTATGGAAGGTATGGATTTGTTGATAGATAATTAGATAGATTTTATATTAAATAAATTGTAAACAAATGTCAAATAATTTTATTCTATCTATTATAATATATAAAATAAAGACCATATTTTCAGTGCATTTCACTGTTGAATAAACTTTAATGTAATTTGTGGATTTTAAAGTTAGAAGTTACTAGAAAAGAGTAAAATGGGAGTTTTGATATATAAAAGGTCAAAAGTTGGGAGTGAGATTTTAATTGTGTTGTTAGTGGAGTTTTAAGGCCATAATGAAGATTTTTCTAGAAGAGCTTCCTAAAGCCTATAAAAATTATGCTCTCTCAATTGTAATATGCATCACAGAAAGAAATACAATAGAGAAAAATTCAAAAAAGAGTGTTTTATTTAGAGAAAATTAAAGTGTGAGTGATTGCTTGTTTTACATTTACAAGTGTAGATGGTTCCGAAGTCTCTTTCTTATTGAACAATTCACTGTTCTTCCATAATCCAGAGTCTAGGTTTCCCTCCTCCAGTTTTAATGTACGTGTCTTTCCTTGGTTTTGTTTTGACCTGTTTGAGTTTGACCATGAACATGCCAATGCCTGGACCAACTTCCAAAGCTGGGATTCTTGGAATGGAAAGTGAATTAGTTAATCCCTGCCACTTCCTCTTTTCACATTGTTTTTTGAAAGTTGAAACATGAATAAATGGAAATCGAACACATACAATAATGTTTTTATACACATCTTATCATATCATGATTCTCACATATATCCATACAATAAAAAAGGAATAGACACTTACCTTGATCCATAACTGATCTTAGAGCAATTATTTTATTTCTTTTGTCTCAATCTATCTTTTAGCAATTTTGTTCTTGTCACATACTTTCGTGATGATTATCAGTGAGACAACTATTATTTACAGAAACAGAAACTTATAGCCTTTAACTCCTAATCTCTATCAAAAATTTTTATTAGATATATCATCATATATATATATATATATATATATTTCTCATATTAATTAATGGACCATTTATTCTATTAATTATTATTAAATCATATTTGAATCCAAAACTCAAAACTATTTTCTTAATTTCTTACCAAGCAACAACTTTAAACCCGTGTGCGACAAATTTTATAGTTTTAGTCTGGTCCACACCTACCACCATAATCCATAGAAATGAATAAGCAAAAGTTTAAAACTTTTTGCAACAAATAAACAGATAACAAAGCACACTTCACCAACCATTGTTTACTTTAAAAGTAAAATAAAATTACACCAGTTGAATGGATCTCACATAGATGTTTGGTCTCACGCGACAAGAAGAGCGTGGCATCGTCTTCTCCGCCAGTGTTTTTCAAATTTTTTTTATGTAAATAACACAGTTCCACCAACCATGCACTGCTGCACGATGTGAGGCTTGTAGGTGGCGGTATCTAGTTTACTATAATGGGGCAAATTTATTATTATGAAATAGATATAAATATATATAATAAAAGATAAATTTATATTTATATTAAGTGAAAATGATAAAAAAAATATAACAAACTCTATTAAACAAATATTCAGTAATGAATTAATATATAAATCTATACATACCAAATTTAATAACAAATATTTGTTGACATTTTTTTTTTAACATTCACATTAAACATGTTTTGTAGTATTAATATTCGATTAATTATAAAACATCACGTAAGTAAAACTCTACTTTATAAATTAAGTTTTTAATATCTGAACACACAAATGTGTTTTAAATGTTTAATAAACTTTTAATTTTTTTATTATCCATTGTATGAATTTATAGGTACTAAAAAAATTAAATTTAGTGGATCAAACTAAGTTACATAGAAATCATTTACGATTTAAAATTCATAACTTACTGTTACTTATGAACTTTAGAAATTCTATACTATCTACGAATTTCTGTAATAGATAATTACAATTTTTCTTTAAAAGTGCTCTAATAATCTACAACCATGAGGCGTTTGAATAAGAGTTTTAACAATTTATGATCGTCCCAAAATAAAGTATTAAAAATATTTTATATTAATTAATATTCTAATTTATAATTTATTTCATATTAACTAGTTTTTAGAGTGAAGTAACATGGTTACTATAGTAAAATCATTTGTAAAAAAGTGTATATTTAATGTTGTTATAATGTGATTAGGTTATATTTATTATTATGAGAGTATTTTAATTATTTTATTTATATTTTTTTTAAAAATATTTATACTTTATCTATGAAAATAAAGTACCCATGCGTATGGATAATTAATATTTGGATTTAAAGTGTAATATGCTTCTCTTTTGAATTAAGGTCAAACCCTACCAAATACTAAAAAACTAAGCAGTTGTTGAAATTGGTAAAGACTTATATAATAACAAAAATTATTAGTGAAATTGGTATTTGTTATTATGCTAATAAGCAAAGACTTGAAGTTGGTGAATACATTATTTTCTGTCATTCCTAATACTAACTATATTATTATTATTAGGGTTATATTATTTTTATTGGTAATAATCAAAATTAAATTACGTAAACCATATTTTATAATATATTTCTTCTTATCACGTATTATTTTGTATATATTTTAAAAAGAAATCACTAGTATAGTTTTTAAAAGGAATATTTTTTTTTCGTTTGTTTCTACTATATTTTTTAATTATAGTGCATGTTATTAGTAATAAAAAGTATATAAGAATCAAAATAAAAAATAGAAAAAAATTGAAATTAAGAAAGTAAAAGGATTAACAATGAAAAAAAATTATAGTGTATGAGCTATATAAATAAATAAGCGAACTTTATTGAAAATTATACCTTCAAACACGGTAAAACACTGAAAAATAATTAATGATTCAATAAGTACCTTATTGGGAGTTAGCTTATGAATTAATAGTTACCTGAACTAATTTTAGAAACTAAGTATAATTAATTATTATATTAATTTATTTTATTAATATTTAAAGTAATTTATATTATTAATAAATAATTTCTAAATAATATTTAAAGTAATTAAATAGTAATTTAAAAATGATTCATTAATAATATAAACTAGTTTAAATATAAATAATTTTTTTAATACTTAAAATAATATTTAATTTACTTAACATATTAATTTTTTATTTTTTAAAATTAATTTTTATTAATGATTTTTTACCGTGATATTTGCTCGTTTTCCGATTAATTAGTTTTGGTTATCGGTTAGTTAATTTTGTTGACGAGACAATGTTCTTTTTATAGTTTTAGGTTTTGTTTGCTCAAGTTTTATTATCATAGAACAGTTTTTTTAAAATCACTTGTTAATTTAGTATATGTTTCTCACAGCTTTTAAAATTTTCAGAAGATAAAAAGAAGTCGGATAAAAGCGTAAATAATTGTCTTTTATTTTTTCTCTTCACTTTGTTAGAAACTAAATATAAAAAACATACAAAAAATGTCTAATGAAAAAAAGTATTTGATGGATTTCTAACAATTGAAATATAATTTTAACATAATTTTTTTTTTAAAATACATTAATTTTAAAAAAATTAAATTTATTGTATAAATTTTTATTATGATTATTTTTAAAAAATCTGTATTTTTTTATTTTTATAATTTATATATAATTATTTTTAATATTAAAATTGAATAAATGATATCATTATTTACACACTTATATTGTTAGTATAAATTTATAGTTAATTGTTATCAAAATAATAAAAAAATAGTATGAACCATAATAACAAATATGAAATTATAAGTAACTATTAAGTGAAAAAATAATAATATATTTTATTCAAATTGTTTCATAAATAAATTAACAGTTTTGCTGATTCAAATTAGTTCATAAATAAAATGAAAAATCGTTCATATTCAAAAAGAAAAGTAACAAATAGAAAATTAAATTCAAAACTGTCTACAAAATAACAAAAAACGGTTATTTAGAAGAATTCTCTTTATATTTAACTGTTATTTTAAAAAAATTATATATAAAAAAATAGTTACAAAATAATAAAAATAAGAAAAAAATATTAATAAAATATAACTGATTTTGAAAATAAACTAAACCTCTCATCCATATCTCTTTCCATTTATAAGTGTTCCTCCACATCTCTTTCCATTCAAAACCACCCTTCCACTCCTCTTTCAATTCAAAACTAGTCTTCCACTTCTCTTTCAATTCAAAACCGCTACGTATACAAAATATTGTAGAAAAAATAAAAAATGACACAATGAGCATAATACAATAATAAAATTAAATATTAATATAAGGATAAAATTGAAAAAAATGAAAAACAGTGAAGAAGAGAATCCTCCTTATATATAGATATATAGATAGATATAGATAAAAATAAAAATTAAATATTTGTAAACCAATCATAAAATAAATAAATTCTTGTCCCGTATTCTAAATTTTAAACAAATTATAAATATGTCGTATAAGTATCCGTAGGTTTTACACCAAACCAATGGATATGCACATTCATTTATTATGGATATTAATATTAATTAGAGTATTAAATTAGATGACAGTAACAATTATAACAATTAAGTAAGGCAAATTGATAATAACAATAAGTAGAAGGAAGAGAGAAAAAGGAAACATTGACAAACATAACATAAACCCTATCGCGTTATAAAACCCTTCCGTCTCAAACATTCACATAAACCAAACTTTTCTCACTCTCTCATTTTTCATTTCATCGCAATTTCTTCATAATTTGATGGCCACCGCCACACCCCGAACCCTTCGCTTCCCATCACCGTCGCTTTCTCTCTCTTCGAGGCTTCCTCTGTCCTCCGCCTTCTCCGTCTCGCTCCGCCCGCGCCGTGGGGCTGCTCGTCCGATAGTGGTGCTTGTCTCGGCGGGACTCGGCGGGAAGCCCACGGTGCTCGTCGCGGAGAAGCTCGGTGACGCGGGGCTGAAGCTGCTCAAGGACTTTGCCAATGTCGATTGTTCGTACAATCTCAGCACAGAGGAGCTCTGCGCCAAGATTTCGCTCTGCGACGCGCTAATCGTGCGCAGCGGTACCAAGGTCTCGCGCGAGGTTTTCGAGTCATCCGGCGGCAGGCTCAAGGTAGTCGGCAGAGCTGGCGTCGGAATCGACAATGTGGATCTGGCCGCCGCCACCGAGCACGGCTGCCTCGTTGTCAATGCGCCCACCGCCAACACCGTCGCCGCCGCCGAGCACGGGATTGCTCTTCTTGCCGCCATGGCCAGGAACGTCGCTCAGGCCGATGCGTCCGTCAAAGGCGGTGAGTTTTCTTTGCATGGCGCTTCGTCGAGTTGGAGATTGTTTAGATTTTAATTCTGCTATTCAACTATGCTTTATATGAAATGTTTTATAGAGTTTAAGTATTATTTCATATTTTTCATTGTATTTTTAATTGTTTCACATGTTTTGCTTGAAGAGAATATATGGAACCAACCTTTTATATTGAGTATTTTTCATCTTAAAAAGGGGGAAATTTCTTTACCGATTATTTTTTTCTGCGATGAAGTAATGGTTTGTTCATTGAATACCGTGTTTCTTGTAATGCTTATTATTATTCGTGTTGTGGATTTTGTTATTGGCTGCTTTTGTAACATGTTATCCTGTGCAATCTAGGGAAATGGCAGAGGAATAAGTATGTTGGAGTTTCCTTGGTTGGGAAGACACTTGCGGTGCTGGGATTTGGGAAGGTTGGTTCTGAAGTTGCTCGCCGAGCCAAGGGGCTTGGTATGACTGTCATTGCCCATGACCCATATGCTCCTGCGGACCGTGCTAGGGCCATTGGTGTGGAGCTAGTGAGCTTTGATGAGGCCATTTCCTCTGCGGATTTCATCTCTCTACATATGCCTCTCACAGCTGCTACATCAAAGATTCTCAACGATGAGACTTTTGCAAAGATGAAGTCAGGAGTTCGGATAGTCAATGTTGCTCGTGGAGGGGTCATTGATGAGGATGCTCTTGTTAGGGCACTAGATTCTGGGATTGTGGCTCAGGTTTCTGCAATTTCCGTTTTGAATCCCTAATAGACCACTTTAATGAAATAGAAAAGTATATAATTGGAACCCTGCTTACTAAAGAGATAATGATTGTGCCATATCTTTGTTTCAGGCGGCTCTTGATGTTTTCACTGAGGAGCCACCACCGAAAGACAGCAAATTGATTCTGCATGAGCACGTTACCGCAACACCTCATCTTGGTGCCAGTACTGCGGAAGCTCAGGTAAGTTACATCTGGATATGATGACAAACATTTCCTTTAATTCCATCGTCGCTATTTATAAAGCTCTTGAAAATGATTACCAGGAAGGTGTGGCTATTGAAATAGCAGAAGCTGTGGTTGGGGCCCTGAGAGGGGAGCTCGCTGCTACTGCAGTCAATGCACCAATGGTTCCCTCTGAGGTAGGTATCAGGAAAAATGTTAATACTCTTCCTATTCTTTATACATTATTTGATGATATTTCCATTGCTACTCTCCCTTGCCATGAGAAAGTCGTTGTAAATTCATTTATTGAAGTGTGTACAACTAGTTTCAGATATTGATTTCGACAATGGTACCTATTTCCTTTAATTATTGCTAACTTTAGCTGTTATTTGCTCCTATGGTTTAAACTAAATGCTTAAAGTAATGTCAAAGTTTGATTTGATTAATCTGATTAGAGTGATTGGGAAATGGGAATACAGGGAAAGTACACCATGAGTGATATAATGTCAGTCATGAAATAAACTTGCTTTATGCAAGGAATGGCCTAGTCTGACATCTGTTTCTTTCTTTCTTTTTTGTGTGCAGGTATTATCAGAATTGAAACCATTCGTTGATCTTGCTGAGAAACTGGGTAGGTTGGCTGTCCAGCTTGTAGCAGGAGGAAGTGGTGTGAAAGCAGTGAAGATTACTTATGCCACCGCGAGGGCTCCTGATGATCTGGACACTCGTCTTCTTCGTGCCATGATAACCAAGGGTCTGATTGAGCCCATATCTAGTATTTTTGTAAACTTGGTTAATGCTGATTTCAGTGCTAAGCAAAGAGGTATCAGGATAACCGAGGAGAAAATTCTTCTTGATGGGTCACCCGAGAATCCACTGGAGTTCATTCAGGTTCAGATTGCAAATGTGGAATCCCGATTTGCAAGTGCCATATCAGATTCGGGGGAGATTACGGTTGAGGGTCGGGTGAAAGATGGTCTTCCCCATCTGACAAAGCTTGGGTCTTTTGATGTCGACGTGAGTTTGGAAGGTAGCATTATACTGTGTAGGCAGGTGGATCAACCAGGCATGATCGGAAAGGTTGGGAGCGTTTTGGGTGACGAGAATGTGAATGTCAGCTTCATGAGTGTAGGAAGGATTGCTCCACGAAAGCATGCTGTTATGGCAATTGGAGTGGACGAACAACCTACCAAGGAATCTTTGAAGAGGATTGGAGATATCCCCGCTGTTGAAGAGCTCGTTTTCCTCAAGTTGTAAGATTATCTGCTTCCTCTATTATTTTTTCCTCTTTGTTTAGTAATTTGGATTGGGCGTGGATACTGAATGTGCCCGGTTTTGATGTATAATCATCAAACTAGTAGTAGCCTTAATTTGAAGGGGAGAGAAGGAATAATTTTGCCGTGCATTTCATCGTCTGGTTTAGTGAGTTATTACTTGTTCATTTACGCCCTTTTATTTGCAAAGAACCCACCTGCTAAAAATATTTTAAAATTCGTGCGATGAAAGCCTAGTTGTGAAAAATGTCAGTGCAGGAGTGAAAGCCTGTTCTTGCCTTGTGCATACATAAACGTGACTTTTCAACGATTAAACTTAACTTGATAGATCGCACCAAATTCAGATAGAAGTCTTTCTGGATGTTTGGATTTACGTTGGAATATTTGTAATTGCTCCCATGATTCGATACACCGCCTAGACTTCCAGGGAATACTGCAGTTCTTATGCCTTCTGCATATTTCATTGATTGAACGTCAAAAAAACTCCAATAGCTGTGTTTTTAATGCGTAAACAAATACACTATATTCAAATATCTGTTTAACACGATTTTATGAATGTTGAAACGCAAGTCTTAACTAAACTAATTTGAATTACGTCAGTTTAAACACTCCACTTATCTTTTTAATGCATAACCAAACAATGTTTATGTTAAAATATTAGCTAATGTAATTTTTGCGCCAATGTTTGGTTGCTTGATTTTATCACGTGTTGTTTGGAACACCACTTGTTTTTTCCTTTACTCTTTTTTTCTTCTTCTCTTCTACAAGGTTTTTTCCATCTTCTCGTGGTAACTTGTTCCGCACCTTCTTTCACTTTTTTGTTATTTTCCTTCTCTTTTTGCTGATTCCTCTATCTCTACATACGTTTCCTTAAGTTTTCTACTTTTTTTCTGTCATCTTAAGTTTGTACTCATGTTCCAACACATGCTTCTAACAACAGTCTTGCACAAGGCATTATCGTTTAGCATTTAAATATGATTTCAGTTGCACAAGGCATTATCGTTTAGCATTTAAATATGATTTCAGCGTAAACCTGTCCGCTAGAGAGAAAGTTGGCAATGATATAACAAATAAAAAGTAGTTGATCGTCAAATTTTTTCATCATTGAATTCTTTACCGGTTTTCTAAAGATTAATCTTTCTCAATCATTCAACCGAGTTAAAGCCAATTGAACATGTGTCAATCTAATTCAACTGAAACTCACAAGCAAAATCAGAGTTGACTGGTTTAATCAATACTCACTTTGTTTCATGCATATACTCCATAAGAATGTTTATCTCCTTTCTCTTGAAACAATGCAAACTAACTAAAACCAAAATTTAAGATAAAAAAGACTCTCAATCATGTGTTCAAGTATAACCTCTCACAAAAACCAGTTTTCCAAAATATTAAAACAATTGCTATAGAAAATTAAAAATCGAAACTTTTATTGAACAAAACCTCAGAACTTAATGGAAAATTATGCGAAGGCAAAACAAAAGAATTACAAAGAAGAAAAAAATTAAGAAAATCCTATGAAGTGCTCCTCTTTCTTTTTTAGGCTTGTGTCTTTTTATAGGTTTTTCTGCTCGGAGGATCTTGGAAAAATATTGTGGTTTTATATTTGTTAACGATTTCCAAGTTTTCAGAATTCTTGTATTTTGTAGAAAATTTGCTTCCGATTTTGTTTTTGAGATATTGCAGATTTTATTTTCTCTCTCTTTTCCTCATAATTTGTTTTCTGTTTTGATTCAATAAGCAACTTGAACTTTTGCAAATTTAACTTTGAAAAAGGTAGACGTTTCCTTCACTCTAAAAACACAAAATTAAATAAAAATAATAGTTAAAATCAAAATAAATCCAATTATAATAATAAATTTATTTATTATTATAGTTTAATAATTTACGATTAAAACTATTAGGTGGAAATAAATATATGCTAATGATTAGCCAATATTAGTGCATGATTGAACATTCTCTTTCAATCCAGTGTGGGATTTAAAACATTAATTTATGTAGCATATTTATCTCGTTTATGGTTGAATCATGGTTTTGGGAACATGTCGCATGCTAAACACCAAAATTCATGTGTAATCATGTCCACTCTTTTATAAGCCAATATATGTGCACCATGTTTTCTCCAAATTTGCTCGAGTTGATGCTATACGAGAAATATTTTTCCGTTTCTTAGAAGGGAAGAAATACTGAAATAGGAAGAGTGCATAGACTCGTATAGTAATGGTTTATCTGTTTTTTTATGTAGTTGGGAGGGTATGATATAACTTAAGAGATACTAAGTTTCCTAATCTCTTAAAAACTTTATATCTTTACGTTGACGTACATGGCTTGAAATTTTCCTCAGATGTAAAAAAGTAAACAAAACGTAAGAACTCAATTAAAGAAGGAATTCGACAAAACTGATCTGTATAATTTTTTTAATGATCTGAACTGCATTTTATTATTATTTTATTAAGTTGAAGCTAATTAAACTACTCTAAATTTATCCACTTTCGTCGAAACAATATTTTTCAATGTTACGAGTTGTTCTCACTTCGACACTAAATTTATTCACTTTCATCAAAATCATATTTTTCAATATTCTGACATTCGATGAAATAATATTATTTAATATTTTTCTAATTTTAATGATTTGAATATCAAATAATCTTTTACATATGAATTCTCAGTTTTTATCAATATCTCGACGATCAACTATCAATTTTGGAAATGTATATTTGACTTCTTAGAAAAACTATTCTTTACTCTATACGTTTTGAGAGAATCACACTCTTTTTCACACAAGTTATAATTTAATTTATTTTAGTTTAAATAATTTTATTTAAAATTTATTCTTATGAGGATGAATTGTTCTTCTTTCGAGGTGTCCGGATGAGTACTGTAAGCTCTCTGAGTTGTTCTATTGAGTGGTGAGGCATCTGTAAGATTATTCGACGTTCAAATCAATAAGAATACAAGTGATTTTGGTGAATGAAAAATGAGAAGGATCTTCTTCTTAAAAGAATGTATTTATTTATAGATAATTAGACCTAGATAAAGATTCAATGAAATGTCTATTTCTATTTTATAACGGTTTAGTTCACATTCTTTCTTATACATGTCTTATTATTTTGGATACTTATAATTAAGGTCTTAAGCTCCAAAGTCAAGTATTCAGAGTTTTATGGAAAATCATTTTCAACTTGGTAAGTTGTGCAAATTTAGGTGTTTAACTTATATTTTTAACAGCTACAAAAATAAAAATGAAAATAAAACAATAAAAAAAATAACAATGATGTGTATAAATGAGGGGGTCCACTGCTTATATACAATTAGATTCGGAATATGAAAATTAACGAGGTCCACTGCTTTAATACCCTTAACTATATCAAAATCCTATCTTTGACAAAAAAAAAAATATTAAAACTGTGTCCAAGTTCATTGCATGCCATTTTTCTTTTCTATAACAAAAGTCTTTTTCAATGACTTTTACCTTTCTCTTTATTTCACTCTCCTAATTCCAAAGAAGAAGAAAAAATGCATTTGGATAATTACTAAAAGTTAATTAATTTATAATTTATTGCAAAATTATATTCTTTTAATGACAGTATTCTAAGATTCTTAAAGTAAAAAAGACTACTAAGTTGTTTTTTTTATTAAAAAAATATGATAGTTAAATTTCTAAAAAAAAAAAAAATGAGTGGATATCGTCTTAGGAGAATAAAATGAAATTGATATGAAAAAAATATCGGTTTCTAGCGTGTTTCCCTCCAAACAAAGAATAGTAAGACGCTCTTCAAATATTCCACCATTTGGGAGTTGAGAGAGTACCATTGCTCCACTCCCTTCTTCCCACCATCGCCGACCACCATGACTTTCTCCGAGTTCCGACCGCTCGACGAGAAGTTTCTCATCGAATACATAAAGTCCGTTCCTGCTCTCTCCTCCAAACTCGCCAACAATTTTGATGACTTATCAGTTAAAGAAGTTGGAGATGGCAACCTTAACTTCGTCTTCATTGTTTCCAACTCCGCAGGTTCTTTTGTCATCAAACAGGTAACAGACACTTTCACGATCAAAAACCCAAAGGGACTTATGTTCCAAAAAATCATGGGCAATAGCCAATATCGTTTCTTTTCGTCTCGCTGTTTCAAAGTTCAAACTTTTGTCTTTGGGGTTTTGGAATTGTTGTAGGCTCTGCCGTACGTTCGTTTAATTGGGGAATCGTGGCCTATGACGAAGGAGAGGGCTTATTTTGAGTCGCTGACACTGAAAGAAGAGGGTCGGTTGTGCCCTGAGCATGTCCCTGAAGTGTATCACTTTGATCGTACCATGTCTTTGATCGCCATG
>Ga0123342_1000227_pt1 | contig 79368 bp, 28 predicted proteins | sample Turbeawhitnodule_FD_89960 | JGI IMG/M metagenome (GOLD analysis project Ga0123342, IMG submission 89960) | Root nodule microbial communities of legume samples collected from Mexico - Turtle bean Mexico white nodule | ecosystem: Host-associated > Plants > Roots > Nodule | place: Mexico: Nepantla... | reverse complement strand
TCTTTTAATTAGATTCTGTGGTGAATTCTGATGTTTGTCATATTGTGAGCTTCATGCTAAATTTTTGCCATGTGTTTTGTGATATATGAGATTTGTAAGTTTGTGTTTTTGTTTTGAAGACAAGGAGAATGGCTCAAGGACCATAAAAGATGTGAAGCTGATTAGTGCAGGAAAAATATTGGAGAACAACAGAACAGCTGGGGAATGCCCCTGATACTGTTTTACGACAATGCATGTGGTTCTCCAACATCCTGCTACCGAGAAAGGTCTTTTATTTTGTGTTTATTTGAGAAATGCCAAAAGCTTGTCTTAATAGCTTTGTGTTTTATCAGTAAGCAGATTTTTTTTTAAGTTTGTCTGGGATAAGGTTCAAGTTCTTTTCACTCAATTCAGCAAAAAAATTTACTTGCTTACTACAAGAAATACTTGAATTTAATATGCGAAAACCACAGAAGAATGAAATAAACACAAGTTCATCTTACTAACATACTGTTTCTTATAGTTTTTTCTTTTCATACCATTGTTTATATTTGTAACATACTGTTTCTTTTCTTTTAGTTTTTCCTTTTCATACCATTGTTTATATTTGTGCTCATTTAGGTTTTGATCCTCATTGTTTAAATGAAGGAAATTATAAGGTACTAATTGCTTATTTCATGATGAAATAAACAATACTAAATAACAGTGCTTATCGCATATGGACTAATTATTCTCTCAAACACTTTTGATTAGGTGGAGTGAGAGTTTGGAAGAAAGACATTTGTTATATATGTTTAGAAGAGTAAAAGAAAAGGAAGGAAAAGAAAAATCAAGAAAAACGAAAGTGTTCTTATGAAAAATATGTTCGGGAATGTTACTTGAGGAAGACCAAAGAAGAAAAACATGAGTGTTCTTGTGAGAAATATGTGAACAAACCCATCCCCATCCCCAGGCTCCCATGGACAGTAGGAGGCCCACCTTCAGCTTGAGGATATTGTTTTGGTGAGCTTATTTGCTTATGATGCCGGACTTATCAACATATCTCCTCAGTTTTATCGAGACAACATACAAATTATTACATAAAAAATATTCAAAGATCATTATCTAAAGGGTGTGCATACCGTGGTGAGCTTCTTCAATTTCTCATTGTTCTGCTTCTGACATCAACTGGCTTGCTGTCGGATCCACCAGCATCAAAGTCCGGCGCCGTCCTAAAACTTGGTAGAAAATTTACAGTCAGAGGTTTTAAAAATCAAAAGGAAGTGAAGGATTAGGAGCATGATAGGGGATTTGGTGATGTCCTCTTACCGTCTTTGGAGGAGGGGTGATGATACTACAAGTTAAAACTTGAGCATTTCAGTCTTGGTGCATGGAGAAGGGAGTAGCAGGAAGGGAGTTGGTTACAAGTAGCAGATAAGAAATTGTGGCTAAGAGAGGGGATGGACTTGTGTAGTAAGGATGGAAGCTTGAATGTAGTAAAAGTTGTTGTATTAAAGATGGAAGCTTTGAATATAGAGTACTGCAGAATCTGCTTCTTTTTGTAGTATAAAATGTGCATTATCTCTGTTATTGTGTGTCACGGGCATCACGTCTCCTATGCAGGTTGGAGACTTTCTTGGTGGAATTGGTTAAGGTGTTGGGTCTAAATTTGAGGACTAACTTCCTATTCCATCCATGCAGGTTTTTTGTGAGCCTTCTCTATGTTTTCTGGTTTTTAAGAACCCAAGCCTTAGTTGGTAAAGGATTATTAATTCTCTGCTGATAAAAAATAAATAAAAGTAAAAACGAAGTAATGACTGATTAAAACAGCAAAAGCAATATAGGCCTACTCAAAATTTCAGTCGAAGTACATCATCAATATCTACAAATTTTAAGATTAGAAGCAACAAAATTTATTAGCCATGCTTCAAAACTAAATACAAGAGTATATCTTTGGACGCTAAACAGAGTATGTTTACAACTACTCTCAATTTAGGCTAAAAAGTTTATTAGCATTCAGCAAAATAAATGATTTTATAATTCTTTTATGACTTGACACACAAATAAGTATCTCAAATTGAATGAATAAAAAAATTACTGCACAAAACGGTAATCACCAAAGAAACTGGACACAAGTCATATTATTAAAAAAATAATAATTATCAAATTATATAGAATTATAGTATGTAATATTGTACGATATTATACCCAATTATATGCAATTAATTTAATAATTATAGAATCTCAGAATCTTACCTAGTTAGATTGTAATTTGGACATAGAAACTCCCTATATATTTCCTATACATGGAGATGTAACAATACACACATAAGAGAATAAGAAACATCTCTTCTTCTTACCATTTTTTATTTTCTTACATGGTATCAGACCCATTTCGAGTATATCCTAAAAAATATTTGTTGGGTTTATCAGGTCATCCGCTATCGGACCGTTATCAGACTACCCATAACATATATCTCCACGCACGAGTTGATAGCCTCGACGTGAGAGTGTGTTGGAGATCCCACATCGACTAGAGATTAGAGTCTTTCATAGTATATAAATGGGTGTAAATTTCACCTCATTGAGCCGGTTTTATGAGGTTGAGTTAGGCTTAAAGCCCACTTCTTAACCTGCAGCATGAAATTAGGGTTGTTTTAAAAATAACTCTTTTTCATATATTAAAACACTGTCATAGCAGCTCCAATTGAGAGTTTCTTCAAATGTAAAGATCACTGATTTTGAGATTTGGATTCTAATATATTAGATTCCAAAAAATCCCATTTGTCTGCAAAATCCCTCAATATCAAGGAGGATATGGATTCGTTACTGTATTTTAAAACCCTGATCCCAACTACTTAACCTATACTGATATAAACCCTTTTGAATTTATTTTGTGAACAAATTTTTCTCCCAAGAGGGGAATCTAACAGAAAAGTGAAGGAACACATCAGATTAAACAAATCAAGGGATACTGTATATAAAAACGAAGTAATGATTACATACTTATTATGTGATTTTTAATTTTAATCATTATAATAAATTTTATGATTATTAAAAAATGTCACTGTATATTTTTTTATTACAAAAGTGTGCTTTTAGCATTTTTGTTCCTAGAAAACACTTTATTCCCTCAGTCTGCAGTCACAATACATCCAAACAAGGACAGTTTTTTGCCTATGATTTGCAGCATGTTCCATGAATAATATTTGCATTAGAGATTCTTTGATTGCTTTTCATTCCTCTTCTGAATATCTTCTGGAAAAAAGCTGAAGCATATTCTGCTTTAAGAAAATAAGCTTTTTTACTGACTATATTTGATTTGTATGTCACATAAATTATACAAATAATCAAACCGCAATAGTTTACTAATATCTATCAAAATATTGGAAGAAATGTCAATGTAATATGAGAATAATTACATGCTACCTTCTTCACATTCCCCTTATAAAGGAAATCAATCTAACAAATTTGGTATAACAGAAGAAAAAAAATAAAAAGATTTAGAAAGTTAAAAATACACTTATAAAATATACAATAAAAAAATTGAGAAAGTAAAAATAAAATTAATACAATATTAATTTTATTAAAATCAATAATATTAGTTTATTACCAAAAAAGACGAACTCAAATGTTAAAACATGATAAAAGGAGAAATATTAATTTAATGAAACAAAGTATAAAAAAAGCTTCTAATTCTCTCTTTTTAGGTTTCTTTTTACTTAAACTAAACTAATTTTAAAAATATTTCCACTGTTGTTTATTTTAATTATAGAAAGTTTTGATTTCTTAAAATATTAATTTGAATTATGTGTGTAAATATGAGCAATTATATATATATATATATATATAAAGAAAAAAAATGGAGTTTACATATTTTATTCTTCTTTCATGAATTTTCATTGGGATGAAGAATTGGTGGTTTATATGAGGAAGAGGTTTTTGTGGCTTGGATAAATGGAAGGGGTGAGATGTGTATGGATCAAAACCCATAGACAGTGTATTTCATCACTTCTATTAAACAAAGTTATGAAGATTTGAAAGTGGATTCTTTTTCTTATATCAAGAATTTTATTTGTTCTTAGCAACTTGTTTATACTTTACTCTGACTTTTGTAGATTGGCAACATCTTTCATGAGGTTAACGATGAGATTGTGGTAGGTGGTGTGTCCAAGGATTCAGGTAATTAGCATGCCTGTTATGGCTTTTTGGAGACCCAAGAAACCCTTTCAAAATGAACATGCAGAAAATATCTCACCTCACATATTGTTAATGCAAATAGGGAAGAGAAAGAGATAGGTTGAGTGAGTGAGACTTGTTTTCTCTTTTGCTTCATCTAAAATTTTGAGATAACCATCAATTTAAATTTCAATTACACTATATTAATACCTCAAACATTAGGAACATTTTCACTTCATTCTTAAAATATAAATAAACTCATTTAAAACCAAAAATCATCCAAATCAATATCGGGTCCAATGTGAAGTATTTATTGATTTTATTAATTATTAATCTCTATTAACAAATTAATTATTCAATTTTAATATTTTTTTTAATTACATGTGTACTGGTACGATCGATCGGGTCTCCAAACCCGACCAACTCGTAAACCAAACCCTAACCCAAACGACAAGGTCGACCACGTTGCACATGCGGTCGACCGACATTCAGTGCTCAAGTCAAAGGTTGACCGGATTAGTGAGACTAATCCAAGGTTAAGAGTGACCTAACTCAACCCTAATCGCAAACCAACTCCTTAATCTGGCCCAACAACAAGGGTCCATCAAGGTAATATAAATATCACGCATTCCAAACAGAAAGGTACGTCATTATCCACAATGTTCTGACAACCAAACGTTATTACCCCACTGACTTGAGCGTTGGAGTGTCATCTGCAGGTACCACACCCGCATGAGGAGCTGCACGACGAGGAAGAGACAAGATAAGGAGTGTTGAACGTGAGAAGACCGACCGAATAGCACCCGAAGTCAATCATTCTCCATGTCCCCAAATCTGTTCAAGAACAACATATCTTTTATTTGTCAAGCTAGAGTTTTTAATCATATTATTGAATAATTAATTTGAGTAGTAAAATCCAATTCCTATTATGATAAAAACACATAATTAAAATAATAAATATAAATTATTCCTAACAAATAACATATTTCACTCTCTATTTTATTTTTTAAAATTTAAATTTTTTTAGTTTTTATTATCTTTCATTTCTTGTTTTACTTCCCTATTTTTCGTTATTCAATCAAAGCAATAATTTCATTGTCACTGATAAGATAATCTCAATATACTTTTTAAAAGAGAGACTCCATCTTTGTTCCTTTTGACAATCCATCTATCTGTTTTGTTGCTTTAATTATTATTAGTGGGTCATTAATGGTAAATACTGTTCCTTCCTATAAAAAATTGCTTCACCTTTTTGCCCTTGATTTAAGATATTTATGTGAATACTAGAACTAAAAGTGTTGTTTACTTATCAGAATTGGATTGAACCAGACTTTTTAATATAATATGAATTGTTACGAATCTTTATCAATTTATTGCTCCAAATTGGAGGGTGTAAAGTAAAAAAAGTTATTTTTACTGTAACAAATAAATGCGAAAATTTTAAATATGCTTACATGTATAGTGATTTAGGAAATATTTCCTGTATTTTACAGGTTTTTCTTATTGAGATGAATTTTAAAATAAAAATAAAAATATTTAATATCCTAAAATACTAAAATATTTTTATATTTTAAAATATGTAAAGTTCATTCTTTAAAATACTTAATTGATTTTAATATACTACTAAAATAAAAAATTTAAAAGAAAGATTCAAACAATTTTTAAAGACATTTTAAGCAAAATTAATTAAGATCAAAAAATGAAACTTATTCACAAACACATAAACCAGGTATTTTGGAGTATTTAAACTAACTCAATTAAGTTTGTTTAAATTCAATAACTTCTTACTAAAACTTTCTAACAATCTCTAAGATACCAAAACAATCTTAAGCAAAATATTTTTAACATATATTTTGGTATATACAATAGTCTCATATTATTTATTTATATCGTTTCGGAACACATATAATTAATAAAAATTAAGATTATTATTCTATTCAAATATTTAAATAAAAGGTTAAAAGAAGAAAAAAAAACGAGATGGGCGGGGACCAGACCATTCTACATTGTCATTTATAATTTTATAAAAAATATTTTAATTTAAAATTACAACTTTTAATCTAAATAAATTGGCTCCTTTGAATTACTTTTAAACGTGTGTACATTTTAGTTTTTAAATACTAAGAGCTTAAAATAACTAAAAGTTATTCACTAGTATTTTCATTTAAAAACTCACATAAAAATATTATATAAACTTATCTCTTGTATATATATATATATATTTATCTCTTATATAGTTTAACATTTATTAATTAATTTAATAACTAAGTTTACTGAATATTTTCAATTTAAAAATTAACTTATATTTTTAGCTAATAAACTTAAATTGATTTTTTTTTAACTTTTAATTAACTCATCAATTATTTTTTATAAAAAGGTCTTACATAGTTGTCTCATAACTTCGCAAGTAGTTAGAGTATACATATAATTAAGCTATTATTTCGGTACTTGTTTGTGCTTTCTTAAATAAGTGTTTATCCAATAAAATACATTTTTTTTTCTTCCTATATTTCTCTAATCTGTGAATCTTAAAAATAAGCAGTTATTTATTTATTTTTATAAGTAAATTCCATTTATTTCTTAAATAAGTGATTACTTTTTAAAATAATGTATTTCAAACATACTTACTTTAAATTTAAGCAAGATGTTCTGTCTCATTTTAACCTTACACTAGATAATTATATATATATATATATATATATATATATATATATATATAATATTATAAAAAACGTAGGTGTTGACCACGTGAGGAAACTGAATTGAATAAGTTTGTAACGTTCACAATCAAGTTTTCAAAACTTTCGTATACAACTTTATTTTAATAATAAAATATTATATTTAATTGAGGTAATAAAAGTCAATAAAAAATATTATTTATAGTTTAAATGGATTGTAGAAAATATTATCTCAAATTATAATAAGTAACAATTTTTAAACAATTAAGAGAAACTTTAAAGTCAAAATTATTGATTTGATATTTTTCAAAGCTAGATGACGATGAAGTCAAATAATAAAAAGCTCACAACCAAAATAAAAAACCTTCATTTATATTTGTTCAACCGAGATATAAGTTGAGTAGAAGAATAAAGTTCTTATCCCACATATAAAAGCAGTCAAAATGGGAAAAAATCCTTTAGAAAATTAACTATTGACTAAATCCAACTAATGGCGAATGTTACAAGTCAAAGCAGTTAGAATTTGAATTGCAAATTTTTTTTTTATTCATATTACAAATATGTCACGATAAGTCTAACAAACATTTGTTAGGATAAATTAATTGACTCTGATCCTATATTATAAAGTGAACTTTAAATCTAACTCAACCCAAGGTTTGCACCTACTTATATAGAATGAAATATCCTTAATCTCTCGATGTGTGATTTTCAATAAAGGTTTAATAAATATTTTTTAAGCATGCTAATCTAAATGTTCAAAATTCTGCAAAGAATATATTATATATAGCATGTATATATATATATACCAGTTTAAATATTTAAAAAGGAAAGGTTACTATATTGTGTGATACTTGCTTTCTCGTGAATGGTATCATAAAGAGTCAAGCAAGAAAGAAACAAACTTAGATAATTTATAATTTCTAAATCTCACTTGGCAAAATGCGTAAAGATTGGTTTACCAAAAGCCTGAATAAAATAATGGAAGCAGATGGATTCCAATAGACTTAAAGTGAATCTGAGGGGACAAAAATGAAAAGAAAGAAAGAAAGGGAGAAGCAGTGAGAGACATTGGTGAATGATGATGGTTGTGGTGCATGTGGGGGACCTGAAGTCATGTTCCACTAGGTGGCCAACATTTCCCATTCCACTTGTCCAATAATTATCCCCGTAGGCCTCCAAAGTTACCCGAAAGCCGATCACCTCATAAAATATAATCGCGGTGTCACGTTGAGATAGCGACACAGAAAGCAACCAAAAATTAGGTTCCACTTGGATCCTTCCCACTCAGATAAAATAGAAATCACAAACACAATATCCCACTCCATCACCTTCCAAACTCCTTTCTCACCCCTCCTACACCTAAAACTTTACCACCTCACTTTCCGTTGCATATTCCACAATCCCTCCAACAGTTTTCACATCAATCCACGCACGCATGCGCCAACCCTTTCTCTATTTTACCAATCCATCCTTTTCTAAACTCTTTCAATAACTCACATCCTTTCTTCTATTTTACCAACCTATCCTTTTCTAAACTCTTTATCCTTTTCATTCAAATTAATTACTTTCATTTTTTTTCTTATTTCATAGAATATACTATAAATTATAATGTAATGCATTTCACGATAAATCGAGAAGTCGACTAATTAGACATGTGCTTCTGAGTCTCTCGATTAAGACAAACTCGGAGAAAGACTTCTCAAAAAATTATAAATAAGAGAAAATTAATGATAAAAAGTAATGATTGTTTTAATTTTGAACTTGCGAATGAAATATTATTACAATTGATCTGAACGTTGAATGTGTTTACAAGTATCTCATTCTTAACATTAGAGAGAGAAAAATCAAAAGAGATGATAGAGAGAAATTAAAAGAGAATGTGCGAAAATAAGATAAGTTTAATAGGAAAATTCTACTAACTTGGAAGAATATATATTAGTATTACCATTCCTAAATAGTAAATACCTCTCTATAATAAGTAATAAGTAGATAAAAACTTTAAATGATTAAAACTTTATGATTTTTTTCTGATAAACACAAGTTTTTTCAAATAGCACAAGGAAAAATAGTAGAGGCACTTGGTTGGGAGGTAACATTATGAAAAGGGTAAATATTTTTTATTTTTTTTATTTTAAATTATGGTTCGTTTCTAAATTATTAATTTTATTAAATGTTTTTGAAAGAGGTAGAAAAAGTTTTTTTTTTCTTGAGAAAACGAAACGAAGCATTAAATTGGCTGGTAGAGGGATTCAGCTAACTACTCTACTCTCGTCTATCTTTATTTTCTCAGCTTCGCCCCGTGAGAACTCGTGAGTTGCGTGCTACTGTACTAGTCTTTTGACTCGTTTTTCCGCCCTCTTTCCAGTATAAATACAAATCCAAGTCGGTGGCTCAAGTTTCCGTCATTTTTCTTCTCTTGCTTTCTCTGTTTCGTTTCGGCATTCTAGATATTTTTCTGCTCCGCATTTCTCTCTCGCACCGTGCTTGGACCTTCGTCTTCTGAGTTCCGTGCTCGTCACTTTTTCTTGTGTTCGCGAAGAGGCGTCGATTGTTGGAGTTTCGTCTTCATAGAGTTTTTTCGGTTGCGATGGCGGAGGAGATGGACGAGGAACTAGTTTTGGCTGCGAATAAGATAACTATTGGTGTCTGCGTCATGGAAAAGAAGGTGAAATGTGGCTACGAGGTTCTTTCTCTAATTTATTATTTATTATTATTTTCACGCTGGATCCTGGTTTTTCATTGCGTGGTGGTTTTGCTTTCACTCGCAACCAGTTTCGTGAATGTTTTGATTGATTGGCTCTGTTTTGTATTGCAGGTTTTCTCGGGGCCTATGGAGCAGATTCTCCGGAGGCTGCAAGCGTTTGGTGAATTCGAGGTAAGTGAATGTTAACTATTTTTTTCCGACATTCTGGTTAACACGATATTGATTTGGAATTGACTTGTTCATGAAAGTACTGGTGATAGCGCCTTTCGTATTGTTTATTTTGTAATACTAATACATTATAATATTATGTTGTTGATGCTATTTTTTTTGTGAGAAATGCTATTTTTACAGTCGAGGGAGAGAAGGGAGAGAAAAAAAAAAGAGAGGAGAGAGAAACATGAGAGATGTAATTAATGATATGATGGAAAGGAGTTAGAGAAAGAAAAATAATATTATATAAATTACTCTATCAACCTATGAAAAACACAACTATTAATATTTTTTCATATTTTTCTATTATATTTTTGTTGTATATGACACAGATGGTCCACGGTTGTGCTTTTTTGAACTTTTTCTCACCAGTACGTTGTAATATATGCAGGTAGTATATTTTGGGGACAAGGTTATTCTTGAAGAACCAATTGAGAGGTATGATTAATATCAGTTGAACTTGTTTGATTCTACATTTTGAAGAACCATATATTGATCTATTTATTGTCCTTTTTTAATAAGCTAGTATCTCTTTGAAAGACTACCTTTATAATAGCTTTTCTAATTTTTATTAGTTTTTATTTTTAGTTCTTTTCTGATTTTTTTAATTTGCCATCGGTACTAGACTCTTTTAGTTGATCTGAAAGAGTCTTTAACTGTGTGTCTGGTGGCACAAAGAAAATAAAAGAATGGTAATGATGTCGAGAATAACTTCTTTGTGGGGGATGTTTACCTCATGGAAGTAGAGAGATTTTCAAATGTATATTTGACAACACAAGAGCATATTCTTTAACATACTTTTTTGGATACACTCTCTTTCACTGCATGAAATACACTAAAAACTACAAAACCTGGAGAAATAATCATTGAATAAGAGGTGCCCCCCACACTTTTTTTTGTGTGATTTCTTATAAATTTTAACCATTGAGAGAGAATCTGTCTAAAAAAGTATCTTTGGGAGTGTGCTTGTAGCATTTTTGTTCCTAGAGAACACTTTATTCCCTCATCGTGCATTGTTATGCTATCCCAATACATCCAATCAAGGGAACCATTTTTTGCCTATTATTTTCCAGCATGTTCCATGAATAATATTTGCATCTGAGACTTTATAGCTCAAATATTTCTTGGTGTCAACATTTAAGTGTTTAGAGTTTCATTGTTAGCATACTAAATTTATATTATGCTATTATTTCAGCTGGCCAGTGTGCGATTGTTTAATTGCTTTTCATTCATCTGGATATCCTCTCGAAAAAGCTGAAGCATATTCTGCTTTGAGAAAGTAAGCTTGTTTATTTACTAATTATATTTGATCTGTCTGTATGACAAATAAATTATATAAATAATCAAAACTGGGGTATAGTATATTATTATCAAAATACTGATGCTATTGTAAGATGTTCTGGAAATATTATTGGAGCCTAGGTCAGTTACATAGGATGGAAAAATGCTGATGTAATATGAGGACAGTTACATTCTAGCTTCTTGACATTCACCTTCTAAAAGAAATCAATCTAACAAATTTGGTATGAGTGTTTAAAAGGATTTTGGTACAACAAACCATGCTGATGATATGTTTTCACGGTTTTGGTTTTGGCAAGATTAAGGAGGCTACTATTTTATGAATTATAACAGTGCACAGTTTATGCTATTTTCTGCTAGTTGCAGATAATGTCCCTTTTTTCAGTTGTGCCTCATTGGATGCACATTTGTTATGAGATAAATTGATTCATGCTTTGGCCTTTCATGAAGTAAAGTCCTATACTTTGTTTAGCATGCTTTACTCTTTTGCTGCATTTTATATCTGGCCCACTGTTCCTTTCTACCCGTCTCTTTTGTGATTTGTTAAGAGAAGTGTGAATGTTAGATCTCTTGCAATTTCTGAAGTGTATGATAGGAGGAATAGGGAGGGTAGTAGCTTAATAGGGGGGCTAAGGACTTAAGATGGTGGGCATAATGTAAGCGATGTAATGGACATTTAGGATGTAACAACCTTGTGTATTTGTCAAGGGTGGAAAGTAAAGGAGTAATAATTAGGAGCAAGCCATTAGGGAGAGTGGAGTGGTGAAGGGCATTAAATTATTTATATATATCTTGTAACTTCAGTTTTAAGTTTTAAGTTCAAGTTCACTGCTTAATCTTTAGAAAGAAAGAACGAACAGAAGATGTGATGATCTACCTACACGTAGGTGTGAGATAGATAGGTAATACAAAAGATGAGTTAACCTATGATAACAAGTTAACCTCTTAACATAAGTTAAGCAATTCTGGCATAAATAAAGCAAAATGGTGGGATTGATACAATTTGGATATCCTTTGATAACATTGTTCTATATTCCCCCTTCCCCCAAGACAATGCTGATGTTCACTTAAATATGTACTGGCATAGGAATAATTTCTTCACATTGTCTGTTTGTTTTAATTGTGTCCTGTTGTTTACTTCTTTTGCTATAGTTTCTTTAAGTTATTGGACGAGAATGCTTATTGATCTAAAACCTATGCACTGTGATTCAGACCCTTTCTAGTGAATGAACTGGAGCCGCAACACCTTCTTCATGATCGAAGAAAAGTATACGAGGTAAAAGGGGGTGGGGTCTTTTTATTTGTTTGGCCATGTTCTAATTGATTTGTTTTCATCTTTCATGTCATTTCACTTTGTTTGCATTAAGCTATCTCCGATTTTCATTTAAGAAATAAGTATATAGAAGATTTCATTTTATCGAAGCCTTGATGGCTTTGTAATATTTTATCTGGCTGCAAGCTGATTGCTGTGATATCTGCTTCTCATATTAAGCATAAGTTAGATGATGCATAATTGATTTGCATGTACAAGGGCATGATTTGCTCTTTTGTACATTTATTTTGTGTAACGCTTCTTTTTAAAAGGATGTAAGGAAGCAGATGTTAGAGATAACAAATATTATCTTGGGTTGTTTGTTAAATGTTATTTGAGCCTTTTTGACCTGCTATGTTTGGATTAGAAAAGAGATGGGATAAAATGGAATTGAATAGACTATAATGGAAAAAAAAAACTCAATTTTATTATGTTATGATGGAATAAAATTCCCATTTTATCTCATTCCTCCCAAATTGGGGGTGGGGGGAAATGAGAAGCTAAAGTGAAATGGGTTCTACTAATCTTCATCATATTCCACCCTCCTTTTAATGATCTAAAGAGTGGAACATAATGCCATTACATTTCATTTCCCTCCATTCTATCCTCTTCCACCAATCCAAACACAGGAATCTAATCCTTGCAACATTTGAATTCACAAGGTAAAATGGGCTTGTGCATTGTGCGTGTAAAATCTTACCCAGCTAAGAAATTCTAGCTGGAGTTAGTTTCAAATGTTTTTTTTTTTCTGGGGGTGGGGGAGGCCACCCATATGCTCTGGACTTAAAAGAGTTTTAGACATAAAAAATATTGTATGTGTCTGTATGGTCGATGTGTTAATGTTTGGCCTATTACAGCCAAATGTTTTTTACTATTTCTTCTAACAGTTCTAATAATGTTCAATTTTGTGGTTCAAGCGTCTTGAAAAGTTTGAAATCCCTGTTCCAAGATATGCCCTTGTAAATAGAGAAGTGCCATACCAACAGTTGGATTACTTCATTGAGGAAGAAGATTTTGTTGAGGTTCATGGTATGCGTTTCTGGAAGCCATTTGTGGAGAAACCTATTGATGGTGAGCCTATTTATTGTATTTAAGACTGAAACTTTTTTGCAATTCCACGTTTCTTTCTGATCATGGTTGAAAGCAATGTGTTGTGTGATCTAATAGTCTGCCTAGGAATGCAACTGATTTATGGACATTGCATTGGGTTGCTTTAGCACGAGAATGATATATGATTCTTTTGGAAAGCCATTAGCATTACATGTCTATGGTATGGCTCTAAATACTATACTGGTACTTATCTACTGAGAAACTTATGAAGTTTGTGGGTATTGTAGAGTTAAGTTATCTAACATACTTTTGTGCCATATATTTATATGATAGAAGTTAAGCCCTCATAGATTCTCTTATGCTATTGTTATTTGATTATACACAGAATGCTGTATTGGTTGCAAAATTACCAATGGTTTTTCTTTTTGTAAAAAGTAAGGAAGATTTAAGTTCTCATGAAGACCCTCTATATTTATTTTCTTGTTTACTTGATATATAACCAGCTAGACATATATTTTTATGGATGTGGTATAACCCTTATTTTATTTTATTTTGTGAAGGTGATAATCATAGTATAATGATATACTATCCCAGTTCAGCTGGCGGAGGTATGAAGGAATTATTTAGGAAGGTAAGCTTTAGGCTGACTTATCACTCTCCCTAATGAGGCAGGTGTAATGCAGTTAACATTTTAGAGCACATAGTAAGTCATAAAAGACAGCGATTATTTGATCATGTTCTTTGTCTTTCTTTCACCAAAAAATAAAAGCAATGAATGTCCCAAACCGACATGGATTCCATGCTGCATCCATGAAATGTGATTTAATTTTCCTTTCCCCTTCATAGCCCGAGTAGTTTAAAAAAATGTATTTATTATTCTTGTTAAATTTAATTTGCTTTAACCCCTTAAGCAGTGGTGGATACTACTGCTAAAGTATTTACATGGGCACATGAGGTTGTTGTTTCATCATCATCATTATTATTATTATTATTATAAGTATCATTTGTTCAATTTTAAATTGCATTAAAAAATTAATTCATTCTATCAAACAATGCTGGAAGACTATTATTATATTAGATTAGAATGACCATTACATTCCATCTCATTCCATTTCATTTGTATTCCTTCTGTGAAATCAGTTTGTTATGTCCTAAAAGCAACATTGAACTCTGGAATAATTGATGTTATCATTTCTGTTTTTTGGTCTTATGACATAATCAAGTAATTCAGGCTGCTTTGGGTATTTTATGATCTTAGGTGGGCAACAGGTCTAGTGAGTTCCATCCTGAAGTGAGAAGAGTGAGACGTGAAGGGTCCTATATTTATGAGGAATTCATGCCAACCGGAGGGACAGATGTGAAGGTTTGGATGTGAAGTTTATGTTGCTTATGTTTGTTTTGTTATTTCTTCATAACATATGTGATGTTTCTACATAGTTTTTCACAACAAAAGTGATTTTCAACAATTTTACATGATTGTAGGTATATACAGTTGGCCCTGAATATGCTCATGCCGAGGCAAGGAAGTCTCCCGTTGTTGATGGTGTTGTGATGAGAAATCCTGATGGGAAGGAAGTAAGAAGCCTGTCAAACATTATAGGCCCTTCTGCCATATATCAGTTTCGGTTCTTACAGTCTACACTTGCTCCATTTTATTCTTGTATTTAATAGCAGTTATGCATTATTTTTCTAATAATTAGTGTCTATTTTTGTTACATAAAAGGGATTCCTTTCGGGTTTTCTTATTGTAATAGAGTATTCTTTATTGTTGGTCAAAAGAAATTTTCACTGTGTTTTAAAAGACAAGACATTGGTAACATCAGTTAGTTTCCTTTTAGTAATTGCTTATGTGAATATGTGCGTGTAGACAGTAAAGTAAACTGTTATAAACAAATTAGTTTAAAGCAAAAATTTTATTTTCATGTCAAAAGCTGCTGTCGTTAAACTCCCATGTTAAAAGTAACTAAAGTATATATTCAATTCTACTAGGAACTCTAGTAACACCTCATAAAATTGGAATAAAATTTGTTATATTTTCAATTTCTTTTAAGCTATAAATGAAAGAGATTTTGAGGGGTTGTTCATGGTGTATTTTATTGTTCGTAGAAAATATTTAATCATTGTCATATTTGCATCAAGCTTTGGAAACTTGCAGTAGTTTATTAAATTGCAGTAGTAAAATATTATGTAACCTATCTGTCTTCATTCATTCTTGGCATAAATATAAAAGACATCATTTACTATCCACATCACTTGTGTCCCTACCCTTACACAACCATTCTTATTACACCTCTGCTGTTCCACCATTTTCTTACCTCCAGCACTGCCTAAATAATATTCCGTAGTCCTTAGTGTAGAATATGGAAAAATTACTTAAATAACTGTGAGTGAAATTATAATATTAAATAACACAATTGGCCTCTAGATCTAAACTAAAGTGTAATAATTGAGATAATTTGATTTTTAATTTTTTTAATGCTTGTGCATCTTTTTAAGTAGTCAGTAGTATGTGTTCTAGAGTTGGTAGCTTGGAGTATTGTTTGTAGGGGTATTCTCTCACAGGTCTTTTCTGCTAATGTATCTCCCCTTGCATATTTTTCATTGCACCACTGCCTTTCATCAGAGCTTTCCTAAACAGTAACTAACAGTCTTTTTGGTTGCCTAAATTGTTTGCTTTTGTTTGTTTTAGTATATCTTTCTATAATTGCATGAACATTCAATGTTTGTCTGAGTTGTAGATTTTGGATGGATTTGAGAAGAAATAAATATTTAACATTCAAAAGCAGGCTGGTGTGGAACAATAATTTGATTTTTATTGTTGAAAAATATCTACAATTTCATTTGGCAGGTTAGGTATCCAGTCCTACTGACTCCTGCTGAGAAAGAAATGGCAAGAGAAGTTTGCATTGCATTCAGGCAAGGGGTATGTCTAAGAATGTGGCAACCACAATAGTGCATGCCATTTGAAGATGATCCTTTTTTTGCTGGGCTATGGCTTGTTTTGAGTGACCGTTTTCTGAAAGTTTATTAAAATCAGCTATCTGGCTCCTAGTTTGCATACATAGATTAATGTGCATTCAACTTAACTGATTAGTAATCCTAGAGTTGTTGAACCTTTTCAAATTTTGAAGTTTGGGTTTTGATAGTTAGAATTGCTATAGAATCCTGGCAATAGTTGCATTTCTGTTTCTTTTGTCCCCTGTATAAATGTGCTTCAAATGCATAATGGCTTAGTCTTTCTTTTTGTAGTTTATTTTCCTTATAATCGAAGTTTGACCGGTGACTTAAGAAGTATTTAAATCCGTTTTTGACAAGTAACCACCTTAACAAGTTCTATCATTAAATATTTTGTAAATGATTTTATTTTATCATTACTCTATATTCAATTGGAAATACCTTTTCCCCCTACGGAAAATAGTTGTTTTATTTTGTACTTCATTTAATTTCTTTAAGTCTTGGGATTATGTGGCTAATAATATTTTGACAAGGGGTTGTGTAGTAGAAGGGGTACCATGGTGCTGAGCCAAGTGCGTGCAACACTCAGTACCTTTTATTGGCTGAGAATTATCACTTTAGTGTGTTTCTTACCTTTAGCACCTTTGGAGAGTCTTTCTGGTTAAGGGAAAACAGACTTTCAGTTGCTAATTATAATTGTAAAAACCCAAAAGTCTTGGGATGCAGCTTGCTTTCTTTGAGTTAAAATGGTTATAATAATAAGAATGTTCAAATAATTATTAGTCGTCTATCCTATGGACTCTTAGTTAGCAGCCAGTATCTTAGGGTTTTTGTAATTGGTATTTTATATTTACTGCAAATGTTATCCTGAGTAGTAATTTATATGGTAAATTTATGCTAATAGAAACTAGCTTTTTCTATGTTGTTTTCTAGTATTAAGGCTTCTGTAGATCAAGGAAAATGGTATCTTGGAAGACTTGGCTCAAGGCATTATAATGCCCTGTCTTTGATTGCCTTGATATGTGGCTGCTAATTGAAGTTTATACATTTTATGCATTCAGCTTCATATGCATTTGACACTCTTTGATTATGAGGTTTTAAAAATGGGTTTTTCTTGTTGAAGGAAAGAAATATTTCAAAGTCTGCTCCTCTTATTCTCCTACTATAGTTCATTCTTGTTGCTTGCAGGTTTGTGGGTTTGATCTCTTGAGATGTGAGGGACGCTCCTATGTTTGTGACGTGAATGGATGGAGCTTTGTTAAAAACTCACACAAGTAATATTTTGTGATTTTATTATTTTGGCTTTGTTAGATAGTTCAAAGTACATCAGCAGTTATTCACTCTGCTTGTAACTACAATCGGATCTTCTTAAGGTATTATGATGATACTGCTTGTGTGCTGCGGAAGATGTTCTTAGATGCAAAAGCACCTCATCTTTCTTCGGCAATTCCACCAACTTTACCATGGAAAGTAAATGAACCAGTCCAACCTTCAGAGGGACTCACTCGTCAGGGTAGTGGTATTATTGGCACTTTTGGACAAGCTGAAGAACTACGTTGTGTGATTGCCATTATTCGCCAGTATGTTCTTTCCCCTTTTTGTAACTTAAATTGGTTAATCATCTTGTTCTTGGCTAATTACTATTTTCTTTTGGCAGTGGTGATAGAACTCCCAAACAGAAGGTGAAGCTTAAAGTTACCGAGGAAAAACTACTAAACCTAATGTTGAAATACAATGGTGGTCGACCTAGAGCTGAGGTGATATGAATTTCTAGTGCTAATGTAATGTTTGCCAACTTTTATTTGAGTCACTGGATTTTGTTTCACTCTTTTACTTGATTGATGGTCTTTTGTTTGCAGACAAAACTTAAAAGTGCAGTTCAACTTCAAGATCTATTAGATGCCACACGCATGCTAGTTCCTCGTACCAGGTATTTCATTATGCACACACTTAATGTTTGTTGCACATTAGCATCACATGCAACTCAATTTCAATAATTTGATGTGAAAGTTTAATCAAATTTTGGAAGTGTGGTTGGGGTGGTAAAGCCAGTTTTCTTCTCAATATTTCTTTTGATTGAATTATAATAAATTTGTAGTTTTCTATGTTCACATGTTTACTATTGTTGTTAGCAGGTAATTTCATGGGTTTTCTAATCAGTTTATATTTCATATTTATGTTAAGCAAGGGTTTTAAACTAATTATAGCTGTATATACTATGTAGACCAGATCGAGAAAGTGATAGTGAGGCTGAAGTCGAGCACGGTGAAAAGCTCCGTCAAGTTAAAGCTGTCCTCGAGGAGGTATTTAATTTTCTTAACTATGAATATATTATTGCCTAAGCTACTATCTATTTAGTTAAGATCTAATTATACGATGATAGACTCTTGCTGTCCTAAAAGAAGGACAGATAGCTACTAACTATTACATGGCGCTGACTCAGCTTATCATACTTTCTAGTTAATGGTAACATAAAACTGATACAGAGAATAGTCTAACACTACTTATACTATCACATTGATTGTGTGCTACGAACTCATGAATTAGTATGTGGTATAAAATCCAATTTTCCTTGCTTTGCGAAGTCCATGATTGTATATACTGCAAAGAAAGGGAAACTGAAGACACAGCTTCCTGCTAGATGTGGCAATATGCAAATATTTGATTGGTGACATTTCTGATTGATGATTTTTCATGTGAGAAGAAGACCGACCAAAAAGCCATTGAGAAGAGTTGATCAGATGAATGATAAGTGCTAACTTAATAGAGGTTAAGGAAGACCAAGAAAAAAGTGAAATCATTATGAAGGAATGGTAGATTTCTTATGGAGCATAATGGCAGCTTTTGATCATGTAGCTAGTCTGTCTTGTGGGAAAGGCTTTTAGTGATCTTTCTGTGTTGCACATACAGAAACTTGTCTAATATTGTGACGTTCTACCCATGTTGCTTGCAAAATAGGAAGACAATACTCCTACATACACGACTTCTAAAGCGACTTCTAAAGCGACTTCTAAAGCTTGAATAACAACATCTTTATTTTTTTATTTTCATAATTTTGATAAAAATAGTCTTGAGATGTTTAGTGTACTTTTGTTTTCTTTTATTCATATCAGGGTGGGCATTTCTCTGGCATATATAGAAAGGTTCAATTAAAGCCACTAAAGTGGATCAAAGTGGCCAAAAGCAATGGTGAAGGAGAGGAAGAACGGCCTGTTGAAGCTCTGATGGTTCTTAAATATGGGGGTGTTCTTACACATGCTGGCAGAAAGCAGGTTCAGATTAATAAACACATCAAAGAATGTTTCTGCATAGTTTGAGTTTGATAGTATTGCTGTTGTTGAGACTTGATAGTAAATGTGAGATTTGTATTTTTGATCCTCTTTCCAGTTGTGTTAATTGTGTTTTTTTCTTTGTAGGCTGAAGAACTAGGAAGATATTTCCGGAATAATATGTATCCAGGTAACTCAAATGATTTTTTTGTTAGCAATGCATTCTGAAGTTTAAACTAAAAGGCACCGAGGCATGCTACAGCAGATTTTTTCTGGAAGTAACTGCAGAAATTGTATCACTGATTTTCTATTTTGATATTTGTGTAGATTATTTGAAAGTCTTCTTTAAAGTAGGAATGGTGGTTGCCTAAATGTGTGCTGTAAGAGATATAAACTACCTATGGCTCTGTGCATACTTGCTTTTTATAGATTTGATACTTATGGGTTGTATATTTTTGGCTTCATTACAATATTTAGCTACCCACATATGTAAAAGCATTCTTTGATCTTACACTCACTGCACCCATTCCAGCGGGGCTTCAATTGGTGGACTTGTTCACCAAGGAGCATCCGAAAACAATATCCCAAGAACTTATCATAAGTTGGGAATGATGATATCTATTCACAAACTTGACGGGTAGTATGAAACACTGATATTTCAATTTGCTCCATCTTTGATACGTGTTTAATACCGGTACTCTAGGATACTTCACCAATACACATTGTTGGAGATTCCACACCGACTAGAGATTAGAGCCTTTCATAGTATATAAGTGGGTGCAAACCTCACCTCATTGAGTCGGTTTTATGGGGTTGAGTTAGGCTTAAAGTCCACTTTATAATATGGTATCAGAGCCATTTCGAGCCTATCCTAGTGAGGGTTTGTGTTGGGCATATCGTGCCACTTGCTATCGGGCCGCTATCGGACCACCCATAATATAAAGTCTCACGCACGAGTTGGCAGTCTTGGCGTGAAGTATCGAAACCTTTTGAGACATTAATACTCTTTTTTATGTGTTGGATGGGGTGTCCACACTTTTAATATACATATAAATGTGGCTCTTCATAAACTGGAGAGGGTAATTGTTCTCTTTATGAATTATTTTAAAAAATTAATGAGGTTGATAATGTTATTCCTATGTGTAAATAATAGGAAGTAATTTATGATGACAATGATTTATAACTTTATATTTCAACAATGTCTAAGAAATGTGTTTTTACTTTCGATTTGCACAATTGTAGTTATATATTTGATATTTTTATGAATTTTTAAACATTTTTAAATATGTATCGTGTATTGTATGTATCATACCTTGTTTTGTTAGAATAACTGTATTGCCATATCCTATGTGTCATATTGTAGACATTTTAGGATATGAAAAAAATTAGTCTCGATATTTGTTTTTATTTTATATTGTTTCCTTATTTCCCTTTTTAGGCTTAGTTGTTTTCCTTATAAATGATTGACTAGAGCTTGTATTTAAACTATATGGAATATATCAAATTTCCTTTTCTTTTGCCCGATATACTGCTATCAATTGTTTTTAATGTTGTAAATAGTATATTATTAGGAAAAAAATATTGTCAATATCTCCATAGCAATCAGGAAAAAAATTAAGGTTTTGATGGTAGAATGTAATTGGTGTAATTGTTATAAATAAATAATTCTTTATTTTCCTACATAGTTCAAATTTAAGGATAAAGTTCAATTTGATGTTCATATGTGCTGGGTTATACATAAGAAAAATGTCACAGAAGATATTGTGCCACGAACTTGAATCTTCAAAAATACAGGATGTATTTAAATATTAAGATGTTTTAGATCATCTTACTGAGTTCAAAATCAGTTTTTAATGTTTAAAAACTGGGAGTGCTACTTATTAGTCAGAACGATATATTTCAAATATGATATTTCATTCTTCTTGTAATTATAGACATGACAAGGAATTGTCCACAAGCAAATTAAATTCTTAAATGTTGTAGGAGAAGGTACCGGGCTGCTTCGCCTCCATAGCACATACCGTCATGATCTTAAGATATACAGCTCTGATGAGGGTCGTGTACAGGTATGGGCTGTCTCACTTAGTTCCTTCAATCAAAATGAGGCCTTGACTTCCTGAGTGGTTCTGAAAGCAGTTACTCCCCTTGTTATTTAATTTTCTTTTAATGTCGAGATTATGTTGCTAACTGGCATAATCTGTCAAAATGCATTATTTATGAACCATTTTATATTGGTCTGTGTTAACAGATGTCTGCAGCTGCTTTTGCCAAAGGTCTTCTTGACCTTGAAGGGCAGCTAACACCAATCCTGGTTTGTTTGTTTTTTAAATTTTTGAAAGAAACTTTTTTATCTATTTTTTGTGTTTATGTTTGACTAAAACAATTGTAATATTAGGTTTCACTTGTCAGTAAGGACTCCTCCATGTTGGATGGGCTTGACAATGCCAGTATTGAAATGGAAGAAGCCAAGGTTTGAAGTGTGTACGTTGATTTATGTGTTCTTGTTCATAGGCATTACAGTAATGATGAAAACTTGAAAATTTGTTCAACGTCAAAGACCAATTTTCCTAAAGGCTTAAGCTTAGATGAAGGCTGAATTGTTTTATTTCTTAGATACTCCCTCATGCAAGGCCCTTTTGTCTTGTAGAGTTATTAGAGATGGAAACCATTCATTTTTTTTTGTCTAAGAGGTTAAGCTTTTGGAATTGTGAGTAATGCTAGCAACATATTATATAACAAATGCTTTCCAACACATTCTACTACAACAAAATCTATCCCACTAGGTAAGGCCATCATCTATATGGATTACAGAACACCGTTTGGCTCAATTAAAGACCAGAGTTTCTGCAATGTTATTTACCTCAAGTCCCTCTTTGACCTCTTCCTCCAGTGTCTTTCTTGGCCTCCCTCTCCTCTTCATAGGATTAGAAATCATATAATGCACTTCTCTCATGTATGCCCCTTGAGGCCTTCTTCATACATATCGGATTCTAGCACCTTTGTGATGGACCCCCTGTTCCTATAATTGTAGAAGGCTCATTTCCTTTCCAATTACCTTCATATTTATGGGAATTGAAACGATCCCTTCCTATTCTCATTTCATTTACTCCAAAATATTCTCATATCTCGATAGGAGGCCTATGAATAATTTTTTATATCTCTTAGATGCTCACCGTACTAGAGCTTTCAGACTAAAGCATGGGTAATGCATAGACTCACTTGATCTTGATCTCATGCATAAGTTTAATTTTGTGTGGAGAGTGAAGGGCAACAAGAATTGAATACCTGAACCCTTGGCCAGTGGTATCTTCTGATTGTGTATTTAAGAACTCATGCATATCAAGTGAGGTTCAGAAAGTAATACAGGAACATTGCTATGCTTTTCAACTGATTATAGTCATGGTTGAATATTCTGCAGGCTCGGCTAAACGAAATCATAACCTCCAGTTCAAAGACAATCCTCAGCAATGGATCAGCTGAATTTTCTTGGATGGTTGATGGTGCTGGACTGCCACCTAACGCGTCAGAATTGCTTCCCAAGTTGGTAATGTTTTTGTAAATTTAGTAATGCATTGTTGTGTCATTAATCTCTTCTTCCATGGCATGATTCAGAGGGGAAGCTAAAAGATCCTTTTTGATGAGGCAAACTAATCTGGTTATCTTGCTGTGCTGCCTTAAGAAGATTCCAGTGTATAACTTAAAAATTGTTTAAAAAGTACATGTTTTTTAAAATAAAATCATCATTGCCTAAATATGTTGAGAGTGTATGGGAGTGTCATACGAATAAAGCATAAAGGGATGATGAAATTCATTGTAATGTTATTACATTTTTTGACTGAAGATGTGGTTTAGTACTTATATTTTGCTCATTTAAAACATATCCACATGTAATTCCCAGAATCTAAGCAAGAATGAAATAGTGATAGATTGATTTCTTATTGTTAAAATTCACAATAGATCTTATCTAGATATCTTCTGATCAATTCCACTAATGGAAAACCCAGATCATGGTAGCTCTAGAATGTGACAAAGCTGTCCAATCTAAAAAACAAAGCAAAGACTAAAGAATGAACATACCATAATTGCTGGGTGAGTGAATGGGAAAATGGGAGAACCATTCCCTTGTGTAATCTCTTTTAAAATTAAAAATAGAACATCTCTTTTAAAACTAAAAATAGAAACCCCCTCTCAAGCAACCATAAATATTAATTAATGTGATTTTATGTATGATTGCTTTCGTGTTTTGGTCATATATTGTTAGAGATATTATTTGAATGTTACATTAAATAGAGAGACATGATAGCAAAATATGTTACCAAATATTTCTTATTATTAAATATTGATTTTGTTCCGTATTATGCATGTGTGTACAAAATACACAAATACAAGCAATCATTTCAATATGGTACAAGAGTAGTACGATCCTCAGTGGCCTATTTTGTCTTTAATTCCCTGTTAGGCCATTACTTTGTCACTCCCTCTAATCCAATGCAAGCTTTTTGGCTCTCCATAGCAGATTATTACATATTCCCTCCAAGTATTTTTTGCTCTTGGGCAACCACCCTGCTCTCCTAGCCTCTGTGCACTTCAAACCCTTTTTTTCCCCAGCAGCTACCATTGCCTCCGAGCATCTTTTCTCTTTGGCAACCACTGCACTTTCCAGACATTTCTTTTTGCTCTCTGGGAGTTGCTGCATTTTTTAGCATCTTTTGCTCCCACTAGCCACCACACTCTCTGAGCTTCTGCACTCTCCAGCAGCTGTTGTTCCCTCTAAGCCTTTTTTTTTCTCTGCAGCAGGCAGCGCGCTCCCCAAACATTTTTTGGTCTTTGACAGTCGTTACACTTTTTGAGTGTTTTTGCTCCCTAGTAGCTGCTGCACTCTCCAAACATTTTCTCTTTGCGGCAGCCGCCACGCTCCAAGTCTAGCAGCCGCTGAGCTTTCCAAGAACTTTTTGCTCTTCGGAAGTTGTCCTGCCCTCCAACACATGTAACAAAGATATTATGTCATTATTTACGTTATGAGATCTAACAGCCAACTGACCAACATGATTTTCTTGAGGGGTTTTGTATTAATGGTATTTGTAACAAGCTTGTCTCATATGCCCTAGGTTGAGGGGAAGTGTTAGAAATATAATATTGGATTATATTAGAGATATGATATGATTTGATAGAGAAATATTGTATCAAATATTTCTCATTATTAAATATCTTATTATTGTATCTCTTCATTATAAATAAGAATACTCATGTGTGTACACAATGCAAAATACACAATTACAAGCAGTTCTTTCAATATATGTAAACTTTTATGGTTAGAAATATGTCGAACAAAGATTGATTGAGTTGCAATACTATTTTTTTTTAAATTTCAGTTGATTGAGTTGCAATAGTAAAATTTTGAAAGATTATATTGAACTTTTTTTTATGTTCGTACCATCTCACTATCTATCGAAATGAAACATGTTTGCTTTAAATCTGAGTTCATTACTCTTGATAGGATAGTGTTTTTGTCACAAGTTATTTCTCCTATAGGTTTTCACTACTGTTAAACATGAAACTACTTGTGTGAAATGGTACTAAAACTGTTTTGTCAACTTTTGCTGCCTATGTAATGAATAGGTAAGCTTGATTAAGAAGGTTACTGAACAAGTAAGACTACTTGCCACGGATGAAGATGAGAATCTTGCAGAAACGAGCCTATATGATGTAATTCCTCCTTATGATCAAGCAAAAGCACTTGGAAAAACAAATATTGATGTTGATCGTATAGCTGCTGGATTACCTTGTGGTAGTGAAGGGTTTCTTTTAATGTATGCTCGATGGAAAAAGCTTGAAAGGGATCTGTATAATGAACGGAAAGAGTAAGCATTTACATTTAGTTTTTGTTTAATCTTGTTTGATTTTATTGTATTTCCTTCTATATATGAGTAAACCAAATGGTACTTCAAATGCTATCGACACATGAGAAAAGGTTTTTAGTTACATGAAATGTACACAATAAAAGGATTCCTGATTGAATTTTTTAAATCTATTTATTGTTGAAGTCAAAACTTATTAAACCCCTGTAGTTTACATGGGCACTATTTGTATCTTTCCTTGATTTGTAGATGAACTTGTTATTAAATCATTTCATCCAAATTATTTTTCTTCTCTGGCCATTGTAATAAAGAATGCTTTACCTTTTTCCGTTGTAATTTGTAGCTACTTGAAAAGTAAAACAATTCTTTTGTGTGTAAGAATATTCAACTTTCATTTCCTAATTAGAATGATTTTTATTTTTCTCTAGCTTTTTCAAATTACGTTTTTTTTCCTGTGAAAAGATCATTCAAAAAAACTATCATGACTTCTAATGTGGCTTATTGTTTTGGTTGACACACTGATGGTGTTTTAATTTCATAGGCGCTTTGACATCACCCAAATTCCTGATGTCTACGATTCATGCAAGTAAGTTATCTATTTCCTTAGGCTTTTATGATGACATAGTAGGACCTTTCCAGATCTACAATATTTGTGTAATATTGCAACAGTGGAGATTAATGTGAGATCTCTAACGTATCACCTCTCACACCAATGACTAGGCACTCAAGTGCTAAAAATAGATATTTGTTGTGGTATGATAGTAGTGGATGATACGATATGTCCAACTAGGTTTTGATACGATCTTAAAAAGCGGACTTCATGCCTAATTCAAACTCTCAACTAGTTTGCAGGGTGAGATTTGCATTGATTTATATATTATAATTTGGTCATATCTCCAGTTGAGTAAGATCTCCAACATTTTCAAGTGTCCCTCCATCCAGTTTAGTGTGAGATGTGTCTATGTAGGTATTAAAGTTGAGACTACTAACTAGTTGCTGAACTTTGGGAAACCCACTATAGCCACAATTTTTAAACAGAAATTTCTAGGTTGAGCAAGTAACAGCCAAACACATAGTACTCTTCAATATATCTGTACATAATCTGCAACTTTATCAATATGAAGGAAAAATTGGCAGTTTCATTTAAATTATGTAGCCTCTTTTATTTCTTATCTTTGAGAAATTAACATTTACTTTTATATTACAGATATGATCTTTTACATAATGCGCACCTTAATCTAGAGGGATTGGATAAGCTTTTTAAGGTTGCCCAGGTATGAATTAGGGAAATTTTTTGCTCAAGTAGAACAGCTTGAACCTGTATAAGCCTGACTGACTAGCCTGGATTTGTGTCCACTACATATACTTTGATATATAACTTGGATGGCTAAATAATGTTAATGTTTCCGTGCTTCTTGGTTGAGCATAAATTTCATACTTGTATGTAGCCTTGCTGATATTAGTGCATCAAGATACTCCATCTTCACTTTTTTACACTGTTTTCAACTTTGATTCACGTGTAATTTGTTGCCTTTATACTTGTGTCCTTGTAGCAAACGTCATCTAGTTGGATAAGATTATTGTTCTTGTTTGTTATTGTATTTATCCTTGTTGAAAGAAAAACTTACTGCCAAGCCTGAGCACCTTTTACTCAGCAAAATTTTTTCTTAAAATTTTGAGTAGTGTTTTTGCTTTACCACTTTAAAAGAATATTTGGATTTTAAAAAACCAGAAGAGTCAAGTATTCCGTTGTGGAAACAACATACCCACATGTAATATTCCTGTGCGTCATCACCTTGAGCAATGAAGATAGGACCTTTATTATGCCTTGTTATTTGCAGGCACTTGCTGACGGTGTAATTCCAAATGAATATGGAATAAATCCGAAGCAGAAGCTAAAGATTGGCTCAAAGGTAAAGTGTTGGTATAAGGAATCTATATGAAAATTTTCAAATAGTTTAGGGACAAAGTTGCTAGTGTAATTATCTAGTAGGACCTTGAATTATTTAAAAAAGATTTATGTTAGGGATCCTAGTATAAATTTTTACAGTACATTTAAATACTTCCAAACAGTTCAGGGTCGTACAGATTAATTTAACTTTAATATTATTTTTAAATTTTCAATTTGGTACATAAAATTGATTACATGACATGAGGTAAGGCTAAGGTAAAATGAAAAGAAAATTGATTGTTGCACAGAAAACATTTAGTAGCGAGTAAAAATTGTAAATTGTTATTACATTATTTTATTTCTTTGTATTAATTTGATTCAGATTGCACGTCGATTATTGGGTAAAATTTTAATTGATTTGAGGAACACTCGAGAGGAAGCCATTAGTGTTGCTGAGTTAAAGAGTAACCAAGACCGTGATTCATCCTCCGTGAAAACTGAAAAGGAAGATAGTGACTCCAAGTCAAAACATCCAAATAAGAATGATGAAATAAGGAAATCTATCACTTTAAGTGATATATCAATGGATCAAGATGATGATGATGATAAGGAGACCAAATACCGTTTGGATCCAAAGTAAATATGTTGTTTTTGTTTTTATCTTGTACATTTTTACTCGCATTCTAATACTTTTTATTATCCTCCAGGTATGCGAATGTGAAGACACCTGAACGTCATGTGCGAACACGCCTATACTTCACATCAGTGAGTCCTTTCAGATCAGATTATGTTAATAAAATCTTGAACAGAAGTTTACTTCTATCCCACGGTCACTCCCCACCCTACGGTCTTTCTGTCATGTCAAAGTATTTTCAAACTGGTTATTTCAATCACAGATAGGTTACTCATTGACTATTCTTGTGAACATCTTAGACCTTTTAAGTGGTTTATTATTCCAAAAAAAGTATTTTTCAATGAGTGTCATTCAAGTGATTTTCCCAAAATCTTGTCATTATGTTGGCTGGGGATTAGTGTTGGAGATTAGGATCCTTTTCCATCTTTAGTACATCAAACTAATTCAACAACCGGCATAATAAAAAAAATGGAAATAGATGTGGAAAAAAGCATATATTAAGCCAATTGTTGGATTCTAGGGGTACACAGAATCGAAGGCACGCAAGATAGTCAAACATGTTGTACAGGCTATTCTAGCATTATTTAGACTCTTGTTAAGGGGATTTGAATAAAATTTTCTTCGAAGGAATGTTCTTGATTAATGATATTTTGTACACCTCGGTTTTTATCAAGGTCTTGATTCTCAAAATTTGAGTTATGTGAAAGGAAATGTTAGGCTCTAAGGAGAGTTTTGTTCTCTTAAGCAGTTAGACACCGACCTCACTCCTCCCTTCCCTCAAATCAAACATTCAAAGCTTTCGTTTAACTGTGAAATTATGTTTGAACAAACAGGTATAAAATCCTTTATCTATAATTTCTAAATAGGTGCAAACTCAGCTTCAAATTTTTTTATATTTGCATGAATTTATCTTCGTTTTATTTCCATATTCTTGCTTTTAACTATTATTTTTGTTTACAGGAATCACATATCCATTCTCTCATGAATGTTCTTCGCTATTGTAATCTTGATGAATCTCTTCTAGAAGAAGAGAGCCTCGTTTGCTTTAACGCTCTACAGCGCCTATACAAAACAAAGGAGCTGGACTATATGAGCTACATTGTGCTGAGGATGTTTGAAAACACGGAGGTAGGTTATTTTGGGCTTGCCCAAGCAATGTTTCTGAGTTGTTGCTGCACGTCTGCAACATTCCAGTCGTTTACAATTATATCTAGTTGGCATTTTCAATATGGTGTTGATAGTGAGGGGAGTACACAGTGGTGCGATATGTTGCTGATAGTTATTTTAAGCCTTTTAGTGACTTGGGTTGGCTTGTACTCATGTACCATAAGGTATGGGTGACACATATAAAAAAAAAAGGATCGGATCAAATCCTTCCGGATGGTTAATGATCCATCCAATATTTTTCAAAATCCAATGGATCCTCTTATCAGTGCTTAATGAATCAAAACTAATCTAAACAAATTTATTGATAATTAAATCTTTCTTAAAATTTATCTTTTGAAAGTTGTTTTAAAAATATATTTTTAATCTTTTAAAATATATTATTTTAATGGATGGATTGAATATTTACCTGTGAAAATTTGTCAATCAATAGATTTGATTATTATCAAATGGATCAAGACGAATAAGATTTATTAATATTTTAACTGGATTAATGAAATTTTATCGGATTCCTCAATTTTCCCACCCTTATTTAAAGGGTAAGGTAATCAAGTGCCCTATTCTCCTTAGGTGAACTATGTCGTTCAGTTGTGGTGAACTGTACTTTGTTGAGTGATATAGGAGTGACGAGTAGCTAGGACTAGGAAAGAGTCCACAAATAGAACATCCTAAAGAATCCATTATGGTTTGGTATATGAAACTGCCTTTGGCAAGGCTCGTTCAGAATCCTAGAGACCCTAACTAACTATACCAGCTGGAAGTAACAAGTGTGAAAACTAACCAGACAGTTGCAACTAACTGGGCTAACTAAGAGGCAGCTTAAGGATATGAGAACAGAGAAAAGAGAGGTACCTCGTAGAACAGTGCGATATTTTCATTATTTTGATGGGGTATAATTGTCTGGAGTCATGTGATGTGTAGTTTATGTGGTATCTGTGTTATATTGATTTTAATTTTGGTTTGCAAATGGCAGGTAGATTTGGAAGATCCAAAAAGGTTCCGCATAGAGTTGACCTTTAGCCGTGGTGCTGATTTATCCCCCTTGGAGGTAAATGATATTCAATTTATATTGTTTGCTGCATCTGGTGTAGGGTTTGAAAGTGAAATTCAATTCAATTCCACTGGGCATCAGGACACAAATGGTGCAACTGGTTTGAAGCTTAGAAATTTCTAAGTTAATCCCTCGCAGCTGCACGAAACAACCATATGAGGCTTTAGTTTTTGCGTCACTCATTTCGTGGAAATTCCATTTATTGACATGATAAAAGTTCTCCCCTTGACAACTTTTCGTTGAGAGGAATATATGCTGATTTTAAATGTTGAATTTCTTCATTAGCTTATTTCTGTTCGTTGCAGGAAAATGATAGCGAGGCATCTTCGTTGCATCAGGAGCACACACTGCCTATTATGGGTCCTGAAAGGCTGCAAGAAGTAGGGTCCTGTCTCACAATGGAAAAAATGGAGTTGATGGTTCGTCCATTTGCTATGCCTGCGGAAGACTTCCCTCCACCAGCAACCCCTGCAGGATTCTCTGGCTATTTCTCAAAAGGCGTACTTGAGCGTCTTGTAAACCTTTGGCCTTTCCATAAGCATGCCCATTCTAATGGGAAATAGTCCAACTTGTTCAGTACTTTTCCCCTCTACTTTAATGTTCCAACTTAATGTTTCTTATTGTACATGGGAAAATTCTGACACAACCAAAGCGAGCTTTGGGCTCTTTTGGAAATTTTTTGAAACAATCTTCTTCCAGCCAAAAAATGTTGGAAGATGTAAAAAATAACTATAGTAGTTAAATCAAACTCCTTGTCCAGCTCCTTCTATCATTTTGGTTTTGCCCAAAAACTAACAGGATTGCGGTAAGGAAAACGATGTGTGAAAACGGGTGATGAGCAAAGACTTGATAAGCGAGAACAAACACTGAAGAACTGTGATTGTTGGAAAGTAGACGGGCCTGGCTGGATCAGTGAGAGGTAGTTGGCAGAATTTCTCAAAATCAAAGTAGTTGCTTCAACGAAATAGCGACTAAAATCAAATTATGTTGCCTGCTCCGTCCAAACGCGACGCAAAGTATGCTATAGTCGTGATTAACTACTTTGGGTTGAATCATCGAATCGTGTTAATATTTTTTATTTTTTATTGGTTTGATGATAGTTTTGGTTTCATTCTTTGGATTGACTTGTCTGTGCGACACTGACGAAATTTAGTATCGAACGTAGTTCAGGGTTTATTGGTGTACTCAATGGTAAATGAAAATCAGCAAAAAGTAGTAAGTACGGCCTCAAGTGACATCAATTTTGAAATTTTAGTTGCGCCGCACTTACTTTTACCCCTGTAAGACTCAATTTTCTTCATTTTTTTCTTGCTTATCCCAAATTCAATCGAATCTAATAATTGTAATAGAAAATCATGGAACCGTGCCAACCATCTTCACCAAATCCTACAGTGTTTGGTGTTGTGTTCATGACCCCTAAACAAGAGTTTGCCGGTTTTTTAGTTGAATTTTGAACATGTTTGGAAAAGTGTTATTAAAATCTTTCGAACGGCAAATTGTCTTCAGACATTATTGAATAAGTAATTTTATCAGTTTGTTTTTTGACTGATCCACGGACTAAAAATTCAGAGAATGTTTATATTGGTTTTTAAATCAATTTTAGAAATATTAAAATTTGAACTAAATATCTTTTTTGGATCTATTTAATAACAGTGATATGGTGTGGCTTATTCTTAGGTAATTTAAGTACGTGGTCTAGAGTTTCATCATAGGTATGTGTGTATAGAAAAATATCAGTGGTAACAAAAAGGAAAATATCAGTAAAAATCAATTCTTTAAATTAATATCGGTTCGGAAATATGTTGAGTTCAATCAAAATATTTACGCAAAAATAACATTGAACCAAAATTTTGAAGGCTATTGTGCATAAATTTCAATTTCTATTCATCGGCTATCATTTCAACATTTTAGATTGAGATGTAAAGAGTCAGAGAGACGGGTGATATATCTCAAATTGAAAATCTTGCTTCGCTCCACCAAAAGACGGGTTTTATTTTATTATTATTATTAAAAACACTTAATTATACAACTAGTTTTTAAATTTTTAATTGATTAACTAATGTCTCTGATTACATAAATTAAAATAATTATTAGTTTTACATGTTAAATTACTATATTGTATTATTAATTAAAACTTAATTTATAAATGATAATGACTTACATTACTACTATTACATTATTTATATCTTTCAGATAATATAATAAAAAAAATAATATTTTAAATTTTAATTAAAAAAAGGACTGCTAACTAAAAACACTAACAATGGTCCAATTTTAAGTGACTAGTAGGTCAACCCGAGTATAAGCCGCCTACTTTGTCACCCCAAAATATAACAAGAAAAATTACTTTTTACATCCCACAGCGGAATCAAATCCATGACCGGACGTGAATGTGGGTTAGATTTTGGAAAACTCATATTGAATTTAGTTTTATTGTATACACTATTATTATTGCATCTTCACGAGCGCTGATCGAACTCTTATTACACTATCTCACACTTAAGTTGAGTTCCTTAGCTTCAAGCCTCTACTGAAATTTGGTGTCCTTAACATACCCTGTTGTTAAACAAATGGGAAGTTTTATTATGCCACTTCTCTAAATTATTATTTTAATGTATTTATATATAATCTAATTTTAACATATAAAAGTCTAGTTTTATATTTTTTTTCTCTTTTACAAAATACCTAAGAAAATTGTTCACATCTGTCCTTAATTTTAACGGCGTAATAACATAACACTACTAACAAAGCACTATCTAATCACGTGATAATTTTCACTAATATGACACTAGTCGAGTGCACTTTAGTTTATCCTCTAAAGTGCATGCTTACACCTAAAGTAGGCCAAATCCTTTTGGTAAACATTCCAAAGGCCAACATTATCTTCACAATTACTGACAATTACCAAAATAACAAACATAAAATAAATTAAGGACTAAAAAGTCCAGTAAATCATAGAAAAAAAAAAATTTAAGCGTTATACTTTATTGTCTTTTACACTATCTTTTTATCCAAACATTGCGTATAATATTATTTTAATTTTTATAAAAGTCAAATAATCTATTCTTAGTTACATACCAATATAAAAAAACTCTATCGTATGATCCAGTTTGCTTAATTAAAATAATCAAGTAATCGAACAACTTTTCATAACAGTTAAAAATTTATCGAAAAAATTATAGTTGTCCTGTAAAAGGAGTGACTTCAAATTCAATGTAGTGTGATAAAGAAGTATAGTGATTTTGAAAGATGGTGTATTCAGTTCACACTGAAGAAAACTTCTTTTGACATAATTTATACCAAGACTGGACTGCCACCAACTAGTTTTGCAATGTCCTAAAAACAGATATCAAAATGATTCATCCCAGCTTACCCAAAAGGCTTTTAGTCAATTCGATCAATATTTTAAATTGACTGACCTGTATGGGATCAACCAATCACTTTGACAAGCCCATTCACAGCTCTAACCCTAAGCCTTAACCTGTCATCTGAAGTGAAACTTCAAATCCGATTAAAAACATCACAAACAATATAAGAGACTATCATTTCAAACATTCAAGAAATAAGAAATTGAACACAAAAGCAACACACAGAGTGAGATAGTATTTTCAATTTCGTTATATAATTATAATTGGCTAAACTATGAAACAGACATCATCTTAATGAAGAAGCAACTAACAAGTTTAAATTTTACATATCCACCATGATCATCATAAAAAACACTTTTAATTTGTTTTCCTTCCTTGAAAAGAAAAATACATAGCTGGATAAATAGGATTGAAGAGCTAAGATTACGATCGATGCTTCTCAATCTTCTTCTCGAGCTCGTCCTTCTTTGCGCCAACAACCTTGTCAATTACCTTCCCTTTCTTCAACAACACGAACGTCGGCATCGCCTGCACCTGAAACTCCCCCGCCACATCCTAATCCATCCAATTCAGAAAAAAAAAAAAAAAGAGTTCAGAATCATTCACGGAAACAACAATTGGAGTCAATGAAGCATAGAAAGAAGAACACGTAAGCGAAAATCACCGATAATTCGTCGACGTCGATCTTGACGAAGTCAACGTCAGTGTACTTTTCAGCCATGGCGTGAATCGCTGGCTCTATGAATTTGCAAGGACCACACCACGACGCCGAGAAATCTACCACGACCTAATTAACATTCAATGAAAAGAGGAAGAAGATTAAGATTAAATTTCAGATCCAGCACACAGGAAAAAAAATTGGGGAAAACTTGTGATCTAGGGATTTACGAGCTTAGAGGTTTCTTTGAGCTCGTTGAAGTGCAGCTGCCAACGCGCCGATGAGTGGAACGACGTCACGCGAGAATCCTCCTCCGAATACGACGGCGCATCGCCGCCGGCACCAAAGATAGTAGAAATGATACCGCCCATTGCTTTGTTTTGGTGGTTATTGGTATTCGTTTCTCACTCTCTATGCTTTGAGCTGCCCTCAAAGTATGCATAAAATTATAAAGTGGGAAGAGAATTCATTCCACATAAAGATTCTTTATATGCATATAATTAATTATAAATCATTTATTTTAGTTAGGAGATGAATTTTCGTTTTTATACGTAATTAAATCTTATAATAAATAAATAATTTAATATATAGATTATATATTACATTTTCATTAACAAATAACATGATTATATAGATTATATTTTCATTTTAAAATTAATCATTTAAATTCTAATAAAGGTCACTTTTACTGTTGGCGTTTTCTTTTAAAAAATTAATTTGAAAATAGAGATAAATAGAAATTAAAAATGTTAAATACAGAGATAAAGATTTAAAAAAAGGATAATTTTAGAATAAAGCAGTTGCTTTTTAACTGCATGAGATTCGTAACCAATTAAGGATATACATTCGGGTTAAAGATTGGATTGAATTATATTTTTAAGAAACAAAAAAAGCATCAAATTCAATCATTTAATTTATTTAATTTCAAAATTAAATTTAATCCAATTTAGAATGATTAGGATTAGATAAGTTTTTCTTCGATTTTTTAAAATAGTAAACAAATGTTAAGTATATATGAAATATAATAAAAAAATGGCTATACTTTTTCCCATAAAATTGTTATTTAATTTCTTGTTTGAATTAAGGTGGAAAAGTAAGAATGATATAAAGTGATGAGAGAGTTCCAACAAAAGTTAAGTTAAATTAGAAAGGTGAAGTTTGATTAAATTGATGATGACACCTTAAGGAAATTAACAAACGAGTGGTGACGGAGATCCCAATTTCTGCCATTTTGTTAGCATCTCTTTAGAAACAGGGAATGGAACCTTTCTCAATATGTTTAATAAAAAAACAAAATTAAAAAAAATTGACGAGTTTTATAAAATTAATATTTTAATTTTTAATACAACATTTTTGTTCTATTTTTATTTGTCTACTTTATTTTTATATATTTGATTTTCCTTGTCCTTCGTAGGTAAAATCATAAATGGCGATAAGGTCGTGAAAGAAAGGAGAGTTCAACGTTGAATTTTTTTTAATGTATTCTCTTTTTGCTATTTTATAATATATTTTTTAAAATTATTTTAATTAATTTAATAATAAACATATTTAAGGATGACAAGAAAATTCCTCCGTATTGTTTGAACTTATTTCTCCATATTGGATAATATCTAATTTTTAAATTGTATATAAAATGTAAATGAGTATTAATATCTTTCTTTTCTTGTTATTATTTTAAATTTTTAAAACATTTATAGTTTAGTAACTAAAACATTTATCTTCTATCTTCTCACTTGTCCTCACTTGTCATTGATTTACTTGTTTCCTTTTTTTATAACACGATTTTTCATTCTTTTTCTTAAATATTGTGTAATATTTACAAAGTTTACTTAGATCTCTAAGATATTTTTTCTCTTATTACAACCTTGATTATACATTTTTTCTTTTATTTGATTTTGTTCAAATATGTATTGCATTTGAAGAAACACAAACTTCACTCTTACTCAATTAAATAGTTTTTAGGACATACACTTTATTTTTACTATTTTTTTATATTTTTATTTATTTTTTGTTTTTACATGAGAATTATTTTTTTATATTTTTATTTATTGTTTGTTTTTACATGAGAATATCTCAATTCAAGTGTTCAATCGCGTAAATTTTTACAATGTGTGTTATTTTGATATTAAATCATTGATAATATCATATTTTTCTTTTTGTAATTTTTTTTTAAAAATATTTAATTAATATTTAAAACGATAAGTGTAAGTATGGTATACTCCAATGGAAATAGAGATAAGACAAAATTTTCATACATGTTGGATATATGGATGAAAATGATTTGTTTATCTCGAGAATAATGATAGATTTTTATCTCAAAAATGAGGATGAGATAGTCAAATCCACATTTGTCTCACCATGTGATTCAATATATCACTTCTGAAAATAATTTTTATTTTTTATTTTTTAAATTAGTTTAAATAATGGTCTTAACTTTCATCACAAGAGAAAAAAGAACAATGTTTTTATTTTTGTTTTGTAGATTTTATTTCCATAATTTTTTATTTCTCTTCAGTTTTTTAATGTTTATAATTATTTATTAACATGATTTTAGTTTAATTTATTAAAAATTTGAGACAAAAGTCAGCATATAGTTCTTATCCCTAAAATATTATGATTATACTATTTTAATATTTCAGTGTCACGTAAGTTGATGGTATTAAAATGCACTTTAATTGATCATATTAAATCTCACTTCAACTATTGTAATGACTATTCTATAATGAGCTCTTAACAGCGGTTAAAAGAAACTTTTAAAAATGATTATGGACTCGTCATTAATAAAGATGTCGTTATTTTAACCGTTCAATAATTATATGGATTGTGGTTATTAAACAACATTTTAATGACAGTTTTATTATAAATCATCATAAAACGAATAACGACAAACAAAATCAATATCATTATCAAAATAATAAAAAAATGTCGAGAAAACAACAATAATTCTATCATAACAATAGTTAAAACTAAAAACAAAATATTCATATTATAATTGTCGTAGTGTGCGTATATTTTTTTTAAAATTGACTTATTTTGCATAAAATTAAAACTTGCAAACAATACAACTCATCCCAAATAGATATTTTGACACAACCATTTACGAATTTGGTTGTTGTAAACAGATTAATCAATCCACAAGTATAAAGGTATATAAAACATAGTAAATTTAAATGTAGTTTCAAAACAATAAATTTTTTTATAAAATCATAATTGTACAAAAGTTTATACTAGTATGTCATCTACTTCTAAAATGTTATATATGTTAATAAAATATTTTTATTCATGTTGTTCTGACATAATCATTGCTTATGAATTTAAAAGTTGTGTGTTGTTCAAAAACTACAAAATTTGAAATTAAGTTAACATTAGTTCATAAATAATAATACCATTTATTAATGTATTCGATGAGTTATAGTATAATATTTTATCTCAACTTCGTCAATACCAGCTCAGACAATGGTCATCATCCACTGCATCACGTATAGTAATCACACTCGTAACCTCAAGTTTATTTATTACTCTACAACTCAAAATAAACTCTATTAGATCAATCAATGATAATACAAAAGTTAATAATCATATTTACTTTAAATACCTTGAGGTGCATCCAAGTGAATTTTTGTGATCTTGCATTTTACCTACCACTCAATATGTTATATCAGAGTAAGCATTCAAATATCAATATTGATGTCAGAATACATAACATTATGCAAGATCGATGTAATAATAGTTGTTAAATGAACTTAACTTATCAGTCTACTATCTCTTTAAAGTAGTTAGGATACTTCTTATACAATGAATGAAATCATATAGCATTAAGATATTGATGATGTATTTTTGTGTTTATGCTCTTTTATTACCCATTAGATGAAAGAGTTGACTACTTTTATGATAAATATAGATTTAAATGACCATCATAAATAAAATAGATATATGATATTGATATTATAATATAGTGTTAGAATCTCTCACCTAAACAAAATCTTAATATATGTGTATATATATAATACATGTTATTTATTTATTTATTTTAAAATTAATATTAAAAGAAATTTAAAATATTGGAGTGAAAATCTTAAAAAAAAAATTAAAAAAAAAATTCATACATTTCATAAACACTAAAAAATGGTTTCAAAATTGATAGAAATGAAAATAGTTTTTAATAGAAACCAAAATTAAAACTTACAAATTTTATAAAAATTAAAATACTTTAAGTTTAAAATTTATCATTAAAAAAATTGGAATCATTTAAAATATATTTCATAATTTTATTTCAATTATTTTAATTCTACACTTGTTGAATCAACCATGCAATTTAAAGGACATCATGCACCAACACTAAAGCAGTGAGAAATCAACCCAAGCCTTCACCATTAAAGTGTAGACACCATTACTAATCCTTCTCAGATTTATCACACCCACCCAAATAAACACCAAAAACTCAGATTCAGGTTCTTTTCTTATTCATTTTACCTAATGTTTTAGCCCTTACTATTACTAGTTCTAAAACACTTTTGAAGCCAAAGCACTATGAGCTCTTTTTTGTTGCAACTCCACAGTGTCTTTTGCACTTTCATCATCACTGGAAAATGTTAATAATATCTATCTGTGTACTTTTGTTGGAAAGGTTATATTAGGTGATTCAGAAGCTTTTGAGATTGTATAATTTAAAATTAAAACTTTAGATGTTATATTTGGATGGATTAATTTAGATTTTATTTATTTTTAATATTGTTTATAAATAATATAATTTGGAATATATTTCTGTATTATATAAATCAGTATATATTTCTAGATTTCACAATTTAAATTATTTTCTCCACTTCTAAATTGATTAATCCAATTTTTTTTTAACTTCTATATTGACAATCTAAAAATTAGTTTTTTAAGAGAGTCTTGATATGGGAGTATAATATAATCTCGAAGTTTGTTTCTGCAATGTTCACCTCTGCAAGATACAAAATCACATGAGTCAGCAATGACTAGATAAAAAATATTATTATTTTATTGAGTTTTGCTTGATTGTTTGGATTTAAAGGTGTTCATTTAACATTTTTTATTAAAAATATAAAACTGTGAGTATTTTTTAAAAATCAAAGAAAAATCATTATTATTTTTAATAGCTATTTTTCTTAAAGAAATTGTTTCCAAATTTATTTCTATGTTCTCTTTTTAATTCATGCATGTTTTTTGTAATTTATTACATAAAGCGGATTTTCTATTATTGTATGCAATGTAATATCACTTTTTTTATTCTTTCAGTTATGTATTTTCAACACCCTTTCTTCTTTCTTTGAAAGATACACTCACACTATCGCACTACTAACAAAGAAATATCTTTTTCAACTATATAAGCTTATCTTTTAGAAAATTTGACATGCATACTTGACTTTTCTGAACCATATGTGTTGTTTTAATTTCAAAATAATCGTATATTACAATGTAATTTTCCTTTTAAATTCAAAATATAATTTACAAACTTCAAACATCTATTACTTTGAATATTAATTATATCTTTTAATATATATAAAAAATATTTGTTGTAAATTGTATCATATTGATATTGATACGTTATTCGACCTCAAGTCCAATAAATAACATTATTAGAATCTATCACTGTATTTGAGGTATTGTTTGTTTTAAATTTTTTAAGTTTCGTCACGGTTTTGTCCTTAAAATACGCTTTGGTGAATTGGAGGAGGAAAAAATATATAAATTTCCATTGATCTTGACTTTTGAGCGATGTGAGATTATATTGACATTACCGTAATGGTATCGAACACTATTATTATTTTCTAAAAACTTTTCTTTTCCTATAGAACATTGTTCTCAAATTATTCCTACACTTCCTAATAATTTTTTTTTTCTCTCTTTCAATTTAATACATATTTTATTTCGTAATTGGTAGTATAAAAGTTGATTTCTTTATTGTTGCACATATAAAAAAACACAAGGGTCTCACATTTTCTCTACTATTTCAATCATCTTTCATTTGTTTTATCTATGAATGAATCACTTTTTAAATGTTTACATGTTTCACTTAATATATATATATATATATATATATATATATATATATATATATATATTACTGTAAAAGGAGTTGAAAAAGTATTCAATGGTTCTGGTTGAATAATTACATCTCCTCCATCGATCTCTCTTTCTTTCCTTCAATTGCCTAGATTTCGACTCTTAGTTGGAGGGCACATACAAAAGATTATCTTACGTTCGAATAAGTGTTTGATATTCTGATACTGTACGCGGACGAGACCTTGTTTTTATGTGAAGCTAACACCAAAAGCATTTTCAATATCAAGACGATTCTGCAATGCTTTGAGCTTGCCTTGGGGCTTAGGGTTAATTTTCTGAAAAGTAGAATTGGCGGAACAGGGTCAGATCAACTTTCGCTACAACGTTTTGCAGCTATCCTTAATTGCGACGTGATGAGTTCTCCTTTTGTTTATTTGGGTCTGCCTGTTGGTGGGAATCACAAGCGTGATGACTTTTGGAATGGGGTGATAGAGAAAGTTTAGGCTAGACTAAGCAGGTGGAAAGGTAAGTGTTTGTCGTTGGCGAGGAGGATTTGTTTGATCAAGTTTGTTCTTTCTTCTATCCCGCTATTCTTTATGTCTTTATTCTAATTGTCTTCCGGGGTGGCAGATAAGTTGGTTAGGATCCAAAGGAATTTTCTTTGGGGGTGGGGTTCTGAAGGAAGGAAGATCGCTTGGGCATTTTGGGAAAAGGTTTGTAAGCCTCGCAAGTTGGGGGGCTTGGTATTATTGATTTAAAGTTTTTTAATTTGGCTTTGTTAGGTAAGTGGATATGGAGGTTGGGTTCGGATAAGAGCGATCTTTGGAAGGAGATTCTCATTTCTAAATATGGTGGGTAGAGAAGTTTGAGAGAAGAAGGAAAAAGTCGTAGGAGTTCGTTTTGGTGGAAAGACTTGAAAGTGGTGTGGGCTTCGGAGGGTTGGGGTAGAAGTTTTGAAGATGGGTTCAAGTGGAAAGTTGGTGATGGGAAGGATATTTCTTTTTGGGAGGACAATTGGCTAAGTAGTGTTGCGCTGAAGAGAGTCTTTCCGAGACTATTTTCTCTTTGTTCGGCCAAAGATGGAAAGGTGGCTGAGCTTGGGTCTTGGTCTGACGGTGTTTGGGTTTGGCATTTAGCCTGGCGTAGACCTTTTTTTGACTGGGAGAAGCCTTTGGTGGATCAGTTGTGTCAGGCACTTCTTGAGGCTAGGCTGGCTTCGAGAGAGGCAAATAGGTGGGTTTGGAAGCCTGGGGGTCTTCAGACCTTTTCAGTTCTTGTTATGAGGGATTGTGAGGTGGATTTTTCTCCGGTTTTCAATAAGTTATGAAGTTGTAAAGTTGTACCGTCTGCTTTATTTACAACTTGGAGGGTCTTGGAGAATAAGATTGCTACTAGGGCCAATCTGGAAAGGCGTGGGGTGTTGGTGGAAAGTTCTTTGTGTTGTCTGTGTGGGAAGGAGGAAGAGTCTCACTGCCATTTGTTTTTCGCTTGCAGTTTTGCTTGGCGGGTTTGGTGTTTTTGCTTTAAGTGGTTGGGAGTGCCGTTTGTGTCTCACATTGATCCTTCGTCAAACTTTGTCAGTTCAAGTTGAGCATGTTTTCTGATCCATTTAATGATGTATGGAGCACAATTTGAGTTGGGGTTGTGGGGGAAATCTGGAATCACAGGAACTCTATCATTTTCAATGGGAGGGTGGCTGACGCGTCAGAAGTGTGTGCAATGGTGCAAGCAAAGGTGTGGTCTTGGATTTCTGCAAAATGTCGTTCTGCCTTGTTTTCCTTCTCTAGCTGGTGCTTGAAACTTTTTGGAATGTATGAGAATGGTTTCTTGAGGTATGTTAGGTTTTTAGTAAGATTCGTGTTTTGGGTTGGTTAGTTTGGTGACTTTAGATTAGAAGTTGTTCATTGTATATTTTGTATAAGGGTTGAACCACCCCTGAAGTGGTTCGCATTTATTTTATTTTTATTGCTGATAAAAAATAAATAAAATATTCTGATACAATAAATATTATAATAATGACGTACTTTTATCTTAGTTATATTATATATTTATAGTATGGATCATTTCACTATTGGACTTTGATTAAGACGTGCGTTGCCGTTATTAAAACTCACATTACCTAATTTTCGTACAGTTTAATTACCATTAATGTATACTTTAGTAAAACAATTGTGTCATTCGGTTGGTACCCCGATACCGATACACACAAGAAACATTTGTCCTAACGGTACAATATATATTAAAAAATTTATTTGTTATAAATTTTAAAAATAAAAAAATATTGATAGACATAAGATACCAACTTCTCGTATTTTAAGGAATAGACATGTCTCTAAAATAAACCAAATTGGTAAAGTCTAACAGATGAAACATTATAAACGAAACCATTTTGTTATCTAAGTTTTAGTTTCTTATTTATTAATTCCTCCGTGTACTATCATCTTTGTCGTGTACCGTATTCCTTTGTTTATACTTCACATGCCTTTTCTATTTAACATTTTTCTCTCTTTGCTTTCGTCTATGGGATACTAAAGTTTCCAACATCTTTTGTCTTTATGTTAATTATTTTATTAACCCCAATAATACAATATTTATTTTTCTTCTCTTCTCCCCCATTTATTTTGTCCCACTCTCAGTTTTTCATTCTACCAAATTTTAAAAAATGGATTTTTTTAACGCAAACTTTTCCATCGGTAAAAAAATTATTAAAAGCTATAACATAAAACATGATGATAAGAAAATAATCTGGAATTAATTTAAACTAATTAAAGAATTTGAAAAAAAAAATTGTGTTAGTGACATTTTGTATTAAAAGAAATAGTACTAAGATACTATGAGACTCGGACACTCTTCTTAAATGACATGTCTGTGTCGGACACACGTATCAGACACCGACACTCAAAATATACTCGTAGGACACGTATCAGTAAAGTATCAAATTTAAAAAGTATTTGTTGGATTTATGATAATTCTAGCACGATTTTAACATAATTTTAAAAAGAAAAAACAAGTTAATTTTTATGAATTTTTAGTATGATTATTAAAATAAAAAACAAATGTTTTTGAACTAACCATGGAAAATATCTTCGGTTAAAAAGAAAACTAAAACATATTTGTCCACATAAAATTTATTGTCAATTTATAATTATATAATATATAAATTGTATTTATGTATCTTATATTTTAAAAATTATACATATGTGTCCATATTTATGTCTCCGTACATACCATATCACTGATAAATAGCTAAGATATGAGCAATGGGCCACGCACTAACAAAGAACCCAAACATTTAAAGGCCCAGCGAGGCAGTCTGAGAATGATTGATTCCATTGTCCCTTCTTTCTTCCTCCACAAATTGCCTCAAAAAACGTTTCAAAAGTTAGGCACCATCCTATATTGGTCACGAGTCATGAGTTGTCCCATTCCAGTACACCAAATATGGGTAAAAATATTTGTTGGAGACAAAAAAATAACACTATGAGAATAACGTGGCATATTCTGAATGATGGAACCACTCATAGTGCAATTGCTCCTAAGTCCCAAATTGCCTTACACCACTATGTAAACAGTTTTCATAATTATTGTCTCTAACCATAATTACACAATTTAAAACTTAAACGCTTTTACTAAAAATAATGCCCTAATGATATTCATATAAACTTAAAAATTAGTTCTATCACAAAAAATGAGTTCTTTTAAACAAATTGTGCTTATCCCATAATTGGATAGATTGATGTAAGAGATATCAATCAATAATAGTTTGTAGTCTAATTATTCATAGTTCTTCGTTGAGTGATGAGCGATTCAACAATATTAAATGTTTATATTTGCATCATTCAATCCTTTTATACACAATATGAATTAATTAATATAACCTTTATTTTTTATCATGTGTATATATTCTTTTTAGTTGAGAGAATTTACAATGTGTATTTGTTGGTGTGTGGTACACTTTAGTTGTATTATAAATAGTACTTGAGGAAACAAAAATAATGTAATAAATATAAATAAAAGGTTGTGTAGGAAGATAAGCTCCGAAGAATGGGTATTAATTTATTATCTAGCGTAACGCTTGATTATGGTTTTGATATAATGATTGAGATATTTGAGATGTAATTTTTGGGGAAAAAGAAGATTATCTGGTGTGAAATAATTCAGAGTGCAAAAGGAAAGTCAAACAAATAAGAGGAAAGTAGATATTGAAGTTGTAACTAGCAAGTGCTCTTCTCAAAAAAGCAAAAACATAAAGAAATGGCTGTCACTTTCTCTCTCCTGCCCGCCCTGCCCGGTTGCCAACTTTCACATTTGAAGCCTACCCGGCCGGCCCGTTGTTGAAAAACTCTCTCTTTCACATGCAGTTTCCCATTGCCTCTCTCCTCCACCACCTACACCCCCTCTGGACTAATTTTCAGAACTGGTTTTGTGTTTGTGTTTGTTTTTTACCCTTTTATCTGTGTACTTGTGTTGATTCCTTTGTTCTGATTCACAACAGTGATGTTCTTCTTTTAGTTCTGTTGATTGTGACTGTGATCACGGTCATGATCATGATATGGGTTGCAGAGTCTTCAATTATTGGAAGTGAGGTTGCTTGAAGAGGCTTTTTATTTCTTTTTTTTTCCTTTTATTTTCCTAAAGGCTGAAACTTGTGGGGACTTTGAGCATGAAAAGCTCTTTGTAAGAGTTTGTGGAAGATGGGGCTTGGGAATAATGCAATTCAGGCAGGGAGTTTGGATGTGGGTAAGTCAAAGGTAAAGATGCAAAAGGCTGGTGCAGAAAAGGAAATTGGGTGCTGTGTTAAATTCTGTTTCATTGGGAGCTGTATACCTTCAAGATCAAAGGTTGATACTTCCATCAGTGGCACTAGTGCTAACAGTGGTATTTTTCTTTTCCTGTTTTTACGCCTCTCTTCTTTAGTTTCTGGAAATGATTTCAATTTGACATCTATTTTGGGTGAAAATAAATCGTTTTTATCTCTCCCTTTGGTTGAATCCATCCTTTTTCTCTCTCAGAATTTTAAGATACAGCATAACTTCTGTGAGTTGATTAAAGTAATATAAAGTCTTATGTACTTTGACTCGTGCAGGTAGTTGAAGGGCTGCCTAATTTTTTTGCAAACAATTGAGTTTCAAAACAATTATATGTTGTGCATTACAATTGGAAAATTGCATGATCTTTCTTTTTGATCTTGTCCATAAATATGGCTGAATCTACTTAACTCTTATAACAATTTAATATCAACTTGAGGTTCTTAGATGGTAATGATGGGGTGTGAGATTTCAGTCATAAATTCATCATAACAAAAAAATATTCATGGTTTGAAACTTAGTATAATGAAAGTGTAGTTCTTTTATTGCCATGGACAAAACCATTATTGCATGACAATTTTAGCACCACTCCGTGCGTTTGTATTTAGTTACTGCACAATGTTCTTACTTATCCTGTAATGAAGTTGCACACTGTGGCACATCAGGGTCAGATTCTGAAGAAGTTATAATTTAATTTGTGAAAATTTTGAAGCAGTGGAAAAAACTTCTGCTTGTGAGAAAAACAAGAAGGAAACCAATGCTCTTCCAGGGTCCTCTACAACAACCAGTAATGCAGAAAGTATCCCTTCCACCCCAAAATTCAGTGAGGAGTTGAAGGTTTCTTCTCGTTTGAGAAAATTTACATTCAATGAGCTTAAGTTGGCCACTAGGAATTTCAGACCAGAGAGTCTTCTTGGTGAGGGAGGATTTGGATGTGTTTTCAAGGGTTGGATTGAAGAAAATGGTACTGCACCTGTGAAACCTGGTACTGGGCTTACTGTAGCAGTGAAAACTCTCAACCATGATGGGCTTCAGGGTCACAAAGAGTGGCTTGTATGAAACTTATATATTCTTCTTCTCAATGTTTTCCCTTCTATGAATTTTTCTCTTACAATTCTCTTTGCTAACATTTCCCTACTTTTGCTCCCTTCTCAGGCAGAGTTAGACATTCTTGGTGACCTCGTCCATCCGAATCTGGTCAAATTGGTTGGTTTCTGTATTGAAGACGACCAAAGATTGTTGGTGTATGAATGTATGCCCCGTGGAAGTTTGGAGAACCACCTCTTCAGAAGTACGCTTTGGACTTGTTTTCTTTCTAATAATGTCTTTACTACTGCTTATTTAAATCTGTTTTCACTTGTTTCGGCAGCAAATTTGGACGTTCTTCACACAATAAAGTTCAGACATGACCTTGATTTTTACTGTCACTACTACTTTTGTCTATACAAACATTAATGCTATATTACCCATTCGAAGTACTACCATAATTTTCGTACAGTATTTGATTCCCAACTTATCTTGGAGTCCTAGATTAATAGTGAATACACAGGACTTTATGTTAAAAGAAGATGTAAACCAGAACAAAAGATTCTCTTCCTATGGCGCATTATTCTTTCTGCTTTTAGTATGCCCTTTTTATGCATAAGGAAGTTCATTGTTTTCTGGTAACAACCATGATTTGTGCAGAAGGGTCGTTGCCTCTTCCTTGGTCTATCAGAATGAAAATTGCACTTGGTGCTGCAAAAGGTCTTTCTTTTCTCCATGAAGAAGCTCAGCGGCCTGTAATCTATCGTGATTTTAAGACATCTAATATTCTGTTAGATGCGGTATGTGAATTGACCAGAAAAGGAAGTCGTTTATTATTTGCTATCTATTCTCAAACATAAAAATCTAAAAGCAATAATTCTTGTTAGGAATACAATGCAAAGCTCTCTGATTTTGGACTAGCCAAAGATGGTCCTGAAGGGGAAAAGACACACATATCAACGAGAGTCATGGGAACATATGGTTATGCAGCTCCCGAGTATGTGATGACTGGTGAGTTTTCCCTTCTATTTTTGTGTTTCATTAATTTTAGGCTTAACTGCATGATTTAGGCTCTAGATTGCTAATGGCATATATAATCGACTGCTTTTGTTGCATTAAAGTTATTTTTAAGCTAAATATCAGTGTTACAAGTTCTCCAGCCTCTCATAAATAAGCTTCTTTATCCCCAGCAAAAAAAGCTAGATTTTTGTTGATAGTAAAGAGTTGAAATATTAGATGGGGAAATATTTGCAAATTGCTTATAGATGGACTTATGTTGTTGGGTGTCAAACAACTTAAGCTTTTGGAATAGTCTGGTTCATGACATCAACATTGAAAAAATGTTTTATGCATCAACTAATCATGCGCTTATCAAAACCAAATGCATGCTTCATCTTTAAAATCAGGGAAAGGTGACCAGATGACTTTAAAACTTTCTTCTTCTTCAGCACATATTATACATATTCCTTTGAACTGCTTAATTTTTATCCAAATCAAGCTGTTATAATGACAACAAAAGATGCAACAAAAACTCACAAGGTTTTTCCAATAACTTGAAACCTTCGATTATTGCTTAACTTTGCACTTGCAGTTTCAATCTTGACCTTAACTGTGAATTCTGATTAGGGCATTTGACATCAAAAAGTGATGTCTATAGTTTTGGAGTGGTGCTACTAGAAATGCTGACTGGCCGGCGATCCATCGATAAGAATAGACCAAATGGGGAACACAATCTTGTGGAGTGGGCAAGACCTGTACTTGGGGACCGGAGGATGATACTACGGATTATTGATCCTCGGCTTGAAGGTCACTTCTCTGTTAAAGGGTCACAGAAGGCTGCCCAGTTGGCTGCTCAATGCCTTTGCCGTGATCCAAAATCCAGACCTATGATGAGTGATGTTGTTCAAGCTCTGAAGCATTTGCAAAACCTTAAGGATATGGCTATCTCAACTTATCATTTCCAGGTTGCCCGAGTAGATCGAACCATGTCCATGCCAACTTCTAAAAATGGTATGCAAGCACAGATAACAATATCAAAAAAGGGTCAACCTGCAAGGTCCTTGTCAAGTCCAAAAGGTCCTCATGGTTCTCCATATCATCATTATATCAAGTCACCAAAACCTAATGGATAAGAAGATCATGGTTGTGTCTTTGATTTGCTTTTCTATTCATTCAGTTCCCTCAACTTAGGCTATCAGCTCAACAAAAACTGTTTGTATTTTTTAAAATTGCTCTAAAATTTGAGGAATCATTGGAGTTTTCTGACCTTATCTTGTCTCAAATAAGGTGGGGGGAGTGGTGGGGGGGACCATGAGACAGTTTACTGGATTACAAAGTTTAGTGGGGACTGAGTTGACCAAACTTGAAGAGAAAACTATACAGTTTTCACATGGGGAATTTGTTACTGTGAATTTGCTGTACTTTTTCTACCATTTCACAGGCTTTCTTCTTCCTTTCAGAATGTATTTTTGTAAAGAAAACAGGATGGTGGTGTTAACTCATGTTATTCATAGAGATTTTTACATACTAATTCGTCAATATACTTTCAGTTAATACTTATCAGTGTAATTAAGTGTTGTACTAGAGATATGCTAGAGTTTGGAATTTGAACGACTTAAAAAGTTCTGAACATTCTTCTTTTGTCATCTGTTGATGAGTTGTTCAGAGAAAGAACTTTGTTGCTTTTTCACATAGATTCTGTGTTTTGCAGTTGTTATGTCATGCATGAGTGTATCATTCGGAACATGCTATAATCAAGATAATATTTAATATCACGCAATCACTTGAAAAAGCATGCAATTTACAAAAGAAGGTACTTCTTGCCAAAATTAATCACTAACTTAAGATTGATAATAAATATGAATTTACGTGTAGACCAATGAATGGATATAAAAAAACAGTTATCTCTACCAAATTAAGAGCATGTTTGGATGACATAACGACTTTGAAAAAGAGAAAACTATAAATAAAATTAACTTCTTGATAAAATAAAATTAATTTATATTATTAAATTTTAGAAACTCCTTCGTATAATTTGTTAATTTGTATATAAATTGATTTTAATTCATAGAAAAAATAATTCTATTTTTTCATATTTTCTTCAAATATAATTTTATGAAAATATCTGTCTAAATGTAGTAAGATTTTTTTTAATAAAGGTTCAAAATTACATATTTATTAAATCAGTTCAAAGTACTTCATCTCTCTCGCATTAATTACAAAGTCTCAATCTTTTTCTTCCTTTGGCTAGACGCTTCTTTTTCTTTACTTTTTGTTTTGTTCGAAAGAGACAAAAACAAAATGTTAGCTTTGTTTGTTCTTTCTTGCTTTCTCATATTAGCAAAGATACTAATATATATATAATTATTGACATACTTATATAAAAAAAAAATACTGTATTTTTATCGTATGGATTTTTATGTTTTGTGAAATGAATTTTGATTGTCTTATATTAGAAAAGTTTACACATTTCAATGATTAAAAATATAATTTAATAAGATATTTACCCTACATTGAAATGAATTTTCTGCACATAAAAGAAATTAATAATTGTTTTTTATCTTCATTTAATGTATTCGTTTTGTTTTCAATTTTTAGCAATAACTTTTGGAAAAATAAATAAAATAATAATACATAGATATCACATGATGAATGTTTTAAAATATATCACAGAATTCCTTAAATAATTGATAAATATTTATTGCACTATAGTATTTATATTATCTTTAACCTCGTCATTATAAATTTTAAACATGAATATTGAATAGTATTAATTTAATTTATAACTTTACATGTTAAATTAATAATACATTTAAATTTCATATGATAAAACTATTTTTTTGGGTATTTTTTTTATAAAATACCTACAAAGGTATTAGAATTTGAATATTAAAGTTAAATAAACTATATACTCATAAATTTACTTAACTATAAATGTTTAAAACAATTATCCATGAGACATGTATTACTACGAATTATAAATGTAAAACGGATTGCACCATTTAAATTAAAAGTCATGTAAAAGAACTATTACATTATAAAAGAAAATTGTAAAAAAATCTTCACTACACACGCATAGTTTTGGCTCTCACCCTCTTCAACTTTTTAGGATAATGTATTTGTGACGGTGGTTGCATCTGTACAAAGCCATGGCTGATAAAGCAGTGATGCCTTCTATAGGCTCATCACCACAAGGTAACGAATCCAAATATTTTGATGTTAAAAGTACTCCTCTAACTCAACTTTATGATGATTCGATAATAGTCTGATAGCAGGTGGTACAATAGGTTCAACAAATTTTCGGTATAATAGATTTTAAATAGTTCTGATTTTGTATTAAGAAGTAAACTTTAAGTCTAACTCAATCTTATAAAATCTACTTATAAGATAAAGCTTGCACTCACCTATAAAAAGTAAAATATCATAATTTTTAATTGATGTGGAATCTTCGGTCATTAATAGTAGAATGATTGCTCTTGAATGTGCATAAATTCTGTTACAAAAAGGCTACATCCTTTTTTTGTGTTTAACATTAATGATCATTGATTGGTGTGCTGCTTTAAAAGCTGATAGTATTTTGCATGTGTTCTATTATTGGAGCTAGTTTGTGTTCTAAAATTGATGATGGTGCTTTTAAGCAGAGAAATGAGATAACAAAGGATATATAGAAGAGAAGCTCGCAAAGGTGCTATCTAGGTCTATTAGCTCTTTTCTTTGTGTTTATCATTCTTTATGTAAAATATTGTCTCTATAATATCATTAAAGCATGAAAAAATATTACTCCTTGAAAATTCATTTCTTTACCTTGGAGATGAGTAGCATAATTTCAAGATATATATTCTAGTTGTTTATCAACAAATTTTATTGCTCTGAGGATAGTCTGTGGCATGTTGGGTCTCAAAAAGTAAGAATTCCTAGAACTAGAAGTGTTTTGAATAAAATATCAAATAAAATCAAGTGTTAGTTTCAATTGTTTTGGTTCTAAATTAAAATCTTACTACAAAAATTTTAGTAACACTTTCTGACCCTAACATTTTCTACATAGGATGTTTTGGGCTAATACTAGTTTTTAGTCGAAGCATCAAAATATGAAGTTCCTTTAATCAAAAATTATCTTCAACACACACACGTTGTAATTTCTAATACAGCTCTAGCATAAACAGCACGAAATAAATTATTTATTCATTTACGAACTAGGACTACTGGGAGAGGAGAGTAATTCGGTATACTGAAAGAGATACAAACATTACTTCAAGTATCTCAATAACTTCTGACAATCCAATCCAACTTAATGGTTATTTGACTAATCATTAGGAAATCGTTGCCCACAGTTGTTTCAATGAAAACCTAAAACACACCAAGTAATTTAAAAATATATTTTTTCCTTTTCAGACTTCATTAAAAAAACTACTCTATTATATTTTCCCATTCTTTATAAAAAAAGTATTTATTTCAATGCAAAACAATGAATTCAATCTGCAAGGGTAGATTTTCATGCCAAACCAAGAACCTAGAAAGTTAGCTTATTGCGAAATCCCAAGAAAATTCCAACGTGGTCCCATTGCTTTTGACGTCACAGACTAATTTTTGTGTTATGAAAACCCTCATTTACTCCTAGGTAGATGTGCTGGAAAGAAAGCCAGTGTCATTGCAACAACACACAACAGACTCATTTTCTGAAGCCGTACCCGGTTTCAATCAAAATCATTGAGCTGTAATTTCAAGGGCTCAAAAGTAGTATTAAAATCATATTTTGAAATAAATTAATGAGTTTGCATTCGTTAAGGAAAAATATAATTTGAAAACAAACATTATTAGAAGTCTCACGGCTAAAAAGGAATTCATAGTTGAAGGCAGATTAGACAGGAATAAAGCATAATGAGCGATCTATCCCTACCATATGTATTTCATCCAAAGATGCAACATTGCAACAAAGCAAATGAAGGAAAAAAAAACAAACATTTAAAAACATACGATGAAAATGCAAGGGAATATTGCAGAAAATATCCATCAAATCAGAAGATATAAAATTTCGCATGTCAAAACCTCAATAAAGAGAGTACCAATCCTCATGCAACAAAAGAGGCTTGCTGAGCTTGGGGCATTCAAGAGTCACAGTTGGTTTATAGAAAACCTATTTTATTTTTACAAAGTTGAATTGCTCAGATGCAACGAAAACACCATGAACACTTCTTACCCAAGAAGAGAACCAACTTCAAGAAAATGATTTAGTCTGACAGACTATAAGCTTCCTAACACCTACTTCAATTCTCTTGCCAGGATGGATAAAAATTCTTAGGGTTTGAGAACCAAACTCAATCCAACCTTGGCACTCTTCTCAATGGCCTTGGTGTCTACCTCACCAGAAATTGTAAAAAATGATTTGGGACGCCACTCATGCTGGATGAGAGCACTTGTCTTACCAAAGTTGGTGACACGTGCCTTCAATGTGGTCAATGGATCCAATGCATGTTGGGTACCAAGGATGAGAGTGTTCTCATTAGTTGAGAATCGATGAGTGACCTCAGCACCAACAGCAGTGTTGGTCAAGGGGTTAACTACATGATAATATGCAGCATTCAGAGCATCACCTTTGTCATTCCTGCACACAAGAACTCACCACATCACCAAAAAACTCATTCAAAATCAGTAGAGTATGCTACAGGCACAGGCCTAGGGAATAGTTTGGACAAATATATGCAATCTCAGGCACAGCTCGGAAAAGGGGGAAGTAGAAAACTGAAAACAACAAAAAATACATCTATAATGTGGACAATGCATTTTTTTCTAGGTGCAGACTGTTAACATTTTGAGCAGCAACTATTACTTACAGAGTCAACGAGGCAATCAAGTCATCCTTAGTGAAGCTCAGTCCAGCATTGGATTTTGTTAACTCCCCAATTTTGGTGTCAAAAGAAAGATCAGCACCAAGAGCAAGAATATTGGTTCCTACAACACCAGAGAAGTTGACAATTGGGTTTGCCGTCAACCCAACACTGGTGCTTATTCCAGCATAGTCATGCAAGTACTGAAGTTCCACCTGTTACATTAAGACAATGAAAATTCCAGCATGAGTTCAAGGTTTTTGAAAGCTTGTTATGCAAAAAATGCTTGACTATCTTACCTTTCCAGACCTCTGGTCAGGAACTTTGAAGTTAAAGATAGCCTTAAGACCAGGAGCAGGTTCATTGACAGTGATAGTTGTGAAGAGCTGGAATGCACACATTAATCAACATTAGCAAAATGGTCATAAGAATATAGAAATCATTAATCGATGAATGTGTGAACTTCCATTCAACATGGTTCATGAATGACGAATCTTTTACCTTAAATTAATGTATGTGAGTAGTAAAATAATAGTTTGACTAAACTTATTGAGAAAGTTGAGGAAGAGAGATTTTAAAACAATTTTGAAAAGGTGTTCTCAGAAGAAAAAAAAATATTGATCAAGAGAAAAAACTATACAAAGTATCCTAAAATATAATATAACAACAAATTGAATTTTCTGGAAACCCACCCACCAAGGGTAGTGGACCAATATGAAATATCAATACCAAAACTTGGATTGATAATTCTCTCCATGGCATATAAATCAGAAACACAGGAGACCAGACATCAATTAAAAATAGAAAAGAATCAACAAATATCCACACAAGAATACTGAGCTTACATTAGAATCTGTATCAACTTTGATATCAGTAGTGATGTTTTTGTTCTTCAACTGGGTGTTGACATCAGCCACAAACAGTTCACCTTTCCTGGTTCCTGATGAGGTAATAGCCTGAAGCAGAAGAAACAAATCAACATATTGCAAATAGAGGTTAAAATGATACTGACATAATGTGAATATCACAAATTTATCAGATATACTACTGTGTATCAACATCCATCCACCTCATCTAAGGCATCCACATTGCAAGGTATACATGACAGTTCATTATTGATATGCATGAACATAATTCAGCAATTTCCATAATGAATATTAAAACACAGTACGAAGTATACAAAAATAAATTATGAGAGAAAACAAGGCAGGGAGACAAGGCACACAAAATTTTAAGGCAACATGCTGGATCCCAAAGTAGCCAACCTTTATCAATTAACTAAAACAAAGGGTAGGCAACATAAATCACCAAAAAACAAAAGGGATATCAATCACAAAAAAACACGAGAAATGGTGATTTCGAATTTGTAAAAAAGCAGTACGCGTAGACTTGGAAGGGAAGAGCAGAGTGATAACAGCTAGAAGATGCATCACAAGTGCAAAACAGAGAGTGCCCACAGCTTAAGGAAAATATGGTAGATGTGTAATGGGGTGGGTTAGTGGTGCAAAACAGTGGGGTCATTGAATGAAATCAAAAGCCAATGAAGAAGGCTGGTTCCCTGATTCGCTGCATTACACCAAAAACTTTGATAAAAACCCTAAAAATAGTAGAAAATCTAATTATGCACTGCAAAAGTGTGTTTGATGCAAAAATGGTCACTCTGGCCACTGTTGACAAGTATACACGTGCTTGACATTACATACAAACAGACTCCACATGTTTATATAAAATGAAGTAAATCAGGAATATCTAATATAATTCTAAAAAAGGTTAAAACATAAATTTACGTTTAGTTGATAGCATATTACATTAAATTACATAAATCCAATTGGAAAATCCAGATTATTCCATCATGAAGCCAAAGGAACAGCCAGTGAAAATAAAAGCTCATGTAAAACTATAATCCAATAAAAAATTGAAAATGGTAGAGAAGAAAATTGTGAAAACCACTAAAAAGTGAAAAATCACAACAAAACTAGCTACTTTTTTCATTCTAAAATAAAAGGATATGCTTATTTGGATTATCTATTCTTCCATTTTTTTTTATCAAAATAGGTTATAATCAAAATGCTGCTAAAATCCTTCCAGCTAAAAACCCATTTTGTTTTATCATTAAGAAGATTCAACACTTGGCAGTGGAAGGAAGAACCAAAAGGCCAAGATAGAAATTGTTGTCATGACACAAACCCCAAAAAAAATCCTTTTGGAAAAATAAATCCATCACAAAGATTTCTTGCAGTCAAAATATAGATAGAACAAAAATCTTCCAACAAGACCAACCAGCCACTTGATTTTACCAACATTATCATCCACACAAGCTAAAAAAAACATCCAATAACAAACCCAACAGCAAAACAAATACCCATGCATGCATTGTGTTTCTGCTACAAAAATTGAAGGAATAAGAAATGGACACTCACAACTCCAGTGGGCGAGTAGGTGGTGACGGTGAACTTCTGGTCACTGTGGTAGTCCTTGAACAGCAGATCTACAAAAAACAAACAAAAACCAATTACAAGATTCATCAAAAAGCATCAATTTTTGACGGTCGGAAAAAATTCCCCCCACCCCCAAATCCCAATTCGGAATTCAAGAAAAGATAGAGGGAGAGAGTACCCCTGGCTTTCTTGCCGATATCAGTGTAGAGACCGGGACCCTTAGCCATGGCTTCGATTCGGAGAAAATGGGGATCTCGAGAAAATTGGTGAAGGAAGAATGGAGAGTGTTTGTCTGTCTGTGAAACCCAAACACTGTCTTTTGCCAATTAAATAAATACCTCAAAACCCTAATTTTCACCTTCTTTTCCGAGACCTATTTTCTTGAAATTTTGAAAGTTAATCTCCACCGTCTGATCTCAAAAACGTTGCCGTTCCTTTGTGGATTCTTTTATATAAATTATTATGATATTTTTTATTCCTTTATACATTAATAATAACAATAATAAAATAATTGTAATGATAAAATAAATAAATAATAAATAATAATTCGTATTTGTAATTAAATTTATTTGAAATTAAAAAATATTTCAAAGATACCATATCTATGTAAAATTATGTTATAAAACTTAATTTGAAGTAGCAATAAAGTTGCTGTATGTAATAACAATAATATTTATATCGAAATAAATAGACATATAGACAGGCAGCAAAAACACAAAACAAGTTCAAGGATAGAATAATTATATAAATGAATAAGGAAATTTTCAATACTAAATTACATTATTATTTTAACACAAAATCAATAATCTCTAGAATAAATTAAGTCATCGTTTGATTATATTTCTTTTCTTTTTGGAAATGTTTTTTAAAACAAAATTTATATTTTAAACTACGTTAGAGTTAAAACGTTAATTGTAAGAAATATATTAACATGTCATGATATTTTTACTGAAATGATTATTTCTAATTCAATTACAAAATGTATATAACTTTAAAAACACTTGTTTTATCTCTTTTAAAATTAAAAAAATAAAAATAAAAAAGGAAATAAACTTAAATTAATAAATTATATACATTAAAATAAAAAGTGAATTATTAAAATTAGTTTTGATATAAGATATTTATTTCTAATAAAAGAATTGGCTAGCCTTTTATTATCAAACTCAAACAACAACTTTATCAAAATTATAATTATTATTAAATTCAAGTCCTTTCTACTACTCGTATCAAAGTTCCAAATTGGTGAAAATGATTATCAATTTTGATAATGATAAAATCCACTTTGTATGGGAGAATCCTTAAGTGGAGATAATCCTTCAACCAACCAACATTTTTCCAATAAATTTGGAAATATATGAAAAATTTTGGGACTTACAAAGTCATAAAGTCATTTGTGATTAATTCATACAAGATATGTTTAGGATTCCAACGATTGACACTTGTAACTTTTGTGGTTGATACTAAGTACGAAAAGTTGGATATTTGATACAAATTAATCACTAAGAGATAATGTTAAAGATTCTAATGACACCCTTGAATAAACTTCGAAAAATAATCTTGTTATGAATGAATAAGATATCACTCATATGAGAAATGACAATATGGATAAACCTAAACCTCATGCATATAATTTTGTTGATTTTTTTTAAGGACTATTGTTAATATCTCTCGTGATTTGATAAGTATGCTAGTCTTGGAATCCATAACAAGTTTGGATGAATAAGGGGTGGTTAACCATAATCTTACTTTTGCTATAAAAAAATTATACATTCATTCTATTAAGTTAAATACTAGTACTCATTTGACTAAGATATAATAGAATAAGACTGGAATGAAGGATTCATAGTTTAAGTACATTCAAACTTTTGTTAGACTTTCTCATTGACTATCTCATAAAGAATTAGCTTTAACACTAAATAATAGTTTTAATGACCTAATCAATAGGATTATATTGGATGTAGAATTATCGGAATGTGCCTCTAAAGTTCATGGTATTTCCTCTAATCTCAAAGTTGAAGGCAAGATTGTCTTTGAGTTTTAGGATGACAAAATGTTGGAGGAAGAGGAAACCATGAGTGAGCAAAAGGATATAGAAGATGGTGCCACTCTATTTCAAACCAAAAAAAGCATCGTAAACCTACAAAAAAGACAACAAAAGCTCCTAAAAAAATTGCTAAAGATGGTGAAAAAAAAGTTATCCATGACCTTTAGTGAACTGTTTTGGTATTTTGATTGCTTTGCTAGGAATACTCTTATAATTATGGTTTTAAATATCTCCTCTAAGCACAAACATGACTTGTGTTGTTGGTAGTAGATATGACATGATGCCTATATAGTGGTGCACTGGTAGGTTACATGTTTATTTTATTGTATAGGATAATTTTATATTTTTTTTATCTCTATAATAACTGTTTTTCTCCATAAAGGAAGAACATTCTTGTTGTTGAGAATTTTAAAACCATTGTTTTTTTAGTTGTGGTGGGCTTAATCTGCTCTCAGAAGAGTGCTCAAGCATTGTTTTCCTTTTGTTATAAATGTTATTAAGCTTCTAGATAGTGTTGACATTATGATTATTGTATAGTAATAATATGTTAAGAACCCTACATCAGATTACAATTAAATAATAATAATTTATTGTTGAAATTGAGCAATTTTAGAATTGCATGGCCAAATTACATTTGTAAACTAATGTACTATTTTCTATTTTTTTTTATTTGACAAGATATATCAAGTTTTTTTTAAAAAAAAATCTATAACCTTTGATGTATTTCGTGATGTTTAATATTTTTGGAGCTTTCAATGTTGTTATTGACATATTTAAATGTAGAAGAGAATTCAAATGCTACTCCTTAATGGAACGATATTAATACTTACGTCTTTATGAATTCTAAACTCTTCCATATCTTTTTGGGAAGAAAAGATAATAAATGTGCATATACATTTTATAATATTGATATTTTAAATAGATTGTCTTTGTAGTCTTTTAAATTTTAAGTTTTATTAGCTGCTTGTAATATATTTTTTTTTCTTTCGTATTAAATGATTAATGAAACTTTAATATTCCAATTTAATTAAAATGTTAAAATTTGATAATGATAAATCTAACTTAATTTAATAAAAAATCAATATCAAAATTATAATTTTGTCACTCACAACGGTTATATATTATTAGATAAATAATTTTAAGTAAGTTATAAATAATCTCTTTAAATTATGATATTTTTCAAATCATTATTTTATTTTGTAATTGACATTGATAGATTTAAATTATTCACCGGACATTACACTAAGTTATATTTTAAAAAAATTATTATTAGTATTGACTTTATTTAGTGTCAATCTTAAAAATGAATACCACTGAATTGATTTTAGAACTCATGTCTTATTCAAGGTACACATCTAATGCTATTTAGAATGACAATTTTTTTTCTTTATAAAATCAATTTTTGGTCAAAGCTAAATAACCATTATATAATTATTCATTTCCATTTATAAGTGAAAAATCTCAAGGATGAAACTTTTATACATTCATAGTTCATTATAAACGATCACTATAGTTTGTGATTGAAAAAAAAATATCAAATAAGATAATTTACTTAAATAGTTATATACAGAAATAGATTTTAGGAACAATATTAATTAAAAAAATAGTATTTTTAGTGTTTAATCAAATGCAAAATAAGAATTATGGAACGAAAACCAAGAGATAGGTTTTATTGAATAATTTACGTGTAATCAACGCCTCATTTAAAATAATAATAATATTCAAAAGATCTTAATAATTATTTTTTATCATAAATATCAAATATAAAATATATTTTTAAAATATTTATTTATTAAAAATTTAAGTTATAATATAATTTATATTAAAAATGTTTATTCATTATAGTTTTCAAATATATTAAATTTATATTTATCTCATGAATTACATAAATTAAAAACTAGTTATATATTTAATATATTTATTAAAATACATGTTTTTATTAGTTTATATTAGTATACGTTTTGAATTTTACTAATTTTAAATGTATGTTTTTAAAAAATAATAAAATTGCGTTATGTATATATTAAAATTAATAATATACTAAAACTTAATAATATTATTAGATTGATGATATGGTACATTTTAATATATACAATGGTCTAATACTATTTAATGATTACATAAATTCTAAAGCATTTAAAAATAATAATTATAACATTTTAATGCATGTATCATATATATTTATTAAAATTAATAATATACTAAAATTTATTAATCTTATTAGAGTTGATTATATGTTACATTTGATATATATATATACATATATATATATATATATATATAATGACTTAATACCATTTAATTATTACATAAATGATAGATTATTTAAAAAAAATGAATGTATGTATCATGTATATTTAATAAAATCAGTAATATACTAACATTTAATAATATTATAAGAGTTGACTACATATTACATTTAATATATGAAATGATTACATAAAAGCTACATTAATAATATTAAATACAGTTTATTACGCACATAAATATACCACTTTCAAATATGTTTCATGGGCATTATAGTAATTAAAAGAAAAATAATTAATGTATAACTAGTATTTTATCTTATGCATTACACAGAATAATTATTTATTTTGTATAATTAAATTTAATAATAAGTGAATATTTTAAACACAAATTATATTTTAGATTTATCACACTGACATATATATATATATATATATTAATAAAATATTAGAATTGAAATTAAAAATCAGAGATATGAAAAATGATTAATTAAGAGAGTAACTCGATGATTTAGACCTCAGTTTAATAAAGATAATTTTTAAATAAAAAATAGAAAGTTTATAAATAAAATATAGAAATTTATTTTTATTTTATTAAAAAATATTTTTCCAAAACTCGTTTTATATTCACTCTTTCTAGATTTGGGGTTGTAGTTCAATCCTTATTTCACTTTTCTGCTCTTCTTTAGGATGCTTTGTAAGAGAAAATGTTGTTGGTGTATAATTTGATATTTAGAAATTTATCAGTAGTTGGATAGGATTTATGGAAATGCCAAAAAAATATTTTGTTGATTGGCAATCTACTATGTGTAAAATGAGTTAATATTAACATGTAATGAATGCATAATTATTTAGATGTGAGAAGAATTTGGTAATTAGGTTCTCATGTATGTTAAAGTTTATATGTATACATTTGCATTTGATTCTTGGAGTAATGCTAATATTGTGATTTATTTGGAGATTGTTAACAATATAATTTGTGTTTTTGAAAGGGTTTAGGTATAATTTGGATGATAAAATTGTAGTTAAATTTTATGTTTGAGAAATGTTGCTGAGTATGATATTACTCAAACACTAATATATCATTTAAGTAATGATCGAGATGTCCAATAATTTTGTGTCCATTTTGTTGGGTTTTTCAAGGGGGATTCATAAGCGAAATTTAATTAGTACCAACGAGCTATAAATCAATCTATATAAGAGATCTAACGTCACCTTCTATCCAAAACATTAATACAATGTGTTTGTGAGTCTTCTTCCTCATATGTTTCTCAACATTCTCATTTCTACTAAATGTGAGACTTAGACTTACCCTTGGATTCTTAACCGTATGTCCCTCAAGTCTTTGAATTCCTTCCACATTGTTTAAGCCTAACCTTTACTTGTATCATCATTTATTTTAATGGAACATGTTTGCTTGAAACATCTATCAAGAAGACTTTCGATACAAGGAATCCACAAGCCTAAGATTCTTCACTCATTCTCTAAGTCGATCACCAAGATGAACCATCGACTTTGATATCACTATTGGATCTTTTGAGGGGGGATAAATATTGTTAGGAATCCAAATGTGAGTTTGAGTCTCACATTGCCTTAAGCTTTTGGGTAAGAGGTGACATAAAGTCTCTTATATATGAGTTGACTTATGACTCATTGATATCGAATCTCCTTGGTGAATCTCCCTCAAATGACCCAACACATTTCACTATTGCTTGAGCAATGGGATGAACACTTCTACAATAAGATGTATAGAGTAACAAAAAACTTTCATCAACTTTCACCACCTTATATCTTAATTTATACGATTTAAGGTTATTAGTATAACTTGAATATCTCATATCTAATCCTCCAACTTGGTAATCACATTATACTTCCCCAAATTAGTGGTGCCTCCCGACTAACTATTAGTTTTTACATAATACTACAATCAACTCATCAAAATCAATCACATTTCATCATATTACTTTATTTTAATACAATAAATTAAAAAAAAAATAATCTATGTATCTTTTAAAGAAAAATTAAAAGAATGAAAATGAATGTTAAGATTAAGAGAATCAGTTAATTGAGGTGTCATCGCTTGATTGATATTCTTAATTAAGTTGAAGAAAGAGTAGATATAACATTATACTTATTCACATATAGATTGTCACTTGAGTGAAAATGGACTATTGCTTGAGCAATGACACTATTGTTTAAGCGACTAACAAGCGGATAATATGCAATTATTAGCAACCATAGAAAAATGTTTTAATAAAATTACCAAAAACTCAAGCCATTTTCTTATTTTTCTTTATCGGCAAAAAATGAACAAAATTAAATGGAGCATTTGAAGGATACTCTGACCCTTATAAAAAAAAGGCTAAAAATTTGGCCCTAATTCATATTACTATCTTTTTACTTATTTATTTTCATGGAATATGAGACCTATCACACATCAAACCTTAAGCTTGCTATGCACAAAACACAAAATATATATATAAATAAATAAATGAACAAAGGCAAAAGAACGTGTTACTATCAAAACATATCCAAAAACCTTAAAAATATAATTATAAGTCTATTTAGACAAATTCTCTTATAAGTTATTTTAACTTATGCATAACTTAATTTGTAGAAATTATTATATATATTAATTTTAATTTTAGTTTTAACATAAATCAATTTTAACATAATTTTTTTCATAAATCTTTTTAAGAGTAAAATATAAAAAAATAACTTTTTTATTTCATATTTGATGGTATACTGATCTTTTTATAATTCTCAATGAAATAGATATGTCTCTAACTTTTTGAATTGAACAAAGAGCGTGTTGGAGATCCCACATAAGATTAAGACATTTCATTGTATATAAGTGAGTGCAAACTTCATCTCATGAATCAATTTTATGGGATTGAGATAGACTTAAAATTCACTTTATAATAAAGATCGAAAAAATCCTGAAATATTCAAATTTATTCATTTTATTTTTTTCTAATAAAAAACCCATAAAATTCTATCTAGATTACAACATTATGCTATTGCATGTTTTAGCAACTAGATAATCATTATCGTGGATGTGGATTCAATTTCTTCTGAACCTATTTTGACATTTTGCTTAAATAACCCTTTTCAGAATGATTTTTGTCATTCAATAACTCCTTAACTGAGTAAAATTGTTTATAGTTTAGACTTGTACAATACTCCATTGACAATATTGTTTAATAATATTAAGGATATATGCATCTTTATTCTACCAAATTTATCCACAAAATAGAAACAATTAATAAGCATCCCACAATCAAACAAAAATACAAATACTCTTACCTTCACAAACTAATTAACCCCATTTATGGATCCATAAAAAAAAACTAATATAACAACTCCTTGTTTTTTTGTTTGTTTGAAGGAACTAACAACCCTTATTTTTTTACGTCAAACATTCATGTAATGATATATAGAGTATATTTATTTATTTATAAGCAACCGAATATTAATTAGCCTTTGGTGATCTCGAATTTCTGTAATTACAATGAATCAATATTGTAGTAAATTTAGAAGTATATTTTAAAATTGTTTTAACAGCAATCTAATGCTGCTTTATTCTTGTTCATAGCATAATTCAAATTGCTAAGAGGAAGTAGAAGGCTAATTCCACTGGCAACGCAATGAGCATTCCTAACAAGATCCTGTCACCAAAAACAATAACAAAAACATCAAATGTCTACGCCTCTCTACGTTTTTTTAAATAAAAATAAAAAAATAAAGGAAGAGAAAAAAAAATGTCATTATTAACTAACTTTTTATTTTGACCGTGTTAAAGTTTTATATTTACACCATTTAATATTTCTTTTGAATGTAAAACTAATCTTGAATTGAAATTTTTACGAAATAACTGAATTTATAAAATGTTTTGGAAAATATTAATTAGTACTATACTGTCTTATTTCACTTAGATAAATACACTACAAGACAATCATGAAATAGAAACCAATTTTTAGAAACCAAAATAATTAGTTGCATTAGAAAACATTTTAAAAACTAAAAAAAATTGATTTCTAAATTAATTTCTATTATTGTTAAATAGTTTCTAAATTGATATCTAATTAGCAAGATTTTTACTATTACAACTAATTATTTTGGTGTCTAAAAATTGGTTTCTATTTAATAATTTTTTTTAGTGATATAATATATATATATATATATATATATATTAAAATATAAATGTCTATTACTAAATAACTTGCCAGAAAATGTTTTCAAATCATGTGAAATTTATACATGAGAGAGATAAAATATGAAAATATTCTATAATTTAATTGCTTAAATTTATATTTTATACAAAAATATATTAAGTGGTATACTCGTAAAAGTTTGACACTTATAATATTATATATATAATAAACTTTTCCAAATGAAAATTATAACATTTGATCATATTAAAATATACATTAAATGATTATACAACCTAACAGCCATAATTTTTAATTTTAACAATTCATATATATATATATATAGAGTCAGATTTGTAAATTTCAAATCATTATATATACACTATAAGAAAATCAATTTTTAGATATCAAAATAATTAGTTACAATAGGAACTAAAATAGAGACATTTTAGAAATTAAAAAAAAAATTGGTTTTTAAATTAGTTTATATTATTGTTAAATATTTTCTAAATTAGTATCTAATTAACAACTAAGGTTTTAGATACCAATTATTTAGTTTCTAAATTTAGTCTCTAAAACCTTGGTTGCTAATTAGATAAAAATTTAGAAACTATTTAACAATAATAGAAAATAATATAAACTAATTTAGAAATCAAATTTCTTTTTAGTTTTCAAAATGGTTTCTAATTTAGTTACTATTGTAACTAATTATTTTGGTTTCTAGAAATTAGTTTCTATTATTTTCTATTATTGTTAAATAGTTTTTAAATTTGTATCTAATTAGCAACTAAGGTTTTAGATACCAATTATTTAGTTTCTAAATTTAGTCTCTAAAACCTTGGTTGCTAATTAGATACCAAATTAGAAACTATTTAACTATAATAGAAAATAATAGAAACTAATTTAGAAACAAAATTTCTTTTTAATTTCTAAAATGTCTATAATTTAGTTACTATTGCAACTAATTATTTTGATTTTTAGAAATTGGTTTCTATTTCATGATTTTTTTTTAGTGATAAGTCAAGGACATATATAAATTAATTTTTCTGAACAAACTTTTTGATAGATATTTTTAAGAAAAAAATGAAAATAAACATATACACGAGTTAAAGTTAATTTTCAACCATTTAGTCTAGTATTTACAAATAAATTTATGCAAATAAGTATATTTATGTTTATATATTAAGAGATATTTGAATACTTACGCTGTGCTTAAAACGGCTGGATGAACATTATATTCTTTGGCAAAAACAAAAGGAACAATTCCTTGAGGTAGAGCTGCCTGCCACATGCAAGATCATGATCATGCAAACTATTTACTTTTAAATTACCTGAAAAGTAGAAAAACAAAATTAAAGGAAAAATCATCACCTGAACAATTGTCACTTTAAACAATGTGTTTCTTAGTCCTATCAGAAGAGAAGCCACTGTCATCAGACCAGGTCCAACCACAACTTTCAGTCCTATTGCCACCATTGTCATCCTTGGCCCACATGCTATGATGCTGGACTGTGATGCCATAAACAAACCTATACCAATCTCCATCAATAAATGTAAAAAAATTATACCCTTTAAATGCAATTTTAGATTTGCATGTTCGATTGTGTCAGTTAATTAATTAGTACTTCATATCACGAAACCATGGATTTTGCTTACCTAAGCTGAACATTGCCATGCCAAGACCTCCATTGGACAATATTTCTATTGACTGAGTAACAACTTCAGGCATGTGTAATCCCCACCTGCACAAGTTAACCTTATTTGCCACCTTAAGGAAATCAAATACAATGATCTTGGTCTGAATTGAATGGCATGAACAGACATGTTATAATTACCTGAAATGTATGCTTGACCAAATAAAACCCACTAAAGTTGCATAGGTATTAGGATTTTTTATTAGCTTCTTTCCCACTTTGGCAAGAATGGGCAAGACCTTCAGCTTCCTTTTTGTTCTAGGGTCTGCGTCTTCTTCTCCTTTTGATTGTACCTCACGATCTCTGTCTGTTTCTCCTTAAAGAAATTTAAAGGAAACAAAAATATTACACCATTTTCATTTCTGGTTCAGTTTTATGGAAATATCTGTACTTAAGTTTCACATCATATGGCATATGCTATTTTGAATCGCAATCAACATGATCTGACATATGTGTTAGTTTGATTTATATGTTGCTACTGAGATATAAATTTCCTAACAAAATTAATATTCAAATGGCACCTAATGAGGAGGGAGAGAAAGAAAGGACAGCATAGAAACATGGAGACATTTAAAATATAAAAAAAAAGATTTGTAGACGCTTTAATATTAAAGAAAAGAAAGAGAAATATATTGAAAGATATTAAAATGTAATTTATAATAAGCATTAATGAAATATTTGAGATATTAAATTTATGTTTTGCTAAGTTAATCACTATTTGTTTTACGTAAATTAATCACTCTAAATCTCATTCCTTACAATGAAAATTAACCAACTATAAACACCTACCAGCCGAGCCTTGTGGTGGTGGTGCAGCTGCAACGGGCCTGGTGTTGACAGCATCAAGTTCATAAAGAAACAACAACAAATTGTACCAGATCATGCTCTGCAAGAAAATAATCTGTGCCAGGAGAACAACTGCTTCACCCTTATACATAGCTTTCATCAGAGGGATTCCAAGAATCAAAGTGTTGGGGAGTGTTGTTAATGACAAACCCGTTATGATCCACTTTAAACCTCCTCGGCCACTGATCTTAGTGATTGCTATTAAGACTAGAAATGCAAGCGATTTCTGAACAAAATCCGCATATACGAGTTTGAGGCTCATGTCATAGATGTTGTTAGAGGAAATGATTTGAAATGACAAAAGGGGGATGGAGAACTTTGCCACAAATTTGTTTATGCCTGAACATTGATCTGGTGTGAAGATCTTCCACCATTTCACAGAAACGTAGGCCAGTATCATGGTCACATATAGTGGAACAGTGGCTGCTACCACATGATAGGCATCTGCTAGGGAAATCATGATGGCTAGTGTAGGAAGATTTAGGATCACCTACACCTTATTAAGCTGCCTTACGTGCTTTTTAGGCTATTTTGTCCATCAATATTGGCTTAAGAAACTTCTTCGGAGGCTTTCTTCTACATATTCAAAAAGACAAGATTCAGATATTTTTATTGCTGTGTTTCAACAATAATGTAAACATTTATTATGATAATAGCAGTGTAATTCTAATTTTAATTGAAAAATAATATCAACATTCAATTCTTACAAGGAACTACATCAGTGTTTTTGTATCTAAAATGAAAAGCTTGGGATTGAATTGCTAATTTTAGCAGCTTCTTTCTTCTTCCCCTTTTCCCGAAAATGAACCTTAGCGTAATAGTAAGGTTGCTGCTTTATGAACTTTAAGTCACAATATAGTTAAGTATTGAAAACAACATGTTTACTTTGAGTAAGACAGCATATAATTATCATCTTAGGTGTGTCGTCTGTTGGATAATTCTTTCTTGTTTTTTCTTCTTTTGTTAAGCTTGGTTATCATCAATTTGGAGTTCCCAACTTCGTTTATTCTTCTTTTAAACTGTTATATACTGCATGTCTGTTAACGCCTCCACGGATAGATATCATGAATCTGATGGGTTTTTGGTGCATGATTTCATCACAATTATGGTTAGAAAAAGAGCTTAATGATGAAGAAAGTGAGGGCATTTAAGTCCTCTTGAAATATATAAAAATTAGATTCCAATTTTCTTCTTGGCATAGTCTTTCGGTTCATAGGTTCTTTAACAAAGCAGACCTAGACAGTGTATGCTGACAAAATACGCAAATCACTATCAGAAGACAAAATCATGATATAGTTCAATTGTTTTTTAATGTAAAAGAACATAAATTCAAGTGCCCTATTTTTCGTTTCAGTTTGTGTTCAGCCTTTGTCTGTTATGTTAATCTTCACTCAGAAACATGCAAAAATTAATCTTGGGTTTACACTACTGTCATTACGTAACCAAAATTTTAGCTTAAAATTTCCTATATTGATCTTGAGACTTCCTTTTTCTATAAAATATTTATTTAAAACTTTTCAATGCTAGGAAGGAAGAATAAAGAAGTTAATTGGAAGTTAAGTAACTAAGGACTGTTAAGAACTGTGTGAAGAAGAATACTTTCCAATTTTGGTCAAAAGTGTTGCAGCAGGGAATTTACTTTCCAAAAACGTGAGTTTTTTGCCATAAAAGACCCATCATCTCTTTCTTCATGTTGTCTTTGTAAGAGAATATAAAACTCAATCCACCAAGGTCATTAAATTGTATTTTCATGGAGGGACGATGCTAAACTGAGATAGAGTAGAAAGATTTTATACTAAATTCTAATGGATGGGTAGAAACATAAATATTCTTTTGTTTCTTTTTGTCCACTAAAAGTGTATTTAAAATATTTAGTTTATTTTAAGAGTGTTTATTTAATAACAAATATTCAATCCATATATTAGCTATTTTTTAATAAATGGATATTCACTCTATTTATTAAAGTATATCATAATGCTCAACACTACATAAATAATTATGTAACCATTTGAAGACTTTTACCCTATAATTGATAAAATGAATGTAGGATGATTGATTATTCATGAATTTGTTTTATTGTTTTGATAATCGGAAGAACTGGCTGGATTTTATCATGGATGAACGAATTATTGTTAGCATTGTAGTTGCACTACAATAAAATCATGAAATAAAAACCAATTTTAGAGAAAAAAATAATTAGTTGTTATAGTAACTAAATTAAAGATAATTTTAAAAACTAAAATGAAATTTGTTTCTAAATTAGTTTATATTATGGTTAAATAATTTCTAAATTAGTATCTAATTAGCTACCAAAATTTTAATTACTAATTATTTAGATTATAAAATTGGTAGCAAAAACCTTAGTTGCTATTAGATACCAAATTAGAAATCATTTAACAATAATAGAAACTAATTTAGAAACCAAAAATTTTTTTAGTCTCTAAAATTGTTTCTAATTTAGTTAATATAACAACTAATTATTTTTTGTTTCTAAAATTGATTTCTATATTATGATTTTCTTATAGTGTTGATCAAAGTAATTGTGACAAATTAACCTTCTCAAAATCCACTAAAATAGAAGTTGTAATTCAAAAAAGCAAGCTACACAATCTTCTTTGAAGGATTTAAGTGAAAAAACATGGAAGGATTTAAGTAAAAAAAATGTTATATTATGTAAAATTTTGTTGTTCTCGTTGAAACATTTCTTAAATACTTATTTTTATTAATTTTTTTATATATAAAAAATTTATAGAAAAACATTTTCATTTAAATAAGAGTTATATAACTAATATGAGAGAGGGGAATTTCAATTTTCTGATATAAAACAAATTATGTTGATATATCACTCTCACATAGTAATTTCAATCCTGAATAACTCATTGTAAAATATACCACTTATTTTTATGTGATTCCCACTAACAAAACCAAAGAGATATTTGTAGGAGACCAAAAAATTTATTGTCCATACAAAGTTTCCGACAAAAAATGTTCCTTAGCATAATAGCTACACAATCCCCAAGTTGCAGGTCCGTTAATGCTGCCAAAGAAATTTGACTTAATTAATATATATACCAAATAAATATCAATACCGAATAAAGTAACAAAGAATTTTCTTGCAATCATAATTAAAACGATTTAATTAAAATAATATAACTTATAGTACTAAGTATGCTTTAAATTACTCGAGGTGAAAAGGCACATACAATTTCTGCCTTTAACACAGTTTACCTACTTTTCACTTTCAATCTAGAAGATCTCACAAAGTTATTTATGTTATATCCATTATTTTTTTTATGAAAAAAATAATAAATATGAAATATAAAAGGAGTGTTTTAATCCATATATGAATAATATATTCAGACAAGAGTGATTCTTACAAGAATTTACCTAAACTTCACAATTAGTTATTCCATCTCTGAAATTGTAGTCCTCAATTGAGTAGAAAAAATGAACAAATTTCACTTTATCGGTTATTCAAAACCAATATCTTAATTAAGAAAAAACAAAAACTTCAAAAGGATCAAATCTAGCAAGTCCACATTCAAAATTGTACCACCCTTAAAAAAAAATCATTAATTGCAATCCTATTTCAATTTACCTTACTTGTAGTGATCTTAGACAAGTTTCTTGTAGTGTGATAGAGGTAAGCTAGAAAACATGTATCGTAAAAATGTTGGAGTAGAAAACATGTATTGTACAGTTGATCATTTATAATAAATAGCTTTTAAAACTATTTTAAGAGAAACATTTGTCAAATAATTAATTTATTTAACAACGTTATATAAACAAACATTAATAAATTACTTGATTATAACGTCTATTTAGCTTATACAATACAAAAGATAAAAAATTATTAGAAGTTAATTTCGGTTGCTCGAAGCTAAAAGAATGAAAAATATAAAAAAGTTTACTTTTGAACATTGGCACGCATATATATAAAAATCTTGACTCTTAAGCCTCTCTGTGTTCTGATGTTTGAAGGAAGGAATGTTTATTTTATATAAATGTAAATTCCTTGAAGGTGTTAATAAACATAAGCTCTTCTTTCTGCTAAAGTTAAAGTTAGCTAGTTTTAAGTTAATAATAAACAGTGGAAGCTTTTGACCAACCCTACCACTTACATTATTCTTAATGTTAAAATTACTCTTTTTCCTAACTATATTAACTAGGTATCATTTTTTATTTTATTAGCAAGAAATAACTAAATTAAATCGATCTCAATCTTCATAAAATAATAATAAACAAAAATATCTTTCCACCTACATATTTAAATCATAAAGGATTTTCTACATATCCATTATCCATTCTTTAAATAAAATCCTTTTTCTTGTATGATATGCATTCACTTCAAATTTCTAAAAAAAACAAGATTATTAAGAAAAATATTATTTTAACAATTACAATTTGACAACTATAAATTATAACACCATTTTATAAACTGTGATTTTCATAAATATAATTTTAAAATTGTTTAAAAAATAATTTTTATTTATTTATAATTTGATGCATAATTGTGAATATATACTTTCTTCCTAAGTTTCCTTTTTATGATATTATAAATTTCATTGTAATTAATTGCATACCTAGTCGACAAGATATGACTTGTTAATTTTATTGTTAAAAGTTATCCTCCTAATCTAATGTATTTTTTTTATATTTTAGACGAAAGCTAAATTAAAAATCAATAAAATAGGTAGTATTCTATTATATTTATTTATGTAATCAGCAGCAACGCAAAACCTGGTCCTGTGAACCAGCACCAGAAACTTCAACACATGCAGCCCTTAGCAGAAAATCAATCCGCAAAACATACAAGACAGAGGAAAAGCAGGGGAATCTGCAGAACAAAGAATAGTTGTTCCCTGCATTGGCTTGAACTCCAGCTTCAACCTTGTTTAAAGCCTTCTTTGGTATTCCCTGCTTTCATCCTGTATGGTCTCAGCTGCTTACAGGGTCAATTGGTTGTTCACAGCAGGCTATTAACTGCCCTAAAGAAATTCCATTTGCTGTTCCCATTTATCCTGCAACATCAAACCCAACTACCTTTCCAAGCTAAATTCAGCTACATCTTAGTTATACTTAGTATACTCATATAAGTGCATGAACTTAAAAACCAAGCTATGCTGACAAGACAGGGAAAGCAAAACAAATAAAACCAGATAAGAAGAAAATCTAGGCTAGGTGATTGATTTTAAGCATTGGATAAGGTTCATGGACCAATCAGAAAAGGAATCAGAAAAGGAAAATATATAGTAGAATGTTTACTTTTCAACAATAACCAAGACTTCACTGAACCATATGGAAAATGTCCTCGGCATCTACTATCCCTTAGTTGATCGCGTTCTTTAAAATAGAAAAATTAACTGGTAAGTTAATTATTCAACAAATGTGTTACATATACTATTCTGGGTTTGGTTGTTGTGATGGCCGTTTAGTGACCAAATTTGCCACTGTAGTTATAGTGACTAAATACAGAACATGTTGGAGTTTTTTTTTATTCACATGTATGGACGAAAATAATGGTTCCAGGCTGGTTTGCAGAGTTCAGCACTACGGTAGGCGTTTTTTTTGGTGATTACAAGATTTTCAAAATTTCGGCAATGGAAAACGGTGCTGCAGAAATATTCCATTGTGCTATGGCATGATGTCTACACAGAACACTGTTCACTAGACGCACAGTTAGACACCAGACCATGTGAGATTATACAGCCCTGAGACTCTGTTTTATGCAGGTTTTGTATGGGGTAGACGGTATCATGGTCTCACCAGACCATGATAGTTTTTTTATCAACAAAAGAATGAGAACATTAATATACAATCTTGTATATATTTAAGAATTTTGTTACAAAATGGATTTTTAAATAAATTATTTATTATATATTATATACAAATAATTATATATAATAGATACAGAGAATACATATATTACCTAATAATATAAAAAAATTGATATAGACTTTATAAGTAAATTAAGATGAATTTGACAGAGATATATACAGAAAAAGTGTGGACGAAGGACGTCAGAAAAATAGGGCTTGCAGGTGTTTAAAAAAACACATGATCCCAAATATATGGTGAAGCAAATTGAAAAAGGCATCATATAATTTATATAACGCTGATACATAGTAACTGCTAAGACCAATTAATGTAAGGTTATACAAATGAGAAATGATACTTTCACAACATGAATTTTCACACAAATATAGGAAATTTGAGTGATGGCTGTTGAATTGGGCAATATATAGAAGCAAAGAAATAGTGATAAGTTTTAAGAGTGATGAGAATGTGTAGGCTAAGTTTCTGAATGAAATTGAAAATACCTCAGAAATTTTCCGGGGTTACCACTCTTTAAGGTCCTAAATTTAGAAGTGAAGGTTTGAATCTTGAAGGAATGGCATAATTATTTAAGAACGCAGATTTTGGTTCTCTGAATAGCTCAATCGAGCACCATGCTGTGGACCTAATAAATTGTTTGGTTTCTAATTGGTATTGGCTTGCTAAGGTCTAATTTGTAGATCTAAAAGGCTCAAATAGACCGAACGGCTTGGTCCTTGCCTTCTAAACAAAGAAGAAAAAAAAGTTTTAGATTCTGAAGCAAAAGAAAAAAACAAAAAAGTCCAAATAGAAAAGAAAAGAAAATCGAAAAAAATACAAGAGGCAGTGGGAAACATAATGGTAGGAAGTTCAAGCAAGGTTAGCATCATTATCTTGGTCGCTTTTGCCATTACTATTCCATGCCTTGAGGGTGGCATTGGTGAGTTTGACGACTTTCTCAAAGGACAAGCTCTCGAGGCCCATGAAATCGCTCTCGAATCCTACGTCCCTGACCCTGTAAACATGACTGACGACCTTAATGTAAATGTTCACGGGTAACTACTTCCACTCTCACTTCATCTTCATCACACTTTCATTTCGTCTTCATTTTCAGAAACACTTCATACTTTCATGCAGGGCTTTGACGGAGGTGTTCAAGGAGGAATCAAACCACACAAGGAGGGAACTCAAGCAGAAATACAGTGGACCATGCTTGGCCCTAAACCCAATCGATCGTTGTTGGAGGTGCAAGAAAGGCTGGGCCAAAAACCGTTTTAAGTTAGCCCATTGCGCCAAGGGTTTTGGAAGAAAGGCCACCGGAGGACTCGAAGGCAAAATGTACATCGTCAACGATCCATCCGACGATGATCCTATAAACCCTAAGCCCGGAACCCTAAGGTTCGGTGTACTCCAAAAGGAGCCTCTGTGGATCATATTTGCACGAAGCATGATCATCAAGTTGAACTACGAGTTGTTGATTTCTTCTGACAAAACCATCGACGGTCGCGGGGCGAATGTGATGATCAAGGATGGTTCAGGCCTTACCATGCAGTTTGTGAACAACGTTATTATCCATGGGCTTAGATTACAAAATATCAAGTCCACGCCAGGTGGCACGATTAGGGACTCTTGGAACCATGTAGGAATAAGAACCAAGGCTGATGGGGATGCCATCTCCATCTTTGGCTCTTCAAACATTTGGATCGATCATCTGTCACTCTCTGATTGTGAGGATGGTCTCGTGGACATTATCCAGGGTTCCACTGGAATCACCATCTCAAATTGTCACATGACAAAACATAACGATGTAATTGCTTTATATTCTTCTTGTTCTTCTTCATTATTGTTTTGAATGAATGAATGAATGAGTGTGTTGCAGGTGATGTTATTTGGAGCCAGCGACACCTTCACAGGGGACAAGATAATGCAGGTGACGGTGGCATTCAACCATTTCGGGCAGGGTCTGATTCAGAGAATGCCCCGATGCAGATGGGGTTTCTTCCACGTGTTGAATAACGATTACACTCACTGGCTGATGTATGCAATTGGTGGGAGCTCAGCGCCGACGATTCTGAGCCAAGGAAACCGGTTCATTGCACCAAACAACAATGCTGCGAAGGAAGTGACGCACAGGGACTATGCAGAACCTTCTGTGTGGGAAAAATGGCAATGGAGATCAGAGAACGATGTGTTCATGAATGGGGCTAACTTTGTTCAGTCAGGGCCACCTCTTGGGAAGCTTCCATTCAACAAAGGGTTCCTCATGAAACCTAGACATGGCTCACAGGCCAACAGGCTAACACGCTTTGCTGGAGCCCTCAATTGCAAGGCAAATAGCCCTTGCTAGATTAGTCCATTAATTCTTCCTCTCTCATGCTTAATTAATCATTAATTAAGCAAACAACCACAAAGTAAATAATAAATAGGAAATCCTCTAGGGTCTACACTGTGACCGCTACCACTTCTGCTTTAGACAGAGACCAGTTTTTTGCTTTAGAGCAGGTTATTAGAGGATATGTCTTTTCCTCAACAATTTTTATTTGTATAAATATCACTACTTACACAAATACATTAACTTTCTTTTATTTTATCCCTTACTACCTTGAACAAAGGGAGTGCTTTGCAGTCTTAATTAATGCATTTTTTTTTGTTACTTTAGAAGGTTATTGCATGCATGGGTTAGGGTGAGGAAAAGGTTCGCAAAGATCCCAATCATTTGGAAAATATTTTTCTTTCTGTTAACTCATTCATTGCTTCACTCCATATACTTTGCCTTCAATTCCTTAAATCACCCTCTTTATTTGCTAACTTATGTTAGAATAATATTGAATATTAACCACTGAATTATTTTTTAGATTATTCTACCAAAACAACGTATATATAAAGTCAACGCCATCATTTTCTTAATTCTAAAACCTTGACGCATGCTAATTAATTAATTTACCCGTAGTGAAATTATATATATAAATATATATAAAAGATATGTATAGTATATAAATACACTATTCTATAAGATTTAGTATAGTATTTTTCTTGAAAGCTTCAATTTATTTCACTTTTTTCGATAAAAATAAGTGTAATCTTTTCAAAGCTTAAAATATGAACTTTTGACATAAATAAGCTTTTTAAAAAAGAATATATATAATTACATCCAACATTTTTAAATAAATAGGCCAAGTCTTATGTGAACCTAACTATTTATATAGTTACAAAGTGAGAATCCCTGCTGGGGGAAGAATTGTATACATACTAGTCTAGGGTCATTTTGAATACGGAGGTGAATGTGGGGAGTGATGCCTCAAGGTTGTTCTTGATAAAATCAACGAATGAATTACTTGCTAATCATGTCAGTGGAGCTCACAATGACTTATTCAAGTGTCTGTCGAAGGTTAAATCTCTATCCAATATCCAATGTGTTGACTATAACTTGGATGGTTCTGATAGAACCCCAACAAGAATGTGCTTGAGTAGGAGAGGAGTTGGTAAACACAACAATATGTGGTATGTGTCAAGCTATGGATTAGTCAAACCAACATCTATTTTTATAATGCAAACATGCTCAGAGTGTTTAGTTTATGTGTTTCAGATGGATTGGCATCCTATGTATCCAACACAATGACTTGAAGTGTCACTTTGAGAATTTTCATCTATTTCAGGTGAGTAACAAACAAAACTTGGTTTGGAAAGGGATTTAGGCAGCGATAGTGAAGAGTATAGGGAAAAAAAACAATGTTGTTTTCAAACAAGGAGTTTGATGTTGAAGAGATTTTTCAGATGACACAACTCAAATCCAACTCAAATCCTGGTTGTGGTTGAAACATAGGGTACCCTCATATAACCACTCTTTTTTGTGGATTGGGTTCTGAATCCCCTTCCATGCATTAGAAGCTTTAGGTAATTGATAGGGGTTGAGGAAGGGGTTCACAGTCAAGAGAATCTGAGTAGAGGTCTGTGGGAGCTATAAGGTAGGGATGGTCTAATTGTACTAAACCAGCAAACTGGTGTATGAGGACCTCTGCAGTGCCTTAGCCATCACTCTGCATGGCATGTCATGCTTTGGGTTTGTGCTGGAAAAAAGAAGTAGAATGCTGAGTAGTAGAATTTCACCAATGAAAGTGTGCTACATTGTACATGTCTCTGTATTGGAGGTATATTCTTGCAGTAGTGGATGCCAATAATATCTTTGTAAATGCTGCTGATAGCCCAACGGACCCCCAGTTTGCTTTTAGCTCAATATGGTGGTACATGAAGGTAGCAGCAAGGTAGAAGGACTGGATGAAGAATAGTACTGGTTTAGGCAACACACAAGAAAAGGTGGAAACATAGCTTTGGCAGTACACAACGGATCACTGCCAAAAAGCTAAGCAGGGTCAGAGGGTGCAGTGGTGGATAATCATTTTCGAATCTATGGTGCTATAGTTTGTATTGTTCGGACTTTGGCACAAGTGTGAGGCTGGAATATCGTGCACAACATGAGTAATGGTGTGAAACAAGGACTTAGGTATGACCGCTGCTTAGTAACGTGAGAGGATTTTGATGCCAACACCACTTCTCTTTTGTTGGTGCTGCCTTCGACAATTAAATAGGTGCAGGTTTTTTCCAAAGGGCAGCTAAGAGGAAGGGACCTAGAAAAACAGAATTGGAGGAGGAGGGTGTAGGTGCAGGGGTGGTTTTATGCAGGTTCTGCAAGCTCTTTAATATTGGAGAACTAATTGCAGAAAGTATTTTAAGCTAAGAAGAAGGGGATCATAAAGTAGTTTTGGCTGCAGGTGCCACACGGACCACCTCTTTCATGTTTACTGCATTATTATGCAGTTCTGATATGCAGGGAAATACTGCATAATTAAGCAGAATTTGAAGAATAGCAGTGCAGGGAATTTAGGTGCTTAAGCTCTCTCTCTTACACAAAGACCAACAGGAATTGTTGTGAATGGAGCAACGTGTATTTTGTAGGTGTTTATTGTGATGTGTTTGAAAATTATAAAGAGAGATGGAGATACTAGTATTTGCGACATCTTTCATTTTAATTTATTTATTTATTTTGATAAAAAAATAATAATATCGTTGTTCTTTTAATTTTAGAGACTTTTTAAATAAATAATTATTTTAGTTTTTAAAAGTGTAATATCTATCATATTAGTCTAAAATAAAAAATAAATAAATGACTTAAGAGATAAAATATTAACAATTTTTTTTAACATTTCTTTTAGTTTTAAAGACTTATTCCACTCCCACTCACCAAAACTCTCAATAAGTTAGATGTCATCAGCTAAGAATGAGACACAAATAGAATGGATTAAACGAACGTTAAAGGATGGCAAAATAAGTACTGTGAGTCAAACACGCTCTAAGCGAATTAGCTAGAAAAATAAAATAAAAAAAGCAATACATTGATATTTCCAACTTATAGTTCCATTCATCTCCAAAGTTGGGTTTCGACAAAAAATATTTTTTGCTGTGAGTTGAGGGGGTTTCATAAGGAGTTGAGGGGTTTCATTTGGGTTAGTTTTGTCTCCAAAAGTGATTTTAATTTTTGTGTTGTTTTGGGTTAGTTTACTTTGTTGATTGAGAAACTTTTATTCTGGGTAATTACTCGAAATGGTTAGCTTAAATATGATTAATATTTGTTGTATTTTATATTATAATTAAGATTTTAAATTTATTTGAATTTTGATGGAGGATTGACTTGAAATTGAAATTCGATGGGTTAAAAATTAAAATTTGTATGTTCTTAATGTTTCACAAATTTAGATGTCCACTAATTTTGTATTTCTATTTAATTTTTGAAATGTTTGTTTATACGTGGATCAAATAAGTGCGTTTTTTCGCTCTGACACTAAACTTAGTACCTTCCATTCTTTTATTCAGATACATTACTCACACATAAGCGTGAGTTTTCACTTTTTTGCGTTCGTCTTCAACCGACTCTATTTTATTATTTTCTTATAAAAAAAAATAATTAATTACTATATTAATTAAATTAGATAATATTTTATAAACTAAAAAATTATTGATATTTAAAATAATTTTTATTATTAATAAAAAATTATAAAATAATTTCTAAATTTATATATAACATTATATCCAAATTTTAACCAGTAATTATAGTTTCAATATTTATTTATCCAACTTAATCCATGTATCCCCTAGTTTCAATATTTATTTATCCAACTTAATCCATGTATCCCCGTAATGTATTCTCATTGTGTCTTTGTATTGCAAGCTTTGAGGTTTCAGCTATCTTATAAACTTGGAAAACCTTTATTTTCAGTCATATATGTAAACTAGTAGTTGTGCGTGAGGAAGACAACATCAATGCTAATCAGTTTCATCAAACGACATGTTAAATCTTAAAGTAATCATGCGAAAGCCAATTGAACATTAATTAAAATCACAAAAATAGAGATTTTTCGAACCCTTTTAATTTTAGGATGACAATGACATTTTGTCACATCGATATGTCTTAAACAGTTATTCTCCATTTATAAACTAAAAAGCACGTCTTGAAGTATGCGTTGAAAGCCAAATTTGCTTTTCTTTTACATAATCAATTAAACTAATCCGTATCATAACCCAAATGCAATTAAAATACATATATAAAGATGCCAAGTTTTCAGCTCTTAACAACTATTTAATATATAAATATATTGTCAGCATGGTTGTATGTTAACAGTATAATTATAATTATAACAAATGATCGAATTTATTAAATTATAAACTACACATTATCAATAATAATACAAAAAATTTTGTACCAACAAGTATTAAAATAATATACGCAAAAAATAATAATAATAATAATAATAATAATAATAAATAAATAAATAAATGACAGCTGAATTTTTTATGAGCTTTGAGTCATAGGTAGCACCGTAAATTTGAGATAACGTGCTGTAACCAAATTCTCTGCTGCCTTAAGAAAGATTCCAATTGAACAGTGATGAATCCAAGGATAATAGTATTATGCTTATGCACCAAAGCATAAACCTTTTATATTCATAAACTGTTCATACTGTCTTTTTACTGTTAAACAACACTGCACCATTGTTTTCCATATTAAGCTGTTTTGCTCACAACATTTATATATATATATATATATATATATATATATATATATATATATATATATATATATATATTTAAAAAAAAAACATTTTTTTTTTATTTTGTCACACAAAAAACAAACATATATATTTTATTTTTATATTT
>Ga0123342_1000226_pt1 | contig 79582 bp, 35 predicted proteins | sample Turbeawhitnodule_FD_89960 | JGI IMG/M metagenome (GOLD analysis project Ga0123342, IMG submission 89960) | Root nodule microbial communities of legume samples collected from Mexico - Turtle bean Mexico white nodule | ecosystem: Host-associated > Plants > Roots > Nodule | place: Mexico: Nepantla... | reverse complement strand
TGATAAGTATTACGTAACTTTTTTTTTTTTTTTTTTTTCGGCACCGTAATTGTTTTAGTTTAGACTTTTTTTATTTTTTTTTTTAAAATAATATTTTTAAATATTTTTTATTTTTTATATATTTTAAATTTTTTTGTTTTTTTTTTGTAATTATTCCGCAACTTTTTTTTTTTTTTTTTTATCGGCAACGTAATTGTGTTAGTGTAGACATCTATTTCGTTTCTCTTTAAAATCATATTCGTAAACATATTCTAATTCTAATTAAATTGAAAGGTTGTGGTTTTTGTGTGTGAATAGACAGATTGGCTAATTTTGGACCTTGTCCTTGTTTACTCTTGTAAAAAAAAATTGATGCATTTACAATCCCCTACTTGTCAAAATTTACAATTATAGTAATCTCAATTTCTGATTTAACACCTTTAAAATACTGAATAATAAAGAGCATTGGTACTGGTTGGTTAGAAAATTAATAATTAAAAATTAGTAAAATTAAATGCAATGTGTAAAATTTTTTAATTGCAATTTTTTAATACATATACATGGTCTAATTATACTTTACATTTTATTTACTTTAAAAAGAAAATATTTAATTTGAAATGCTACTTACATGATTTTGGAGGCGATTTATTTATTTTAATTACTTTAAAGATTAAATATAATTTTCTTCAATTTATTATAACAAATTAGATTTTGTTTTTTAATTCAAATTTTAAACTTCTTAAATATTTATAATAAGAGATTATTGGATTGACTCTTACCAAAATTATTTTACTAGTTTTTTTTTACATGACAAACAAGTTTTTAAGTGATAAGTTAATACAAAATATTTTAACATTCTAATTTATATTAAAAATTTATTTGTTCGTAATTTTTTTTTATAAAAAATTATTTTAATAATTTTTTTACTAAAAATATTGAGAAGGTAGATTAAGAACAAAAGGAGATCTAAAATTTGAATTAACTATGAAAATTAATTTAATTGCATTGGCTGAAAATTGTGGTATGAAATGATACAAATGATTAGGACAAGAAAAGGAAGGAGCAATAATCTGTCTCCATGTATCGTACATGGCATAAAGTGGAAATTAAATAACTAATTAACTCCTTACCTGCAACTAGTAACATGTTCATGCAATCATCGATCCTAGTTAGAGAGAGAAAATTTATATTTTTGGATTTTTAGTGTTCTTTTTCTAATGCCTTCAAAATATATTAATTTTAATATTATAAATTTTTTTTAATGTATTTTAAAATATCAAAATCAGTGTATTAAATACACTGCAGAAGGACAACCTCACAAACTTAACAACGAAATTGAATTTGGATTTGAGAAAAACAAAAGAAAGGAATGCAATTATGACAAATATTTAAGTGCTCTGTATTGCAATATGAAGTTTATTAATAGTTATTGTAATCAGAACAAGTGTTAACTAATGAAGTAGACATTAATTTTCTTAATTTTTTTCAATAGTTATTTTCCAGGTAAAATAGGTAGATCCAAACCTTATATTTCATTACATATTTTACTACTCAATAATAATAATAATAATAATTTATAAATTCTACTATTTAACTTTTCACATATTTTACCATCAGAATTGTCATAAAATCTATGGATAAGTTAGAATTCTAATAGAATAATAAAGTGTTAAGAAAAACTAAAAGTGGCATCTTCTTGTTAGTATAATTTCACAAAATAATTGACTTCTTTCATTTAATTTAATTTTTTTTCTATGACATCTCGTGACTTTAAATTTTACAAATTGATAAAAATTGCAAAAGATTAATTTAATAATAAATATATGAAAATGTTGGATAGTAAAGATAGTGAAATAACGTTGACGGTGATAAAATTTAAGCTTTTTTTTCATTTGATGTGCATGCATCTAATATATCTTAAGATATACAAAGTTTGAGATGTAAGTTTAATAATTGCAGTAGAAAGATTTATAAATGTATGATAAATTATGGAAGTTGGTTCACATTGTGTCACTAAAAAGTATCTAACAAGGAATGAGGTCATGCAATGCCTTGGTAGAAGTGAAAAAAAGAGTGAGAAAGAAGATGATAGCACATAGAATAGAAGAAAAGCAGATTGTTAATGAAGTTGGTTTCATGAGATGGCAAAAGGGAAGTGTGGATTCTAAATCCTGAGAAAGACAAATTGGTACACCAATCATGTGACATTAATACCCAACCTCACAATCAATTACTTTACATCAAGGTAGTGGAAAAAGTAGTGATTAAAAATGGTTGATAACGTTTTTATCTTCTTTGTTAAGCAACCCATGGATTCCATACCCACCATCAAACAACCTACCATTCATTTTGGTGGGTCCAAAAAGTCTAATATTGTAGTAACTAAGCAATAAATAAAGTGCAAATTGCATCTTCACTTATATGCACCCTCAAAAGTAACCACATTATTGTAAACTGTTCTAAGGAAGGATTATATCATTGTAGAAGCTACACAAAATTCCATAAATGTGTTTGGTAAATTCATTAACCAAACACTTATTCTACACAAATTTCACTAAATATTTAGTGTTTTTATCGGAGAATGTCTCGGCTCTTTCTTTATCTTCTTGTGCTACTGTTGAACTTGATTAATGATGCCATGAGATCGTCGGTCTTCGATTGGTGCGGGTAGAGTACCTGCAAAAGGTATTTCGATATCTAAGTTGAAGCTTGGTATGAGGTACTTGAGAGTAATAAATATTGTTCAATGCATACCTTTCCCTTGATGTGCACATTTATAGGATCGTGATGAACTTTTGACAGTGGACCGAGATTAAGGTAGGTTATCGGGTTAATCTAAAAATTTAGGTAAAATTTTATACCGTGATTACGTTAATCATTTTGTGTTAAAAGACATTTATTGTGTCTACGAAAACTATGTCGACCACATTATCTAAGGATATTCGGTCAATGATCTTAACCAAGAATCTCTATCTCACAACAAGTATATTCTTATAAAGAAGTTTGCTTCTCCGAGAGATGACTATTTAGTGTTTGCAAATTGTGGAAGCCTAATTTGAGTTGTTATTGAGAAGTATCATAAAGAATGTGTAAGAGAAGAGAAGAAATCAATCAATAATACTGAAAAATTAATCAATCTTGTGATAAGTACAACAAGAAATAAAAAAAGGAGCGAAAAACAAAGAGCAAGTGGGCCAAAAGAAAAAAAGCCCTAAAACAGGAAAAACAAAGTTACAAAAAGGAAAAAGCCCAAAATCCAAAAACAAGAGTTTTATCAGACCTCCCTCGAGTTGGGAAGAGATGTTTTTCATTCCCAGCTTGGAATATAGTGTATTGAAGGCAGTAGGAAGGAGATGCTTGGTGAAGAAAACAACTTCTTAAAAGAGAAGAAGATATAGGAAGCTTTTCAGTAAGCCCATTGTTGATTTTTTTTCCTTATACGATGTAACAACTGATTTCAATGTGTTTGATTATCTCATAAAAGACTTGTTTGTTGGCAATCAAAATAGTTGAATAAGTATCATAATGCAAAAGTGCAGTTTGGAGATGATTGACTCGGAGATCTTGTAACATATGTGATCCATTGAATTTCACAGCTGGTGGTATCCAAGACACGATACTTAGCTTCAAATGAGTTTATTGATATAGTTTGTAGGTTTTTTTGACTTCCAACAAATAAGAGCCTCACCCAAGTAAATAGAAAAACTAATGATAGACTTTTTTATTTGAGGACAAATTTTCTAGTATGAATCGCTATATGATTTTATCGTATTGTGTTGCTACTGTGAAAGAAAATGCCAAAACCAGGAGTAGTCTTAAGATATATGTGAACACACATAACAACTTGATGAAGTTCATTGGTAGGACCAACAACAAACCGGTTGAGGTGATTGACAGAGAAATAAATATAAGGTCCAATGTTAGTTAAGTAGATTAGACGACCTATGAGTCTTCTATAGGCAAAGACTTCTTCTTCATTAAGTTTAGTACCCTTGTCAATAGATAGATGAGCAATGTGTAGCAAGATAGTATAGATAAGGGCCATCCTAGCATACATGTTTCTTCAAGCATATCTAGAGTATGTTTTCTCTAGCTTAAGTGAATATCGGTACTATTGCAAGCAACCTTAAGGCCAAAAAAAAAGTGAGATCCCTAAGATTTTTATGCAAAAAGTTTGATGAATGAAGAATAAGAATTATGTTATAGATTTCCTTAGGGTTATTCTCTGTCAAAACAATGTCTTCCACATAAACCAAAACAGAAGTGGCGACTTTTCCATCATGTTTCAAAAATAAAGAATGGTTAGCAAGCAGAGAAATTATAGTGATTTGAAATCAAGAGAGATTATTTTGCATACCACTGGTATTTCGCTTGTTTGAGACCATAAAGGGATCATTGTAGACGACAAACACAATTTTTATCATTAATATGAAGTCTTGAAGGAATCTTTGTATATATTTCTTCATTTAAATTGTCATGCAAAGAAGCATTGTTAACATCCAGGCCAAGATTGTTAACTTTGAGATAGGAGCAAACACCAATTGTTACGACTCTAAGCGCAAAAAACAAAGTTGATTTATTCCATGACATTGTTTCCCAACCAACAACGATAAGCCCTTCTTTCTCGACTCGAACTTGCTGCAATAATATAGTTGTATCTTGGCTGGTGCATTCTGTTTCGGTTCCCGTACGTCAAAGTATCATATGGATGGACAAAATATTGGATATTTGGAATGATTTTAAAGCACAATTCTTCCAAGGGGGTCTTTCTCGTATTTCTTACCTTCTAATGGAAGCTTCTTCCCTAAACCCAGGTGATCTTTCTATTACCGAATATTCCATCAAACTAAGAATTATTTGGGATGAACTTGAGAATTTTAGGCTCGATCCTTTCTGCACTTGTCACAATAAATGTTCTTGTAATGTTTATTTTGTCATCTATCAAAGAAAAAAAAGAATACCAGGCTATACAATTTCTTTGCGGTCTAAATGACCAGTATATCAATGTTAAGGCACATGTTCTCCTTATGGATCTCATTCCCTCTTAACCAAAATGGTTTCCTTTGTTGTTCAGCAAGAACGTTAGTTAACCAATAATTTTTTAGTTCCTAATATCAAAAACATGAATCCCACCATTAGCAAAACTACTATACAATCCTCAATTACTTGTTCTTTTTGTGGAAAAAATGGTCATATTGAGATCACCTGTTACTAGAAACATTATTTTCCCAATCAAGATAAGAAAATGTTTTAGGTTTGGTAACAATAATAAAAAAATTTATACTCATTGTGGAAAAATTGGTCACATTGTAGTAACCTATTATAAGAAGCATGATTATCCCATTCCAAAATGGTAAGTCTTTGCGGTTTAACAATGTGATTACTAAAGAAGAGAATTCTTCCAACAAGGATCAGACCAAATGGGACAATGAAGATGTTCCTCTGATAGAGATAAGAGTAAGATGATACCAAGATTTCGTAGAATAACCCTACAATTACAAAGCAGATCAAGATAAATTGTAACGATGGTAAAAAACCCTAAATGATAAAGAGAAGAAGGAAAAAGAGAAAACTATCTAGAAAAAGGTGCAAGAGAATAGAAGAAATCAACTAATAATACTGAAAAATTAATTAGGCTTGTGACAGATACAACAGAAAATAAAAAAGGAACCAAAAACAAAAAACAAGTGGACCAAAAGAAATAAAGTTATAAAAAGGAATAAAGCCCAAAACCTAAAAACAGGACTTTTACCACTAACTGTTGTTATATATATTTCTTTTAAAATCAAGCAATTAAAAGTTATATATATATATATTTCTTTTAAAATCAAGCAATTAAAAAAATTAGTGAAAAAAATAATAATTTTATAATTAATTATAATTTGATTTTTTATTTATACATGTGAAATTAAAATTGTTTTTAACATTATGAAACAATTTATCTAAATTTATGCTTTTAGAAAAAGACTAATTTTATTTATAATAATATTTTTAAAGTGATTTCGTTTGAATTATATTTTAAAATTGATTTTTTATTTGAATTTATATTTTAAAAATGATTTCTAAATTTAAAATTAGTGCCTCCATAGATATTCACGGTACCGATCCTTGGTTTTCAAACACATACTTGATTCTTGGTTGAGAAGTAGCAAAAACAAGTAACTAAAATCTCCAATCTTGGTGGTGGAAAGATCTCTATAAAGTGTGCAAGGAGGGAGGAGGAAAAGGATGGTTTCAAGAAGAACTAAGCTGGAAACTAGGGTGTGGAGACAAAGTTAAGTTTTGGGAGGAGGTGTGGGTTGGGAGCTCTGATATCAAATCCTTGTTCCCTAGACTGTTCTCCCTATCCTTAAACCAGGGGCAAACAGTGGGTGAAGTTGGCGTGTGGATTAATTCGGATTGGAGATGGAGGCTGACATGGAGGCGTGCCCGATTTGAGTGCGAATCATCACTAGAAGCAGACCTCTTTACACTGCTATCGGGGGCACTATTGAGAAGGAATGATGTGGATGTGCAGGTGTGGGGGAAGGAAGAATCAGGCCTTTTTTCTGTGAATTCTGCTTATGAGTGCCTTACCAAGCAGTCTCGTGGAACCCAATCTGATGCGTTTAATTTCCTTTGGAAGATTAAGGCATTCCCAAATGTGATCGTGACAGCTTGGAGAGTGCTGCTGGATAGAATCCCAACAAGGGTGAGTTTGAGTAGGAAAGGGGTGATGATGGAATCTACGTTATGTGCAATGTGTCAGCTTAAGGAGGAGTCTTGTCAACATATCTTCTTGGAGTGTAAATATGCACATTGGGTATGGTCCTTGTGCTTCAAATGGATAGGTATCTCTTCTGTTCAATAGAATGATTTAAATATGCACTTTATGAGTTTTTATCTGAGCAATGCTAGCAAGAAGCAAAACCTGGTATGGAAAGGTGTTTGGGCATCTGTTATTAGGTGTATCTGGGACCAAAGGAACTTGATTGTATTAAAAAAAGGGCTAGTAGATGCGGAGGAGGTGTTTCAGAAGACTCAACTCAAATCCTGGCTTTGGATGAAGCACAAGGTGCATTCCTTTACTTATTCTTTCGTAGACTGGATTCTTAATCCAATGTTTTGCATTAGAAGTTATAATTAGGACTCCCAAATGCCAAGAGTTTTAAGACTACGGCCTATACTAGATTTATAGTTGGTTGGAGGTGTTGGTGGGTTTGTCACGGCCTGCAACTGGTGCAAGATGGAAATGACATATGTGCTTGTATGCCAAGGAGTCAAAAGGAATGTTAAGGACATGATAGAGGATTCTGGTTTGATGTGTCTTTTAATAAGAACAATAGAGGCAGGGTGTTTTTGATGGTTTTGTAGCTGCAGTTTGCAGTGCTTATAGTATTCCAATACGAGCATGATGCTAGTTGGAATAGGGTGTCTAGCTTATGCAACAAACATTATCTATCTATTGCTTCTGGGGTGTTCGTTCATCTCTTTTTTCTTGGAGATTCTTAATGTGATTTGATTTATGTAAAAGGGTTGGGATACCCCTTTTGTATCCCTCGTAATTTAATTTCATTCTTTGCTGATAAAAAAGAAGAAGTAACTAAACAAATTGTTTAATACTCTTTACATTGTGATTTCCAAATCAATCAAGAATGAATATAAACTATAATACATTGATACCTCAATCTGGGTTACATATTCGCAGTTGATATTATCCACATCTGATAGTCTAATATATTTTAGTGACATTAGATGAAATATTTAATCTATAAATCAATAATACTTCTTGTGTAATAATAATTTATATTTATTTTTTATTTTGATAATATCTAATAAATATGATTTTAATTTGGATTTGCACCATTACAATTATATATCTTTCTATTATTTTCAGAATAAGGAGTTTCCGATATAAGACAGACATTGTTTTAGCAAGGCAGCCACTGGGTTGTGGGTAATGGAAAAAGACTTAGTTTTGGAAAATGGCTCACAACAGGTATTGTTTTATCAGATTATGGCCTTCTTTGCAAATTATTTCACTTTTAGGAACATTTAATGTTGTTCTCTATCATAATTAGAACTTCACTTAACTAATGCATATAAAAAGTTTGCATTAAAGATAAATATAGATTACTTGGGTGAAGCTTCAATTTTAATTAAAAAGAAACTCATAAGTAAAAAACAATGTTTATCATGAAGCCATCCGAAAATTCAAACATTGGAGAGCGACCACTCAAACCAAATAGATAATCAACACAACCCATCAGCCATGAAACAATTTTATTGTACACATCATACAATGCTTTCTAAATATGATCATTATCACAACTGTGTGTCGCCCACGCCTTATTTCATGTCAGATTTTAGAACTCCAATTTACATCACAGCTTCGAAGGAGACTGATACCAGCCCCACTGTTCATCAGATATGTACTTGGTCACTTGCTTCACACTTAAATAGTTCTCTAGACCCCTGAAATAATAAAAAAAAAACATAGACTCAGATTCTTAGATGATAAAACAGCCTAAGATATAGCCTAATCAATATTTGTATTTGAGAAATTGCTCATAAGCAGTACACTAAATATACAACTCTCATTCCCCATTGGGCATGTCCTATTCACAAACTAGAGTAATCCAAGCAAATTCCAACTGACAAAGAAAGTGTATTGAAAAGAGTTTCAGAGAATATGCTATGAGCATTCTGTTTTGGTTTTTTCACATTTGAAAAATATAGTTTCGAAGGCACTAAAACTGACTTCCACATTTGCTGATTTAGGAAATAAGGGTCATACCATTCTCCTAATTCACGACCAAAACCACTACGTTTTATGCCTCCCCATGGGGCTTGAATGAAGCTTGGTTGAGCACAATTTATCCACACAATTCCAGCTTTAATAGCCTGCACCAAAGTAATATAAAGTATACAGCATTGAATTACAGAAAATTCATATGTTTTGTCTGTTTTATGATAACAAAGGACCAGTTTCTCACCTGAGATATCCGTTCACATCTTTCTAGATCTTTTGACATTACGGCAGACCCTAAGCCGTAGCTGTGAAATAACAAATTGTATACAACATTGATTAACATGTATGGACAAGTTAAGAAAAAGTAGTTTACAGGTGAAACTAATATAGAGTTTCCAGAAAAATAGTTCACTCACTGGGTGTCATTTGCTAGTTCAATAGCTTCTTCCTCGGTACTGAATGTTTTCACCGAGAGTACAGGTCCAAAAACTTCTTCTCTCCAAATTTCCATCGAGGTAGTCACATCAGTGATGATGGTTGGTTCAACAAAGTATCCCTTTTCCAAATGCTGCCATAAAATTTGACATTTCCATCATTTCTGAAGACAAATGAAGAAACACAAAACCTCACACAAATACAAGAGTATGATCATACCTCTGGACGAGACCCTCCCGTTAAAATTGTTGCACCTTCACTCTTAGCGGTTGAGATAAAATTCAATATCTTTTTGTACTGAATAATATAAACCAAATATTAGATATATCATCATCTTGGTTGGTTATAGACAAGTGCATTAACAATGTCAGGAAAAGCCTATTTTCTTCATATAAATAACCACTTAACTTTTTTTCATATAACCTTGATTACTATATACTACATGCGATGCGACTTTATCACAATCACTGATATTACGCTACGGTACATTTTCATTTTGGATAATAGAGAATGCATCTGAATAAACAATATCAGAAATTCAGAAGTATATGTTAGCAATAGATTTCAGGATTACTTAACTTCAAACACTATCTTAAACCCAAAACTACATTGTATTAGGGGATGAAATGGAACAAGGTGTAATAACCAAAAAATCACATATCTTTCTTAAAAGCATAAAGAGGAGGTCGTAACCGAAATTAAAATATAATAAATGCAGAATTTATAAATATTAAACATACCTGTCCTTCACTAATAATAGGGCCTAGCCTGCAACCTTCTTCCAAGGGATCTGAAATTTTGATGTTTTTGGCCCATTTCACAAGTCTATTCACAAACTCTGTTGCTATACTTTCCTGAAACAGTAAAAACATCTAACTTGACCAGTGTTCAAAACTCAGCTAATGCCATTGCTACAAAGTTTACAGACAAAATGCTATCACTATCAGAGTATATCTGATAGTAATATCTTCCCATTTATGAAGCAAAATAAGAAAAGTAAGCTACAAATACTTGTTTGTGAACAGGGAAATGTGTTACGGATGAAATGGACGAATCAAAATCTACCTATTACACTTACATGCACTATAAGGCGAGATGTTGCACTGCAAATCTGACCATTTGTAAAGAAGCAGCCAAAGACTGTCCATTCAGCAGCTGTTTGAATCAGGAAAAATAGAAAAATAAATGTTAGATGGTGTATGACTCACTTTGATTCTGTAATCGGTTCTAGGTACCCAAAGTTTACTCATCCACAAGTAAACAATCAGTTTCACAGGAAATATAATTCCACAATGCAAGAAACCATAGGCTGTCCATAACAAAATAAAAGGCACGTACTCTTGTCAAGGTCAACATCCTCAAAAACAATGATTGGGCTTTTTCCACCAAGCTCTAGAGAAACAGGCTGCCAACAACAAATTTTATATTTCATTATCTCACAAAGAAAAGAGAATATGAAAGGAACAATAGAGAAAAAAATGATCTTCTACCATTTCTTCTGTATGCATGTTCCTTAGTCTTCTCTAGCTTTTAAAACAGAAGGACAATATGAATTGCACATAATTTGAAGATAAAACTGCTCACAAATACCTTGGTTAGCTGTGCTGCAGCTGTCATAATCTTGCTCCCAGTTAAAGAGCTTCCAGTAAAGGCAACCTGTTGACAAATTAAATATCAGCCACAATTCCACAGTAGCTTTGTCAAAATCATAGACAACACTTAAACAATACTGGCAAGAAATAGAACTAGAATTTGATTCTACTAATAACTAAAAGCGGTTGAACCTTGTCTACATCAGGATGAGATGCCAAAGGAGCACCAGCTTCATTGCCTAATCCAGTAACAACATTCAATACTCCTGGAGGAAGGTTCACTTCTCGGCATATTTCAGCGAGCTCCAAACAGGTGCTAATATTGTAAATGGTATGACAGCATAAGAAACCAACATAACAAAAAATCAAATTTGCAATAGTTAATTTTAACATACATAGATGCCAATTCAGATGGCTTCAGTATTGCAGTACAACCAGCAGCCAGAGCAGGAGCAACTTTCCATGTAGCCATTAAGAGAGGATAGTTCCTAACACATAACATAAATCACATCATTCATTAGCTATTCAAGACATTCAATTAAACAACTGGATAATGTGAATGCATCAATTTCCTGTGCAGGTAAACTAAAAACAATCTAGGCCAATGTTGCATGGCCTCTCATAACTAGTTAAATGAAGAAAAAGAAGGTAATCAGATACCATGGAGTAATTAATGCAACAACCCCAATGGGCTCCTTGAGAATATAACTCTTGAAGGTCTCCATAGGGAGGGATACAGGGGCCTTTTGCTTTGCATCCAACCCTTCCGCGAGCTCAGCATAGTAGTTAAAACAACTAATAACATCATCCTACAAGATATTATCACAGACCCAAATAAGCAAAATAAACTCATGGAAACATCTGTTATTGTTTTTTTCAATGCAAATAAACGTCTCCACTTACCAGGTCTGCCAATGCTTCATCCAGTGGTTTTCCATTATCAATTGCTTCAAGTTTTCCTAGTTCATCCTTTTTCTCCGTTATCTTTGAGAAAGGCACACAGAGTAAGGTGTCAACACATGCACATCTAAGTCAATATCTACGATTTTTATTGATCAATTTACTTTTAAACCCCGAAGTCAGAGACATTTATTTCTCAAAATCTTGATTATATTGTATTAAATTTTGTGAAAATTAAACAAATATAATATATAATTATATGTTTTTTATATTAATATAACATTCTGTGTATATGATTTATCTAATAAAAACTGCAGCAAAAAGTTAATATGATTGTTGATGTAACTTGTAACTTTGATGTTTTCCTGTCGGTGTACATGTCTGACAAATAATGTTGGTTTATTATAGATAAATACATTTTATAGTTTTATAAGGTTAAGGTTAGCCTAAATACACTTCTTAATAAATAAAATACATATTTAATTGATTAAAGCAAAAACAGAATTACAACCTTTGAAGCAATGGCTCGAAGATAACCAGCACGAACAGAACCAGAAGCTGATGACCAATCTCTGCCTTTGTTCCGGGACAAGGCTCTTTTAGCAGCATCCACAGCAAGGTCAACATCTTCCTTGGTACCAGCAGGGATATCCCCTGAACACCAATTAAACACAAGTTCTCATTACTTACTAGTAGTACTATGTAACTATGCACGTGTCATAATCATAAACATTAAAAATTCCCATGATGTTGAAAAAGTTTAGACACAAGTTGTGAAAAGAGAAGAAAGAAGAAGGAACCTATGATGTCTTCAGTTGCGGGATTGATGATCGGAATCCGGTTGTTGAGGACGGGGACTTTCCACTCTCCATCAATGAAAAGTTGCCTACTGGGTACTGAGATCGCCATTTTGCTTTTTCTCTTCTCTCTTCTCACTTCTCACTTCTCACTCACTCTCTGCTATGTATTATGGGGCTGGAACAATGATATAGTGGAGCATTCCTCTATTATATAATATGATTGAAGCTGCATCTGTTCTCGATGATGAGATGAGTCACCAGAGATCCTTTTCATTTTTATTTTTTCTTCTTTGTCGGTACCAATATTGTTGTTGTCTTCCTACTTCCTTATGATGTTGGTTTGGTAGAGAAAATTGTTCTCTTAGGAGATCTCATTTATATTATAAATAAGAACTTTATAAGTAGACATAAATCTTTCAAACCGATTTTCTAAAGTTAGAATTAAAATATACTCTCATGTTTAAAATAATGCATAACCAGATGATTTTATGAGCTTGTAGTGGTTTTGTATATGGTAGTTTCAAGCTATAAATGGTGTTTTGTTAATTCTTTAATTTGGGCATACTTCTTTTTGTTTGATAATTGATAAAAGATGATAATAATAATAATAATAATAATAATAATAATAATAATAATAGTATAACAGCATAGAAATAAATTATAAATTTGATAATTTGTAATTAGTTTTCAATTAAAATAAAATAAAAAAAAGAAATATTTAATTAAAAATAGTTAAGAATTAATAAGTGTGAATAGTTGGCATTATGATTGGGTTGAGGTGATAAGAGGGCCAATCATATCTGTGAGGCTGTCACAAAATAAGTGGAAGTTGCGTGTGTATAACATTTTTACATAATATGTCATAACTTTTGTCCACGCACAGCTTCCAAAATAAAAACGGAACCTAAAATTGCAGTGCAAAAATCTTTATTAAAGTACCTTATTTTTAGTGTGCGTGTTCTATCGCTTTCGTTGCATATTTCTTCTTACATAATGATATTTTTAAGTTATAATAAATAGGTGATTCAGATTATTGAAAGAGATATTTTTTTTCTAGTTACCACAAATATTCCTTATATATTTTTTTAAAGAAAGACGAAACAGAAAGATAAAAAAAATTAAATGATGATGAAAGCGAAAAGACTGAAATCTCCACGTTTTAAATTGAGATAGATATTTAATTTATAGTTTGAAGTTAAAAAGAATGAAAAAGTTTCCCACACAGATAATACTACTATTCAACAACCTTTATAATAATATTATAGTATTTTAAATTAAAAAATAAAATGAAAATAGTTAAAATATTAATTTATTTATTTATTAAGAGTTTGTTTTTACTATGCAGTACCAAGATATCAAGGTAAAAAATAATTATTGTGCCACTGCACATGCATGGCATGTGATTTGATCTTACCACTTACCACGTAACTTTTTCTGTTTTAGTTTTTATAGGAAAAAAAACTTTGGTTTTAATTCTTTAAAAAATATAATTTTCTGTTATAAATTTTTGTTGTATGACTTTACTTCTGCACATGTGACTTTTATGCTGTGATTCTATCCGCATATTTATTTATAGTTGACATGTTCAACTATTGTCTATTATTTAAAAGTTTTCTCATGCTCTTAATATAATTATTTAGAAAAATTGTATTAATGACATGTATCTCGATCTATAATATATGATTTGGTTACCATCAATTAATCTAATAATCAAGAAATAATTAGGTGATATTTAGAAATTAAATTGCAACCTAATTATTATGACTAATTAGGTACTGATATGCATAATAAATGAATTTAAATATTTTAAAGCTAACAAATCTTCACACATGAATTTCACCCACTAATCTACAAATAAATAAAAAATAAAACTAATAAATTTCATGATCATCCATGATTCCTATAATTAACTCATAATAGTAGAAATTCTATTCATGTTATAATAAATTGTAATAAATAATATTTAGATATTGTTTCTGATTTCCAACACTCCTTATTATTATTCCTTATTATTATTGACTCATGTTTTTCGGATGCACAAAGATATTTGCCAATTAGTCTCCCATCTTGCAATATTCTAACCAATTGTAACTTCCAACATCCACCTTGTAATGATAATTCAATGTGACAATGTCCGGCAAATTTGTCATAATTAGAGAAAGAATGTGAATAAAAAAGATAAAGTGTGAAAAATTGTTTTTATAACACACTTTTAGTTGAATAACGTCTCGCTGATCCATTGTCGAAAGAGTTATGAACGATTTAAAAATAATAACTTAAAAAAACATAACTTAATTCAGTCTTATTAATTAATATATATATTCCAAAAGAGTTGAGAAAAACTTTGTTTGGGGTTGGTGTAGGGATGACAATGCAGGGTGGGCCAAGTGGGTCAGTCCGCAGCCCGCTACCAAAAAGTGCAGGGCGGGCTTATTAATCTAGTCCGCTGACCCGCTTAGGCCCATCTCACATAACTCGCAGCCCGCACGGGCCAACAGCAGGGTGGGGCGGGTTGGCCTGTTATCCCGCATAAATAAAAAATAATTATTTTATTTTTTGTAAAAAAAATGTACTCCATTCATCAATCATCAATTATTGCAGTGTAACATATATTTTTTTTTATTTTTAAAAATTGAATTTAATGTATTAAAAAAATAATGTTTTATTTTAATAATTTAAAGGAGTTAGTTTTTTTTATCAGCAATAAAAGAATAAATAAATAAGAACCACTTTAGGGTGATCCAACCCATGTACAAAATCGCACAGAAACGAACAACCCTCTTCCCATAAGTTTGTCGCTAACTTCCTACTAAAACAAATACAGTCTGACCAACCTAAATAAATCACTTTTTTTTAATCGAATACATACAAATAAAAGGGATCTAGACACCCGTCAGAAAAGAAAAAACAAGCAGAAGAGACTTTACTTTAGAGGTTACCCAGGACCAGACCTTTAGTTGGGCCATGGAGTAGTATGAAGAGTGACAGGGGATTTAGTTTTAAGTAAAGTTTTATATTTAAAATTTGTTAATAAAACAAATAATATAAAGAAGAGATCTCAATAGGATAGTTAAAAAATTAGTCATCTTCATTAAAATATTTTGTAGCAAAATTTTGATAAGATATTCTTATACATTACAATACATATATAGGAAAAATAAATGTAAAGCAAAACTTTAACTATTTTTAATCAAGCCTTCTAACAACCCTCATACTTGAATTTATATTTTTATCTTAATTGAATAAATTGAAACAAGGATAAAATTTTAATTTTTCAATAGTAGGAATACGTATTTTTATAATTAATGAAATTTTAAATTTAAAAAAAAAATATTTTTCTTATGCGGGCTGGCCCGCGGATTACCTCTTATGCGGGGCGGGCCAAATGCAGGGTGGGTCAACCCGCATTGCCACCCTTAGGTTGGGGTATGAGAACAACAAAGTCTGTGAAATGAAAAAAAATAGTAAATCATAATAAATGTACCTGACAACATTCAAAATGAAAAATCATTTACCTCTACGTAAACCTAATGTGGGTTCAACTATCAAGAAAGCAATGAATTAATACAACTTATACAATGCATTAAACAATAAAACTAATCAAATATCTATTAAGGTCATCATTACATGATACGAAAAATATTCAAGATATCTTCATGGGATACGAAATAAAGAATTGAAAAGACTTTAGTTGGAGTATAGGAACGACAAAGTCAAAGCAATTGTGAGAAATGACTAATGCAATTAAAAAAGCATTAAACATGGAAAATAAAAAACAATTTAACTCATACACAAATGTATTTTGCCTTCTTTGTTTCTTCTTCATTGTTTTTTCGTTTATTGTATTTTTTGTAGCAGAAAATGAGAGAATAAATGTTCATCAAATAGAAATGGAACAAAAATAAACAAAGAATAAAAGCTTTAATCTTCTACCTTCTTCTTTCACTCATTTCTCTCTTAAAGCCTTTCACTGTCGAAATTTCTTTGCTTAATGTTTTATCTTATGCTTCAGAAATCAATGGCCTAACATTCCCAAAAAGGACGAAGTTTTTCCCTTAAATCTAAGATCTACTATGAGAATTCAATAGAAAACAAATAATAGTGACCATAAATACTTCAGATTTCAAATTGAAAATTGAAAATTGAAAATTTCAAAACAGAACAGATTTTTTGCATAAAAAAATACTGCATAGAACAAAAAAACATTTAAATCGCATGAACATCTATATGAAAAAAACATAACATTTAAAATGTATCAGTAAATTCAAATAGAATCTTACCAAGAACTGTGGATGAGCTTTTGGAGTTTGTTTATTGAAATGGTGCATGCACATAACAAAACAAAACATTTAAATTGATTAAACATCAATATGAAAAAAAATATTATAGATTGGAAATATGATGAAAAAACAAAATAAAACAAATGCTTGGCATAAAAAATTGCACATAACAAAACAAAAAAATTAAACCGGAATAACATCAGTATGAAATGTGGTAAAACCAAAATATAAGCTTACCAAGAATAGTTGATGACCTTTTAGGGGTTTTGAGAACAATAGGATTGAGGAATGTGTTGCATAATCCAATGATAAGAGGATGTGTAAATAGCCAAAAAAGGCTCCAAAATTTATCAGAAATTAAATTTGAAATTCAAAAATCATTACCTTATTTATGTAATATGTCTTTGTTATGCAAATTTTGTTGTAGGCAGACCACCCAAATGCGTGAGAGAAAAACAGAAACCTAGTTTCCTCGGTTCATAGTAGCTCTGGGTAGGTTTAACAAAAAACGGAAATCTAACCACTAAGAAAAACCTAGAAAAGATGTAACACGGTTTAGGAAAAAGACCTATGAATACTAACATAAGCTAAACATAGTAGTGTCAGAAAAAAAAACATACAACAAAACCTATTTTGAGTTTTCAAATTTTGAAATACTCAGAAACCCTAACACTGGAATTGATTGTAACAAAACATAAAAGAAGTTTCCTTAATGACTCCGGAAACGATTAAAAACAAACATTAAGCATAAAAAAGAAATCTCTTTAAGAGAAACACATTGAAATACAGTTAAACAACTGATCAATTTACTGTAAAACATGTCCATAACCAAAAAAACTCGAAAAATGAACGATCATGAAACTGAAAAGATCTTACCACAAAGAAAAACCTAGAAAAGATGTAACACGGTTTGCGAAGAAGACTGAGCAGACGATGCATTTTTGCTTTCCCAGACGTACAAAAAAAGGAAAAGATCTTTCCTCAGTGTGGTTGAGGATACAGTGGTTGTCGATATGGTGGTTGAAGATACAATGCATTCACTTCCACAAAGAAAGAAATGCACAAAGTGAGGTTGTGAGAGAGGGAAACAGGTGGTCGTGACGGAAACGAAAAAAAAGAAGGAAATGTAGGTAGTGAGACAGAGCAGGTGAGAGAAGAAATGAGAAACTCGTGACACAATGTGAGAGGAAAGAAAAAAGAGACACGTGTCCTCCTCACAATGAACCACGTGGCGTTTCCACTTCTGGTTAAAAAAAATTGTTATTTTTTTGTGTGAATTTACCGTATGTTGGCACGTGTAAAAACTTTCCCTATAATAGTGCTCCATTTGTAGTATAGATAAATTTGTAGTATAGATGATGTATAAGAGTAGTTTCTTTGTATAGATGTAGGATTTTTTCCTATATTATCAAGGCACATTTGGGCCTTAATTGGGCCATCATTTTAGGATATTGACTCTTGTTATAATTATTGTAGTTTTAATGGGCAAGCTAGCTCTAACTAGTACATCTTAGCCCAAACCTTATAAACTTTAGTAGATAAAAAATGATGAAGGGATAATAGTTAGTCAACAAGTAAATATTATAATTTCTATACACAATTATCAAGAAAAAAGTTTTATAGGATATAATACCTATGAAAGCTAGAGATATTTTACTTGGCAAGTCATGACAATTTGACAAACACTCAATCCATGATGGTTTCACCAAAAAAATAAGTTTCACTCACAAGAGCAAAAAGATTGTCCTTTGTCCTCTCACTTCAACAAGTGAATGAGAACCAACTAATTAAAAAATAAGATAAAAAGAAAGAAAAAAAACTAAGTCAATTTTTTTCTCTTACACCTAAAAAAAAAAATAAGGAGGGAAAGAGTTTGGAGGTTTGTGTCCTCTCCAATAAAGTTGTTCAATAAAAAGTTTTGAAAAAAAAATATTTCTTTTAACTTAAGCAAATTTTTTTCTTCTTTACAGCAAAAGAGTCACTTTTTACCACAAGTGATGAATTTGAGTCTTTACCATTTTTGTCAAAAAGTTTGTCAATAAATTTGATGATTGATTTTCCAAAGAAGATCCTCATGAAGTTTCACCTTTGAGGGAATAGAACATAATATAGATCTAGTCCTTATGGTCAGCCTACCCAATACGCTAACCTCTAGGATTAACATCCAAGAAACCAAAGAAATAAAGAATCAAGTGAGTGACTTATCGAAGAAAGGATGGGTACAAAAGATTCTCAATTCTTATGTTATCCCAATGTTGTTGGTCCCTAAGAAAGATGAGACTTGGAGAATGTGTACAAACTATAAGGTAATCAACAACATCATTATAAAACATAGATACCTAATTCCTAGGTTAGATGATATGTTAGATGACTTGCATGGAACCAATATGTTTTTCAAAAATTGATCTTAAACGTAGTTATCACCAAATATAAAATTAAAAAAGAAGATGAATTGAAAACTACTTTTAAGACCAAATTTGGACGGTATGAATGATTAATCATGCCTTTTTTTGGCTTTACTAATGCTTTTAACACTTTCATGAAATTAATGAATCATGTACTTATGGATTGCATAGGTAGGTTTTTTTTACCATACTTTGATGGTATTTTAATCTATAGTAGGCTTCTAGTAATTATTATAAGTAACTACCATCTCTTTGCCAACATTGAAAAATGTACTTTTTGTTAGAAAATGTGATTTTTCTTGGATTCATTGTTGGGAAAGATGATGTCCATGTAGACCCTGAGAAAATAAAGACTATCAAAAAATGACCCACCCCCAAGAATGTAGGAAAAGTTTGTAGCTTCCATGGGTAACTAGTTTTTATAGAAGATTTGTTAAGGACTTCTCTACAATAGTTGTTCCTCTTAATGAGCTTGTTAAGAATGATGTTTCCTTTGTGTAGAGTGAAAAGTAAGAAAAAGTCATTTTAAAACTTAAAATATAACTTAACCCATGTATCCATTTTGGATCTCCTAGATTTTTCCAAAACTTTTGAACTAGAGTGTGATGTTTCTGGGATTGACATAAATGCAACGTTAGTTCACGATGGTCATCCTATTACATATTTAAGTGAAAAATTTTATGAACCCACCTTGAACTATCTCATCTATGACAAAGAGTTTTATGCTATTGTTTCCCTCAAGGATTCATTGATAAGCTTCTTGTTCAAAACAGTCATTAGAAAGGTCTCCTGGATCATTTCAAAGTTGATAAAACTCTTATTATTTAAAGAACAAATTTTATTTAACATAAGAAAAAGTAATAATGTACATGATTATCACCTGATTTATTACAAATGTTGTATACAAATTGGGTTCAATATGATTGGTTGATTCAATTGTTCTTCTTTGTTGTCTTTGGGAGCTTCGCTTTAGAAAAAAAAAATCTTTTGTTTGCTTTATTTCTTCTCATTTTTTTGTTTAAACTCTCAATATAGTTGCTTAGCTTTTTCTTGGGATATCTTTCTTTTTCTTTGCATGAGTTTGGTCTAGTCCCTATGTTTGATTATTTTCCTTTCCCTTTTTTAGTTTTATTTTTTATGTGATGGTACATGTTCCCAACATGAGTTTAATAAAAAAAATAAAAATTATTTACCATACATGAGAGTAGACGTCCAAAGATTTTGTTCTATATGTATATTCTATCTTCAATATAAGTCTATAATATGTCTCATAGACTTTACACCCTTGAATTGACATAAGTATGGACTTTGTGCTTGATTGATATGCCAAGGACTCAAAAGACTATGACTCTTTCTTTATCATAATAGATTATTTTAACAAATGACTCATTTTATAATTTTATTCAAATTGCAGAGTCTATTCAAAATTATAATATTTGATGAAGATGAGATATGATCTATTCACAAGAAGAAAAAAGGCCACAAAATGATTATTTCTCCTTAGTTTTTAGGAGGTTGGTACTTAATTATCTATGCGGAATTACATGTGATAAAGTTTGTTTCCTTTCGTTGATTAGGTTGTCTTCTACAAATTACAAAAATAGCGATAGTATTCTCGAAACCAACTTAGGTATTATACCCTATTCAGTCATAAACTAAGACACCTAATTGAAGAATTTGGAAATTGATTTGACATTATCATAAGAAAGTGTCGATTATATCCAATGCAAGACCAACAGATACATCGCTATTGCCATGAGGTTTAGGGTCCACATCCACATCCCATACTAATTCACCAATTAACTCCCAATGATTTGAATAATTTTCAACAAACTTTGTTTCCAAAATTCAACGGAACCATGGTACGATGACTTCGAGATAGAAACTATAAGCCATAATTTTCATTACATATAATAGTAAACCCTACATAAATCACGCCACATTAGTCCTTATCTAAATTATCTTACAACCTTCATTAGATGAACAATACAAAGAGGTAATCTCGTTTTGCACTCAAAATTACACAAGAGGAAATTTCCAGATTTATAATACTTCCTTTACAAGTATTAAGCTATTTAGAGTATTCGCACGTTATCTTCCATGAACAATACCAAATACGAATTTCTAATGAATGTAAAATTGTACTTTTAAAAACAGCAGTACATTTTATTTAAAAGTCAAGCGTAACGTGACACTAAAATGTATAGATGACGTTTTTATTACAATTAACTAAAGAATTAAAAATGCATAATTAGTTGGATTCTATTAGGATAAAATTTCAAACCGATTTGTTTGATTTAGATTATGAATCAATGGAAAACAGTTTTGTGGTAAAATGAAGTACGAGAGGATTGGGAAAAGAGGATGTTTGATCTCAAGTCCCAAACCTCGAACTCAATCAAAACAAGAAAAGGCAGGAATTTGAAGATTGGAAACAATCGCAGAGTGTAGTTTTTCTGACCATGTATGATTTTTGAGCTGTTAGGAGTGGAATTGAAGAGAAAGGGAGAAACAGTATTAACATAAAAAAAGAATAAAAGATTGATTATTTAAAAGAGTATACAATCCAACTAATCCACCAAACCCAAAACAGAAGAAAGACTATATCCATGAATGGTAGAAAGTAAAGAAACATGTAGAAGGCATGAAAGCTAATGTTTCTGAGTGGTTTTCTGATACTTTGTCTTTATCCATTGGAGGCCAACGGAGGTGCCCTCCTTCAACTTCTTCACGCCATTCGATGCCACATGCTTCGTCTTCTCGAGAGCCTTGTTGTTGCTTTTCTTCTTGGATTCGTCGGAGCCACTCACTGGATCAGGCCCGTTATCCCACTGGTCAGCCCAAGATGTTCCATTGGATGCCATTTATGAGGTGTATGGTTGAGTTTTGGAAATGATGGAGAATTTGTGAAGCCTTGAATGCGTTTTTATAGGAGCAGCTGTAGTTGTAGAAGTTGGAAAGAAGAATCGACCAAATCCTTAAGGTGGATTATGCTTACGTTCTGACGTGGACTTTGGCACGCGTAACCGCTTCCGCAAGGAAACTCGTATTCCCATTGCTTCTCCGTTGGAACCTTCTACACCACCGTGAATTTGTCTAATTGTTTGCATTACGACGCGTGCGCTTACGTACGTTCACTTTTCTTAATCTCTTTAAAGTTTAAACAGAACCATTAAGATTTATAATTTTTTTAATAAGTTTGAATTGATAACGATGGTGACGTGATATTAGAAGGACCCCATCCTAGTGATGTCTTCCTTCAAATATTCCACTTCGTTATGAAAAGGAGAATGGAAAAAAATGTCCAAATAAAGGAGCCAGACATATTGTAGAATATAAAATAAAAAAAAGTTGAGATTTCTTGGCGTGTGGTTGAGTTGGTTTTTCACTTGGATTGATTCCGCGGTTTATGAATAGGAGCTGATGAGAAGGATTTATAAGAAAAAGTTAGGTGCTTCTTACACTTTATGCTTTTTAGCTTTTCTTTTTTATTCCTCCACTTCTACCTCAATATTCTATTATACACATGTTATGTTATGTTCTTAAAAAAAGAGTGTTTCAACTATGGTTTACTAATCTAGTTTTTACTTTCTAAATTTCGTTATCTGAAATTTGACAGTTCAATTCGAAATATGTTTTGTTGTTTAACATTATATGTTCTTTTATGAAAGGAAAATATGCATTTGGGATAGTAAAATATGTAGTCTCAAGTTTGAAATTTTCAAAGAACTTATTTGATAATAGCTTCATTGCTATGATTCTAGATTACATCGAAAGATTTTTTATCCCAATTTTAGATTAGATTATTCGTAAGCTACGTCTAGATCACCTAATTTCAAAAGTTAATTGGTCTATTTTGGACTATTTAACCAATCTAAATGGTGGCATGTTAATTTTAATTGAGCCTATTTGGGTAGATGTTTCTTATTTGGGATGACTACTTTAATGGATATATAAAGGATTGTTTTTAAGTTTGAATTTATCATTGTGTTATATTGTGGTAGATATAACAAACAAATAATAAAAAAAAACATCTATTGTTAGATTGTCAAAGAGAACTGACAAATAGTACATGTATTACAAAAATAATTTTTAACTTGTTATTGGAATAAGGAAATATAATTATTTCTTTAAACAACTTGGAAGATTTGTGACCAATGATGGATGATGGATTGTGAAGTTGCTTTCTGAATATCATAATCAGAAATAGAAGTTCATTCATATATTAGAATATAATTAATATATCATTAGTATGTTTAATTATTTACCCTAAATCAACCTATCATAAATTATTTATCATGAAATCATATCTTAATTATAAATAATTCATGATAAATATTTAATTGAATCTAAAATAAATAATATTGTGTGATTGTGTCTAAATGTTTCTTTAACTTTTTTTTTCCTATTGACCTAATAATAAGTTCAAACATTGTAAGAGAAATCCTCTCCGTACCATAAATTTTTGATATTTTTATCTTTAAAAATTTGAAGCTAAAGGATTCTCATATCCTCTCGATGGTGAAGATCTTAATACCTTTTCAATAATATATTTTTAACAAACATATTTTAAAAAAAAAAAATTCTTAAACAACACATCATGTCTTTGCATCTTCTTCATCCATATTCTCTTCATTTTCATTAATAACTGTACCGTCCCGATAAATGGGTAGGAATTAAGTCGACCAACCTAACTATCAGATATGACGTTAGCCTTTGTGTCTAGCAGGCTTGGCTCAAGGTTGGGGGACTGTGTACCGTTCCGATAAATGACTAGGAATTAAGCTGAGCTACCCAGGTCTCCATATCGACTGAGAGGCTCATCAGAGTCCGTCCAGATCACGCTATAAATGCTAAACGCAGTATTCCTGATTACACTATAAATGCTGACGCAATATTCATGATTACACTATAATATTTCCTGATTATATCACATAAATACCCTAATTTATTTGCCTAATATCCCTTATTATATTACATAAATACTCTGATTATATTACATAAATGCTCCGATTATATTACATGATATTCAGATTTGATGTAAAGTTATCATAATACGACACATTGATGCCTCGAGGAGGAACCAGAGTCAAAAAGCCCATGAAGCTTATAAATAGACAACCACCCATAGGGAGTATCTAAACTTGCATCTTTGCAATATATTTCACCATATACACTATATTTCGCAGGTGAAGCCTTCCTCGTTCCCAGAAGATCGGTTTGCTAAATCTTGTAGGCAATTACTAGCATCTCATCCAGTTGGTCGGTCAAGCACAAGAAGAAAATCCGAAAAGAGCACATCCATAATCCGACCGATTTCGAGCTGACAAGAACAATAACATTATTGGGTCCTCCTCTGCTACCTATTGAGATAATAAGTATTTGACATTCATAAGTTGATAACCACTGCCCCTTTCGTAACCATAACAATCTACACAAATGAATAACTCTTATGAACAAAAGAATACACAAGAATGCATTTTTGAATTAAACAAGCTAATAATACATTTCAAAAATAAATTGAAACTTACTCCATGGAATTGTTTAATCCAAAAATAAATTCTAACTTACTCAATTTAGATAATTATAACATTGAAAATTAAATACTTATGAAATGTTCCTAATCGAAACATGTTTCGGGAGTACTTAATTCTGAACATGTCTCCATAACCTTAAATCTACTAAAATTTGTTTATATACTTCACAATCTGAATCATATATAGAACACCCAATCCAAAATTTTTTTTTTTTTCTAAATTCGAAAATGCAGTGCCACGTAAAAGTGCAAAAACTTACCTCTTCCGCGATAGAGGAGAAAGCAGGGCGACAACAGTGACACTATCAAAATAAAACACAATGACAATGGCAATGAGAGAAACATTATATATTCATAATTGATTATGGATGTTTTCTTTTATTTATTTTTATTACAACAATATTAAATAATTAAAATATTAAAAATAGTAAATAAAATTATTAATAACAAATATCTTTTTTATTACGAAGTGGACACAGGAAGGATCACACCTTATACAAAAGGATTATAGTAGTTCCTTATTCCACTCGCGACTTACAAGAATACAATCACTGACCATTTTGGTGTTTAACCGACCTCAACTATACCCTTTTGACCAGAACACAAGTTAATTGAGAAATTTACAAATTATTTACGAAGTCAGTAGTTATATTAAGCATAATTTTTTAAAAAGACTATTTTTAAAATAAAATAGTGTATTATACAACTAGATGAGTGGGACTGATTACACAACATTCACTAGGATAGGCTCAAAATAACTCTGATATCATATTATGAGGTGAGGTTTGCACCCACTTATATACTATGGAAGACTCTAATCTCTAGTCGTGGCCAAGACGATTACAAAAAGTGCAGACTTGTCTAGTAGAAGAAAACTTTTAGAATTTCCAAAACATACCATTATTCATCTACTAATAATATAAATGTCTAATTAAATAGATTTTCAATTAAATATACATGAAATAAAAGTCTATATAATTCATAACTATACAGAAAGAAATAAACCAACCTTTTAAAAACAAATATATATATATATATATATATAGAAAACAAAATTCAGATTTTTTTTAGAGAGTCTAGCTTAAGCTAGAATTTGCTAGCTTGAGTTACTAACGTCTCTCGGCCTTTCTTGAACTTGTGGGAAGACCTGGCCGGTCCCTTGGACTTCTCGGTCCTGTCATCCCTCGGCAGCAACACCTCTAGGCTGCGGTGGCCCTTGCGCTCGGTCGTCTTCTGCCGATGCTTGTCAAGGACACTGACGATGATCGGTCATTCGTTAACCATGATTTCTGCAAAACAACAAAAATATGTTTATATTAAAAACACAGAATTTTGTAAACAAAAAGTTGTCGTTGTAGTATAGTGGTAAGTATTCCCGCCTGTCACGCGGGTGACCTGGGTTCGATCCCCGGCAACGGTGTCCTTTTATTTTTACTTTTTGTCTCCATTAGTCCCGCAAGGAGCCAGAGTGAGCAATCAAGAAATACTCTGCTTTTTGCTGGTTGCGCAAAACAGGTGACCACTAATGCTCGGGTCAATCAAGTGATGTCAGACAAGGTTTTCGTAAAACAGCTGGAAAAGGAACTGGCTAGATTGGATATTGAATTAAGGAACTCCACCCCAAATACCATCTTACTCAGGGAGAGAGAACTCCAGATTCAAAAGGTATATCTCAATTAATTAAAAGATAGTTTTGGAAAAACATTATTAAGTAATACAAAAATGGTTAAAATGTCCTTATAAGAAATAGCAACTCAATTAATTATAAAATATCTTAGTAAGTTAAATAATATAAAATAGTTAAAATTTGTTTACAATTAATTCATCAAACATTACTTTTCTCATAATTTAGTTATGAAAAAATATATACTTTAACACCTTTGAAAATAATACACCCACTTTATAACCCATTACAATAATATATTTCAAAATTTGAAGTTAAAAATAAATAAATAAATAAATAAATAAAATTAAAATATTATCATTTTGAGTTGTTAAGTGATTACATCTTATTTGATGAATGCCAAAATATCACCACCCGTCATGAAAGACTATTAAAAATATTACCACCCGTTATAATACAAAAATTGATTAGCACTATGATGGTAAAAAAATCATGCAATAACTTTTGTTAAGGATAAACGTGCAATTGATATGCTGATGTGCTTAATTAGATCTTCTAAAATTTAATTTATATAAAATAGAAGTACCTGAAAAGTATTTCAAATGTTAATTTAGAATCTAAAACTTGATTCAATAACATGACATCAACCTAATTATCAGGTTCAGAGTTTAAACAAATCCATCAATAAGACATGGCTGTCTTCAAAACTTCAAATCCATTGGTTATTCTCGAGACAATACAGCAATAACTGCCACACTTGCCTTATGTTTTGCAATTTGCACGAACTGGAAAACTATAGTTTCCTTAACACATTGACAAAGTAAATTCTAAAGAAATTTGGCAACGGATTATGGGAATTGAAAATGTGGAGATAAGGGAACCAGATGAACCAAATAGTCTTGGTTTCTTATAGGTGTATGTAAGAATAGTTTATTGAAATTTCAGTGATTTGTGTTCATCTCTGTACTTCTATAAGCTTTGTTTCAGTATTTGTGAGGTTCAGGTATTTGTTAAAGAGCCACCGAGAAGTGTTTAGAGCATCTCCCTTACTTTCCACTGGAAAAGTATTCCTACTCTTTTGCCATTCATTAGTAAGCTTTATCCACTCCCTTCTCCATTCAATTAGCTTGAAATCTTCACCTCTCTCTAAGCTTTCTCTTAAATATTTAAAATAAATAGCAGCTCTGGGGCCATAGTAATCATGCAGAAGCCCGCTCCAGTACTTGTTTCCTGAGTGAACAAGTTAAGTAACATTACTAAACATCACAGAGCTGTTAACTCATTCCTTTTCTCTGTTGGTTACCAAAGCAAAAGATAAACAAACCTGAACTTTATAAATCCTATCTGTAAGTGTAATCCTTTGTAGAAGTAATTATATGAAGACAAAAAAAATTATAAGTTCAAATAGTTCATGTATAAGTTAAAAATCAACTTTTGAATAAATAAATGACAATTCTATAAAATAAACTCACTTTAATTTAAGAAAGAGATTGTTCATGTTCTTTTTCTCTTACCTTGTACAATTTCTCAATTTCTAGGACATTTAAATACATTAAATTTGAATTGATAAAATTTTAATATTGTTTTACTTTTTAAATGCTTTGTTTGATAAGCCAATTCAAATTTATTGAATTTTAATTTCCTTTAAAATTATTTAAATGTCAAACAATCTTAGTTAATGTAGGCTGAAAATTTTCTGTCAACATTTAAAAAAATTCAAACAAATTATTGGGTAAGAATAACATTCATTGATAATAATTATAAATATTGCCAGAAAAAATAATTATGTCAGATTTCAATAGAAAAATATTTAGTTCAAATATGTAAAAAGATATCCTCCCTATAAAATCTTAGTTAATATGGAACAAGAGATAATAATGATTTACAATAACAAAAATATTTCTAATAGCTTAAATAAAAAAAATCATTGTTATTAACATCAATAAAAAAATCCCTTGTTATGCTAACAATATGTCCATTTTAGTCACCTTCTCAAGCAAAATCAATTTGAGGAGAGAAAAAGAACACATAAATTTGAAAATATGAAAAATTTCAAATTTATAGGTGGAATTTGAAATTCTTTATTTTTAAGTAATTCAATTACTCAAATAATTCTAGAATTACAATTTTTGTTTTGAAATTTCTTACTCAAAACAACATATTTTGTTGTAAAGCATTTCAAATTCTCCATATAAATGAACTATCCTTTTAAAAATTTCCATCCAAACACATTGTTAAGTTTATTCAAAGATGGCATAATGTTGCTGCAGAAAAGGCTAACACATCCTCCCTAGTGAAACCAAGTTAAATATATAGCAAGTAATTAACTGTTATTCATACCATAGTCACGAAGCAGACTGGCTTCCTCCTTTGTGTTGTCAAACCACATGGTGATTTGCGTTCTAGCATTCCACTCAAACTATAAACATTTAGGTCACATCAATAGAAGAATAGAACAAGTGGATTTTCAATTTTTTGTGCCATTTAGACTAAATCAAACCTGTCTCTCCTGTTCTTCGTTCTGAGCTAGTTGTTTTGCACTTTCCAACCAAGGTCCCAGAAGAAACCCATCATGGCAAGCCAAGAGTGTGTCCAAATCTTCAACTAGGTCCAGAAATCTCTGGCTGAGAAGGGTCATTCCATGGACATCATGTGATTTATATGCCTCTATGACCTTAAAGAACAATTCATTTGCATATTTTGCCAAGACTTGTCTTGTCAGATCAACTAGGTCATACCTGGGTAAAGAATAAACATCATGGATCTGGATAATAAACCTCAGCTAAGGGCTGAAACAAGAGAAAGAATCCTAATACAACCCACTACTCTCTGTCTCACCTGTAAGTTTTACTTCTTGAAAGTTCATCTCCAATAGTTATAAATAACTCCAATGCATAAATTACTTCAGAAGTTGAATACCATAAATGTGGTCGATCAAATGGATCGGTTATTTCCTTGATAACTGTTCCTGAGGGCCTGTAATAGTGGTGAGACTGATCATACTGTACTGAAATTAAGGAAGGATCAACATCTGGGAATGCTACGATGACATCTCTGTTTTTGTCCTGTTCCCGTACACAAGAATATCTGGTCAAACTTTAATATGATCTATGCATGACTGTGTAGGACTAGAACTTATCATAAGTTGTACAATTAAGGTTGTCATTTATGAGCCAGTTGTTGGAATTATAAAAGAGCAAATAAACAAGCGAAAAATGTGACGTAGCATTTGTTTTCCTTCCTTATGAAGTGAACAAAAGACATTGTTCGGACACAATGACACTTATAATCAACAAAATGTGGGACACGGATGGATATATATATATATATATATAATATAATATAATATAATATAATATAAATAAAAGATTTAAATGATTCATACAAAAATAGATCTAATTCATTAATTTAAAATTCAAAAAGTAAAAAGAGGAATAATTTAGTAAAAACATTCCGCCCACTTGTTGATCATTATCATTGAAGAGGACACCCTCTAACTCAAGTTCCTCTAAAGATAAATTTAAATAGAGAAGGAACAGCTCAAGAGTCGCGATGAAGAGAAAATGTAAACGAAAAATAGACGGATTGTTTGTGTAAAGGGAAAAATAGAAACTTACACAATAAGTTTCTGATTTTATAACTTCTAAAATGAAATAATCACTGTGTCTAACCTCATAACATTGTGTCAGAGAATGTTAGAGGAGAGGAGTGTTGAAGCCGAAAAAAAATTGTTAGAGAAAAATCCATCAGACCCTATCTATTTTGATTAAGTTCTATTAAATAATAAAGTATAAGACATGACTATGTTTTGTCTGTAAGATGCAAGTTTTACAATAGATCATGCAAGACACAGGTCCTTTGTCAGACAGAAGATACAACACATTTTCTCTTTGCTTTGTTTGATGAGCAAGTCTCATACGTCGATATGCATGCACACAGTGTTTCAAGCTAGCATTGTGCCTAATGAAAGTTTTATGAGCTTATTATGAGTTGCAGAGATGTTCTCATCTTCATGTCTACCAAGATCTCACAAACCCGAGTTAATATCAAAGATTTCTTGAAAGATGTGTGATAACACTTGATTTGTTCATGTTTTTATGGGGCTATTATATTTCCTCAGCATTTTTATCTTTCTTATTTTTTATATTTAGTGTAGATTTGTATTTTCTGTAGTAAATAAGAGATGTAACAAATCTTGTATAAAAACTGTATTTTCAGCTTGTATAGATTGTCTGATCAATCGATTCAATGATGATAACTATTTGAGTTGATATTTGTTGCAGTAGATTCCTGAACTTTGGAGCTTTAATGAAGATAATTGGACCATGAAGATTGGAAGTGTTGAACTAAAAGGAACAAATCTGCCGAAGCTGCTAAACAGAGGAAGCATTAGACGGTCTAAGAGGTGGAAGACAGTCTAGTGTAAGATTTCTATGTAATACAGATTTTCTTGGGCCCACTTTGGTGTAGTTGCTTAGGCCAATCCATTCAGGTTTTAGACAGGATTGTGTTCAAATAATACTTGGGTTGTTTTAGCTGAGTGGTTGAGGTCCAAATAATACTTGTTTTTTCACTGCATTAGTTTGCTTAGTGAAACTCAATTAGATGATTGGGAACCGGATGTAATATGTTGTTTACAGACGAACCAGTATAAAAATACCTTGCCTAAATCTTTCTCATCTCTTGTCTTCTTAAATTGCTTGTTATTAATCTTTATCAAAATTAAGAAGGAGAGTCTTGCCAAAGGACAAGTTTTGAAAAGAATTTTTGACAATGTCTGTCACACTTAAAGGTGCGTCAGATGATCTTCATCAAGTGATATCCTTAAGAAAGCTATACTATAAAGTCTGTTACTTATCAAACGAAGCTTTACGAAAAAGTTTCAAAATGTTTTGAAACACAATTGAACCCTCTCTTATTGTGTTTTGACCTATTTCACAAAAATGATATTAAATTTGATACTTTAGTCAAGTGTCTGAAACGTATTACACAAGTGTCATACATGTATCAATGTCTAACACGTATTAGACACGGGGACACCTCATTTAAGAGCCGTGCTTCATATAATGACAAACTGAAATGCAACACCATTGTTTTTGGTTAACCTATGTACATCATAAAAGGAAGAATGCATAAAGGGGAAGACAATATATGAAGATCGGTAGAAGTTGGAACAATCACTTAGAATGTCTTCTATTCCAAGATTAACTGGAAGAAAATATTAATCCAAGGGAGGTTATAATTATAAGTTTTGATCAAGTACTTACATAGGCTCCATCTGTGCAATTGTAAATGGTGTGATACAACACATTCCATCCCTCTTGTATTAAAGGAAGTGACTTCCCATATCGTCTAGTTGAATACATGTCAACCCATGCCTGAAAAAGAAACGATCATCACGTATTTCAATCTAAAAGCATTACCAAGTTCGTGAACACTGAAGATAGATATGAAATAAAAGAAGCTTTTTTCTATGTACCAGATGCATGGTTATAGGGAACAAAAGTAGATAGTTAATAATGGAAAAGAAAACATTTATAATATTGTAAACACAGAAGTCATATAATGCTTGTTTATTAGTATTTATTTATTGTCCCTCAACATCTTATAAAACAAATAGAAGAAAGTATGGCTTCAGTGGAAGGTGTGCAGTGTTTACAACTTCAGATATTAACAGAAGAGACCAAACACACTAGTAAAGGAGAAATGACAGAAATATGGTAAGCTAAATGGGTTCCTACCATTGTTGTATCAGAGCTCTAATGAACAACACATACATATAAGCATACTATACTGCTAGAACCAAATACCCCTATCACGTATGTCAAATAAAATTACCAAAAGGAATTGGACAAATATTGCCAAAGGAATATACTACATTTCTATATTGTTTCCTTGGTTACGCAGATTTTACTCATGGTTAAGGAAAAGATATAGCTATAGATCAAAATTATCTGCAACATGGGGTTCATAAATATTATGTTGTTCTGTAAACATGGAATTGCAGCATGGGAGGGGAGATAGAAGACAAGTTGGAATTACATATGAAGTCCAAAAATTACCTAGTAGAGGTGGATAATGAAATTGGTTTGGGAAAAAGTGTCTCCAGAATGAAACTTGGCAAACAATAAAAGTACATTTCACATTCAACAGAACTGGTCACCCACATTATGGGGAGTTCCTCAGGTTACATGGGATACTCCTAGCAGAATATAGGAAAACCATGAGTAAAATAAAGGCAACCTCTTTGCACCAAAGATTCTCTCATTTTACCTTAACATCAATTTTCTTTTGCTGAAATGCCATTTCAGACATCAAATCATAGACAATGGGATTCTGTTCAATACCTTCCATAGACATTCCAACTCCAACCTTCATTAAATCAAATAGGTAATGATAAGTATAAAAAGTTATCAGCAGAGTGACTTGTGAAAATAATTATAACATGTAATGCCTTGTTCAAATTCTGATGGGAGTTGGAAAGATAAGAGATGGAGAAGATATTTCTCATGCAGACTAAATTGAACGAGAAATGATTCAAATGACACTTTTCAACTCAAACCAAGTCTGAACAGTAAATTACACAGTAGATAGTAGATCTCAAAGAGATTATATTTGTGCATAGATACACCAACTTCAAAGTTCGAAAACGTAACACCAATTTTAAATGAAAAAGCTTAATTTTTTTTTCAAAATATGCTAAGAGTTTAGTGTTTATTACTTAGACTAAATTGAAAGATAAATAGAAATTGGTTTTTTTATTTTATATAAAATCGTAATCATATATACTACACCAAATTAATTTAACATTTTATTGTTGAGAAATATTCATATTAGTTATTGTTTTCTTTATCAATTTATCATCACTTCATTCATATAATTCACTAGTGAGAAACTAAATATAAAATTGAGTTGCCAATAAAAATGAATAACTTGCCATTGTTGAGTTAATACTTGTGCGTGCATCAATTGGCCCAGATGCTATCGCGTCTAATATCCCATACATCTCAATGTTTCCTGCAAAATTGTGCAGCATACACCTGTCATGCATAACACACCAAGTCAGTAATAAGAACATTACATAAATTTATTTATATATCAAATCAATAAGCAAATAAATATATCTATCTATCAAATAAATGGATTTCAAAGTTTTAATATCCTCATGCATAGTTATAGACAAAAGTTAGAACATGCCACAGTCAGAAATGACATTATTATTTTTATTTATAAATATAAAATGGAAAATGACTTTCCAGATGTAGGGAACTCCATAAAACTGTTCTGAGGTAACCCAAATGGGTTTTACTTCAGCAAATAGGTCAAGAACCACCAGCTTTCCAAGAGGAACAGAATGTAAAAGGGCCTGAAAACAAGAATCATATATGAATCCTAATTAAGTTAGAAGAATCAACCAGCGTGAACACGTAAATTCTAGAAAGCATTTATACTGACCAACAAATACATTTGTCCACATATATCTATGGATTATTCAGGCCGTTGTCTTATACAGGCACAGATGGAATGGAAGAAAAAGGAAAGTAGTTATAGTCTCTATGCATAATGGGGATTCAAGCAAATTTTAGTTGAGAAAACGAAGATAATTAAAATTCTTGCAAACGAAAAAAATAAACTAAGTCGGAAAAAATAGTTTGCATAGACAGATCTAGGACAGCTTTGTTTGTTTTAAGACTTGCAGTGAACACAAGCAATACAGTTCAGAGGTCAAATATTATGAATATAACCTTCATTTGAGGAGGTCTCCAAAAGGGATCATATGAAAACAGCCACCCCTGTATAAAAGAAGTAGGATCCATTAAAGAGTGTGATGGATGCATAAGTCTACTTGCATGAAAATCTAAGCTTATAAAAGTTAGCACTTAGCTGCATCAAATCAAGGCTAAACAATAACAAAAAAAAACTAATTTCTATTACCTGCATCAGCCAAACAGCGTCATCATCACCACTCTGCATTCCTTTAAAAGTTGCTGCACCTAATGATGAAATGTACTCTGGATCATCAATTGGTGGGGTGTTCTCGTCAAAAGTATCACTGTGATTAGTCCAAAATACTTTGTTAATGAATGAGGGTTTTCTTTATGAACAGCTTATAGTAAGATGGTGCATATGCATATAAATCACAATTCAAATACACTGGTAATTTTAACTGACTAAATAGATATTTTAATGATAAAATCATGTCTTTAGAATTCTGTGTATTGAATCTGATTGTCTTCAACAAAAATATAAAAATAAACTTTTCCTGTAAAAAGTGTAAATAAGTTCCAAAAGTTGTTAATTGTGAGGGTTATAGTAATCGCATGGCCTCCTAGTAAAACTCAACCATTTAATGGTAAGAGTTTACATATTTCAAAATGTCATGTAAAAACCAACTAGCTATTCAAACATAACTTGATAGCATATTTATAATTATATTACACATTCTAACATTTATCAATGACAACTTCAGTTTGACATTTATCACAAACCCTCTTTTTCGAGATCTAAGTGTCTCCCAATTCCTTTGCAAATTCCCACACAAAGAATGACCCTCCTCTCAATCCCTTTGTCTATTTAGACACATCTTCAACTACTTGACCACTAACTGGACAATACCCAAACTGATTGATATGATCCTAAAAAGGAGACGAAATGTATTTTTGACTGTTACAATTTGAGTTTTAAAAATAATTGTTCGAAAATAGGAATAACTTGTTTTAGCTTGTCTTTCATATGGCCTTAGTGTTTATATAAGGAGCTAAGGGCCCTCATGTAATTCAACTTAGTTCATAATGTGAATTCATTGGAGAATTCTTCTCTTAGGTGGGCATATCCTAAGTGGTTTTCTTTTTCCTTCATTTAACTTATCCTTGGTGATACTCATTAGCTTATTCTTGGTGGTGCTTGAAGGTTGTCATCATTGCTTATCCTTTGTGGTGCTCTTTAGCTTATCATTGGTGGTGCTTTGGAGTGATTCAAAGTTCGAGAAGTATAGAGTGTTTTCTTTTCTCTACTTGTCTTGGGTTGAAACTCCTTATTTTGTGAGTTAGGTGACAAGTGGCTATTTTCCATAATGGAGTTGAATGACACAAGTTTTTTCCTAAATTTTAGCATTCTTGAGCTAGGTCACAAGTGACGAATCATTTCTTGTTTATATCATGGAGTTTGAGTGACGCAAGGAGTTCTACAATTCCTAGCATGTTCTTGAAGGTATTTTCTTGTAGTACTTTAATTTCATAGCTTCTGCAACACAAATCAAGATCACATTATTCAAGATTTTCTTCTAAGATTTATTCAAGAGACAAGGCTTGAGTTAGTTGGTCCGCAATCAACATAAACCCCTCAACTAACAGACCTGTCATATATCAATGCAAGAACATGAGAATCAAGAACAGGGAAGTTCTGATAGCCATATGGTAGGATATAAGCTTGAAACTTCATGATATGCATAATTATCTAATAAGGATGCTACATAGACCTATGTTAGATCACTTAACTAATACCATTGCATGCCAGGAAGGACACATGCACAATATGTCAAGCTAAAAGAATGATGTTTCATAAATATTCCTTGTACCAAAATAAGCAATTGGAGCAAACATTTCAGCAATAAAAAGTTAATATACATATATATATATATATATATATATATATATTAAAATGTCAAGTAAAGAAAAAATTACCAGTTATATATGTGGCCGGTTCTTCCATACTCTGGGTGAAAAGAGAATCAAATATCACAAACAATTAAATTTGTATCTGGATATTTATTACAAAACAATTTTCCTTAACATTTTACTGTGCCAACAACTCTGCCCACAGTAAAAAATAAGCATTTAGACCACCTTGTAGTTGTTTCTCGATGAATGCTTTCCCAATCTCAATGAACAAAGGATCAGTTGCGTCAAGAAGATAGGTGCAGCACCATTTTAGGTCATTCTTTACAGAAAACCTATGGCACAACGAAAAAAGGTCAATAAATCTGAATGATTGATGCTTATGGATGTAGATATGATAGAAAATTAGATACAGTTGCAGGCTAAGATGACATTTTGTTATGCTTTATCATTAGCTCTAGGCCATGACATCTTTGTTATCACTTCAGGGTTCAGGCTTCATAAAAGTTCTTGAGTTTAATGTTCTAGATTAAGTTGCACGTATATATGTGATTGTGTGCCTCATTCTACAAAGCTCGGTTCCCTGTTTTTCTTCAGTTTGTTTACTGAGATTGGGGGTTGTTCAACATCACATTTGTGCTGCACTTTGCATCAACTATGGTTGCTGTACAAGACCGGGTATCAACAATATTGGGTAAAGAAAAATCATAGTCTGCTAGGATTTTAATACATTCATGATTCGTCTAAGCGATGGGCAGTGAGTGTTAAAGCAATAGATATCTTTAATATTAGGCATTACCATTACCAACCTAGGAAAGTTGTCTATTATTTAGGGTGAAAGATGATATTTTTACATTTTGTAGGTTGGTTAATGTGCACAGGTGATAAACATACATTTTATCTGATTTTCATATTTTTTTGCAAAAGGACCTTTCCAGGGCCTTTTCCATGACACTTATCAACTTCCCAATATTCTTACAGAAATATCCTAATTCTATACTGAGAATTGAAAACATTGTCACTTAAATTCTTAGACCAGTGTGATTATTTCATAAATAGACTAATTACATTCAAGTTTAACTCAACACATACATAGTTGTACTCACCAATTTCCTAAGCGTGTTATTTTTGCTGATGGAAATATATATTTCAGCGCAGCAGGGACATTTCCAGAAAAAGCTGGCAGCACTGAAAATTAATTTTTCAGTATTTATAAATTTTACTTCCAGAGAAGAACTTAAACCAAAAGAACAATATTAATTTTCAATCCAGGGACATTCTGTGGTATGCATAAAGATCGACAATAATTTATTTCTGTTAGGTGGAGGAGTCAATAATAATAATGAGCTAATGGGTACCTGGTGTCATTCCAAGTTCATACATTCTGGCGAGAATTTTCTTCTGTAAGATTAATTGTTTATCAAACCAGCTCTGTGGCAGTGGTCCACCCCATCTGGAATTGCAATATCACTCAAAATAGTTACACATTTCACTAAAACTATGACATCCTGATCCAGGAAAAATGACAATGAAAGTCAAGGCATAGAGAAAGGTTTTGCCAAAACCCTCAAACTTGAGAATTTTGCAATGAAACTGAAAGGTTTAAGCAATTACATATGCTTTATTCTAGTTTAACCTAAATTATTCCAATATTGAAAATTCACTTATCAACATTAAGCTACAAACATGTGAATTATTAAAGTGGAACAATAGGCTCGTGAATCCTTCTACTCACCCATGTAAATTCCCCATGCGTGACCATGCAAGAAATGCCGGACCTCCAAAGAAATCATCCAAATCAGACATGCTCATGTTAAATTTCTCCTGGAGGTTAAATATAAAGTCAGTTAGCTATCTAAGCAATACTTCAGGGATGATATGATAATTTCAATAAACAAATTACATAATTAAGGCCTAAATCAAGGTGTTCGTCTATATTTCATCATTAGCATCAAATGGTCAAAGAAGCTGACATCAATTTAGATGAAAAAGGTGATTATTTAGTCTTTTTTATGAGTTATGGCATCATTTTTAGTCCCTAAAAGTGTGTGCTTCAGTACAACGCCAATCCATCAAGCCCCTTCCTTCTAAGTTTCATGCATTGGAAAGTGGGATTCTCCTTCTAAAAGGCAGTGAACGAATTTACAAACACGATCTAAGCGTTTGGATTAAAGTTTGCAAACTAAGATTTGAATGAACTTTATATTGCAAACTGAATTTTCAAAAACAACCTTGACTGACATTATGTTGTTTTCACTAGAAACTTGGTTTCAAGTCAAATATAGGAGAAAACAAACTTTTGAGGGAAACCAAACACATTACTAAACTAAGTTTACTGGACAAAAACATAAGTTGAACAAGGCCAAACGGCAAACCAACCACAGCATATTGATCAACATTTTTAAAAATGGTAATTTCCATTTTTCAAAAACTAATGAAAGCAACCTCAAATCCTTAATGGCATATAACTCTGGTTTTTTCAAACTATAAACAATCCTTACAAAGACGCTAGAATGCGAAACCCGTACAACGAACTGGTTTTAATGCAAATTGGTAAGAAAGCGACCTGGAACACTTTCTGCCAGATAGCCTCTTGTCCCGTAAACGCAAGCGGCAAGTTGACACCTTGCAGAGCCATCCAGTCAATTTCCTTTTCCCATCTTTCCCAGTCCCACCAAGCGAAGGAATCTTCCACACCCAGATAAAGAAATAACATGAGACCACATGAAAACGAAACAAAATCCTGTGACATCAAATTCCACACAAAGAAGTAGCTTACAGCTAGAAGTAACTGCATTTTGGTAATAGCTCCACGGAATAGGCCTCTGAACAGAGATCCCTGCGGAGTGGGGAATGCGCGGGAGAAAGCCCACATTGGGTAGGGAAAATAGCTGCGAGCCACCGGTTTTGTCCCATGATATGTGTGAACCGCACCAATGCTTCAGATACCAGTGCAGACCCGACACTATGTCCACTCCAGTTGTGCCTTCAATCCTATTTGGGGATTCAAAATCATCACAACAAGTTCCACTCCATCACTGTTAGCAGAAAAGCATTGCTGTTTTCAACGTTCTCTCGGAAAAATTCACGTTCACCACTCTTGAGAGAATAAATATTTTCAATCTAAATAAAAATCAATTGAAATTGAAATTATCTCTAATTTTCCAATTGTTTTCTCTGACAACAATTTTAATAATTTCATTTTTTGAGAAGACTATTTTATTAAGTATTAAGACTCGACCTTTTTAGTATAAAGACTTAGTTAAAAATTGGGTTGAAATTAAAAATTCTTCCCTTTAGTTATATTTTTATTTCAGTTTATTTTTTAAATTTTAAAGATTTTATTTTAATCTTTCACAGTGTACCTATTAAATCAACTTCATTTTTCTATTTGTTTTTCATTAACAGTGTCAAATCATAGTCATGATATGCGTCTTTGTGATGGACACCACTCACAATTTATCACACATTTTCACATTTGATAAATTTAATACAATAAATTGATAAAATTATTAATTTAATTTAATAAAATTATTTTGAATGATCAAAATTAAACTTTTTAAAGTGTGGGAACTAAACTAAAACAAACAAAATAAAAATAATTAGCCACATTTCTTTATTTCTCTAATTATCAAATACCTTTAGACACCAAGTATATTAGTCTATATTAATAAAATCTATATATGGATCTAAAGAAAGCATTTTCATATACATATTTTCTAACTTCAAAATAAAATCTATATATATAGTTTCTTAACTATATTTTTTCCATCTATATAATGCATAAGAAATTTTCATATTTTACTAATTTTTTGAAAAGTTAAAAAAAAAAAAAAAAATAGTACTTTAAAAGAGAAAAGAGAATTAAGTTATGATTGTCCAGTGAGTAAGTTAGGCTATCTAACTACATGACCCATGTTTGCTCACAAGACATGGCGCCACCGATGATTTCAGACAACATAATAATTTGAAGTGTTCAAAAGAACAATGTAACACACAAAATTGTTCCAACCGACACCCTTGCTCACTTTGTTAAGAAAAACACAATAAACATACAGAATTTGAGGATCCCCTGGTGTCGCGAAAGAAGGATGGTTTTTGATAACGAAGCAATATTCACCACCGCATTGCTTCTGTTAATAACAAAACAGTAGAAAAAATCAATCAATAACTACTTCGGTTCGGTTAAGAATCAACGATAAGCTACAGCAGCAAGAAAAGAATAGATATATATAATATATTTTCCTTGGAGACGATCCGAAATTGGAAGCTAGAGGACTGAGAAGGCAACAAACGGAGGAGGACGCCGCGTGCGGCGGCTTCCTGGACGGAAGGAGTAGCCCTTTCGCGGTCTTGGATCTCAATAAGGCGGGAAATGGCGTTGACGCCGGTGGCTGCTGTGGAGGAAGGGATGGAGAAAATGAAGATGAGAAAAATGGCGGGAAATGGAAGGTTCATGATGGATTTGTGGGATTGGGAAGTGGTAACAGAGAAAGAAGAAAAGAAGAGACTCTGTACGGTGGAAGGAACTTCTTCCGTAACAGACAAGTTTCTAGTTTTTATTTTTTTTTTAAGGCCGGCCTAGACAGAAGAAGCTCATGTTTTGCCATGAAACGACAAGTTTTACGGTGGCAATTTTGTTTCGATAAGGATGCTTTTTTTTATTGATTAAAATATTTAAATTTGAGTGAAGCAATAATAGAGCCCAAAAGATAATTAGGCTTGCATTTTCATTGATTGACATTTATTGAAAACATAACAAAATTTTAAACAATGATAAACAAATATTGAAAAAGTTAGAAAAGTGTTTAATAATTTTGACTACAAATAAAAATGTTACAAAATTGTGATTAGTGCTCTTCTTCTTTGTGTCTTTTCCTTTTATCCCATTTTGGAGGTATGTAATAAAATAGTAATGTACATAAATTTGTGAGTTTAAATTTGGAATTGAAGGAGAGTGGTTGATTAGTCCAAGTCAGGGTTTTATCCCAACAAACTTAATGCAATAACGACTAATATAAAAAAAATCACAGGTGCTAAAAACTGAGTTTAGTCTATGACACGAAGTATCTTTTTAATTTAATATCCAAATACCAACATCCAATCATTATCAAGCTTAAGCGACAAAACATTAATTTCTAATTTTAAATAGGGTTTTATATTTAATTCCATTGGAAAAAAAATAAAGGAGTTGGTTCACTCGGTTCTCTTTGTTGGTTTGTGCGGTGGTAAGGTTGGCGAATGAGGCCAGTGCGCGACTGTTTCTCCCTGCATAACAAATGTCTTTTAGCACCCTATTACTTTTTTTAAAATTGATTTTTGAATTGTTTTTTCTATAATATTTTCGGAACATATTTTCCGAAATACATTTTATTAATTATGAATTTAGCAATCTGGAAATTAAAAAAATTATTATGAAAAGGATATTTCGAAATGGTTTTTTGTTTTCTGGATTTTTTTATTCTGAAAACACTTTTTCCTTACACAACCTCTATTCTGGAAATACTTTTTGTTTACAGGAATCACCCAAAATTGTGAAAAGATAATTTCGGTATCTAAAAAAATTAGGGGTGCAGGAAGAAAAATGTAGCGGTGCAGGAAGAAACTCCCCCAATTTTGCTACTACTTTTATCGTGGGCTTTGTAACGCGCTTTGCCAGAGATTTCTTTTTGCACTCCTTTAGTTTCTTCATTATGTAGTCTAAAAAAAATAAAAGTGAACTTAAACCTAATTGTATTTCATTTTCTCAGTTTTTTCTTTCAATCGAGACTCTATCTTATTACCTGCACTCTCTTTTGTTGTGTCTATGTTATCTCTATTACTGTTATCATTACTACTGTTGTTATTATCGATTGTCGTCATTAACTATATTGTCATTTCTTATGTGAAAGGTGTAAGATTTTCATTGATGATTTTGTTTTCAAGTTTTGCACACACTATTAATGACTTGATTTAGGATTTTATTGAATCATAGAATCCAAAAGAACTTCTAAATTTTGTAATCCAAAAATGTTTTTCGTTTAGTTAGCTTTCTATCATAATCCAAAACTTTTTTTTCATAACAAATTATACTCTTCATCAATATGCATCAATGAATATTTATTAATCATAAATAACAAAGTCATACAAAAAATACTTATTACTTATTGTATTTCTTAAATGCATAACATTATTTATCCAAGCCTTTCTAAACTTTTTCTTATATGTAATCGGTTATATGCATTGAAATATTCAATCAATAATGGTCATGATAAATAAACAACTTCAAAATGTTTGACACACATCACAAATGCATCACAATCCATTACACATCTCCATGCATCCATAATCACTTTCTAAGTTTGCATAGAATTCATTAACATTTTACATTTACCTTAACATTCATACTAATGTAAAATCAACATAGAAGGTTTGAAGTTTTAGGAAAAACTATTAATTGCATTTATGTAAGGGAAGACATATGCACTAAAAAATAACCTTATAAGTATTTCAAGAGCCTAAATAAAGTTGTTTTCTCGTTCACTTGGTAACATCACAAAAGTCACAAAGAAAACCAACATTGTATACATATACGAACAATCTCAAGTAAAGACAACCTATATTTGTTGGTTTTGTATAAGTTCTCCATCAACAATAACATTTTTAATGCATTCATTAATTTCATTGAATTAAGGTGTATTAAAAAAAACATTTGTAACAATTTGTGAGGGCTTATCAAACTTATTCTAGTGAATATATGTGTCACACCTTAACAAGATCATTAACCAATGCATTTTAGTTCTTCATCTTTTTTATAATTCATATATGCATACCTGACATTGTACACTTGCTTTAAAGTAGTTGTCTCATTGTCCCCATTGTTCTCCTCTAAAGTAAGTAAAATTTTTGTCAACTTCACTAAAATTTTAGTCATATCAACCACCATGGCATGCTCATTAGATTTTAATATTTCAGCATAAGAATAACCTACTAATATATTAGTCATCTCATGATTATGATTCTCAGATGTTACCTTCACAATCGACCATCCTCCATTGTGTACTAATTTACCCTACAATTTAAATGGATAGTCACATTTCCTTATTCTAGTTGTAGTGAGTTCTAACATTTTTGGTATCTCCTAAATTTATCACATTTTTCACATCCTAATAACACATATGTCTTTATTCCTTATTATCCATTTGTTGTATCAAACCTCAATAACACAATTACAAATCCACGTTTAAATGTTACTCCACATATTCATTCAAGTAAGTCAACTCGTGTTCCAAATATCTGCAAAAATACATTATAACATAATTATATGTTCCTTGTCACATTTTTTACACAAATATTAGCATATTTTACTTATTTTGTCCATTATAAAAGCTTCAACTCAATCCTCTTCAACCAATTTATCTTTTGATGGTTCAAGTTTCACAATATTAGACATTTCATTCATGTTGAAGTAAAATATCTACTTCATTTGATATTTTGCTCAAAAATTTGGATTACATCTCTATAGAAAACAATCAACCATGAAATAGTGAAATGATTATCACAAAGGAATTAACACTTTAATATTATGTTGCAACTAAACGTACTTAAGTATGAAAAAAGAGACAAATACAACACAAATTTTACTTTTGGATTATGTGTAATTTGAAAGTCAAATTTGTGTTTTGGATTACCAAATTTGGAGTGCGAATTTGAATTTTGAGTTTTGTAATCCAAAAGTCAATGTTGACTTCCAGAATGCAACTTTGACTTTCAAACTATACGATTTGGAAGTCCAAATTGTAGTTAAGATTACACAATCTAGAACATTAATTTGGTGTTAATAATTGACTTCCAGATTGTGTAATTTGAAATACATTTTTTGACTCCTGATTCAAAATTGTTAACCCAAAGTACTTTTTTACAAGTTATGGATTACACAATCTGAAAACAATCACTTCTTGCTTACAGAATACACAATCCAAATAACTTATGGATTGCACAATCTGAGGAATTTTTGGATTACATAATCCAGAAAGAACTCCAAACTAGAAACCAAAAACCAAAGATGTAAAACTCAAACAACTATTCACCTTTAAGCTTAACAATCTTCACTTCAAGCTTCATTAGTTAAATCAAATGACATATTTGCTAGCATAATAAATTTTAGATAATGATATGAAATTGTACCAAATTGTTATAATGTAAACAACTCAGTCATTGGGCAGTCAAAAGGAAAGGGACCAAGTTGAGATTACAAAAGCGCTTTGTCAAATATGTCTAGGGTCAAATTGTAGAAAGGTGTTGAAGCATTTGAAATCAAGACATGACATCTTTTTCAAAATGAATTGCAGTGACTTCACTCTCTCAACATCAGGCATATTGTGAGAGTTAAAGAATTTTTCTGCTTAAATATCCACTCTTGCACCAATTATTATCTATCAAAATGTGAAAATCCTAGTGATATGTCCTTAACATGTAAAACAACACATAATTGATTCACCCTCAAAGAGGCACCATGGAACTAAGATTGTGATTGCACTAGTAAATTTAGGGATTGTTGGAACTGATTCATTCGAGTGTTGCTTAATATGAACACATCACAATCACGGAGTTCCAATATATCCATTAATTTGCAGAGTTCATTGGAATGACATGTACTTCAACCTGTAATTCCTTCAAATGTGTGCTCTCAGCCATGATATCAATGAAAGCACCAAGAATACAAATATCATTGAAAACAAAATAAATCAGAAATATATTTGATAAACTTGGTATGAAAAGTAAAATATTACTGTTTACAAGTATGCTATAAACATAAATGAACACCAATATACTAGAGTCTCAATCCAGTACAAGAAAAAAGAAAAATAATAATATTACAAACCATGACACAACCAAGATGACCTTCATGATAAAAAAAACTTGATTCAATAACATATAAGATTCAAAATAAAAAGATACACGAGGAAAATAAAAAAAGAATAATGAAAAGATACATAGGAAAAAGAAAAGATGAATAGAGAAATTTTTAAATAGAAACATATCATACCAATAAAAAAAACTAGAGTACATGTCGTCCTTGAGAATACATTTTCCTCTTATGACACAGGTTTTTCCTTCGCTCCTTTCTTTACTGATCACATGTCATGTGGTTAGGGTGGACAAAAAATCTAGTTTTGTCAAATTGCTCTATTTGTACACTGCTCTAATCCATTAAAAATCCTTTTATTTAAATCCAGTTTTTAGTTTGATCCACGTTTTATTATATTCTCAGATCATATCTCTATTTTGTTTATAGAGATCTTAAAAATTGGAAAATCAAGATTTTCATTCTAAAATTTTGGAAGTAGTTATCTTTAATTTTTTTTAGTTTTATTAAATTATAATTTTATTATATTTTCTTAATATTTATATAATATTAAAAAAAATACATATTATTATATTAATATTATGTTAATTTTTTTAAGAAAACATAAATTTTGATTTAAAATACAATTTATTTATTTTTATAAAAATATGAATTTAGATTTAAAATTCAGTCCAAATATTTGAATTTAAATATCTAAATTATTTTTATAAAAAAATATGAATTAGATTATAAATCTTATATTTAGATTTGGATTTGGATTGAAGTTGAATTGGATTACCAAAATTCAATGAATGACCACCGTACATGTGGTCTTGTGGTATAACTAATTTTCCCTCGATATTGAGCTTAACATTTCTTATGCTCTCATTTATGCTCTCATTTTTCTTGCAAGTTACATAATTAATAAAAAATAATAATATAAATGTTGTATGGGGGTGTTTGGGGAATCCACAACCACCCTCTTTTTTGGGAGTAAAAATATTCCGTAGATGGATGATGCACTGAAAAAACAGAAATTGTGTATGCTCTCAATGATTAATCCACTAAGAAGTTAGAATGCACCATGTGACTTTCGAAAGTAAAATGACAGTGATAAAACTAGCAAGTGAAACCACAACCTACATGTTCAACTATTATACCAGAAAACACACGAACCATCTTTCTCGTGACCAACATAATGGTTAAGCATTCCCTAAAGATGAAGTCCAGCTACATGCAATTCACAAGATCACATGACAAAAGAACTGAATGTTTCTTTGTTTGTTCACCAAGACAAAAACCATAAAAGATGACACTAAATTCAGGCACTTCAACTGATATTGCTAGTTAAATTCCAAGAATAACATTAAGATCAACCTCAATATTATTACAGGTCTGTGCTGATCCTATCTTCCAAGTGCCATAAATTGAAACCTACTTAGACAGATGTGTCTAATGGTTGTTGTTTGATAGTATGGAAAAGTAGGGAATCACTTTTTTGACAGTGAAATCTACTATATCTCTATTTGGTTTATATATGCATATAATATATGAATATAGGTAAAGGTTTTCTTTGGGTATCACTGTATTGTGGAAGGTAAGATTGGCTTTGTCCATGGTTGCCAAAGAAATGGGCTATCTAGAATCTACACGCATGAGGACAAAATTGTTCTGAGATTGCTGCTATTTAATATAGTGATGTCAGAAAAATTTATAGTGATTCAACCATTGATGGGAAGTATTTAATGATATTTAGGCACCCAATACTTTAATAATCTATATTAGTAACGCTTATTCTAATATCAAGTTTTTCGTGTCTAAATATGTTAGGTCATGCTTTAGTACTATGGATATGGACCATGAATACACTTAAAAGTTTAAATGTACCAAACAAACAATGATTCGAATCTTTAAAAAATTCTGAATTAGAGACAAGCCTGTTAGGAAGATCTGCAAGTATATAGCAACACATGAACATTTACAAATATCCCACACTTTGAATCCTTCAATTTCCTTTGACTACCAAAGTGCATGTCAGTGTCCATGTCTGTTCTCCAAATTATAAATCTAATTAAAGATAATAAGATTCAATACCAAAAAGTCAGTAGCGCAATATTTTTGACCAAAAGCACAAGAATTAGTTTGAACAAAAATGTAATATAAGAAATGAAAGCTTAAATATACCTAAATCTATGTATGAAGATGACTCATTCATTACCAACTATACCTACATTTATTTAACCAATAACAAAAGAAAAAAATGTTACATATCCCTTATTCATATTGTTGGAAATGATTTTATAAAACTCAACAAATATTTCTTTACATTAATGAAATTTAGAGTAATGTGACAAGTATATAACCAAAAATAAGGAGTTTGAAATACTTGAAATTGAAAGATTGAAATATTTGAGGGACCTATGACATAGAATAAAGATATAAGGAAAGCAGAAGACGTTTTATAACAGGTGTTGAAAAATAAAACAAGTCTTGAAAAATCACAGTTCTCATTGATCAATTGTATTATAATCAAAGTGGAGGTTGATAACATCTTTTATTTATTTGATTGAGTTTCAAATTTAATTTGAATTATTACGAATATTAAAAATGTAACCAATTTGGGAAAGAATTGTAGGCTCAACATTAATGATTGTGGGATAGTTACATTTTACCAATTATTGGATTAATTTTGGGACAGTTACACTTCTTCTAATCATTGACTTTTACGTTGTTATATATTTACTTGTAATTTTTTAAAATACAAAAAGGCTATATGTAGTATCCAACCAAGGCAAATAAATGGGCAAATTTTGATGATAAGAAAACAGACTCAGTTTTTATAGCTAATTCTTTATGGGTTTTTTTCATCCAAAAAAAATTGAGATTTATCAAGGTTTTTCATCTGTCTTTGTGTGTGCAATCTTCAATACATATCTTCCATCGTTAGAAGTGTGATGTCATATTATTTCGTTTTCTTATATTCAATAATTCTGACTCCTTAATTCTCATATAATTTTCTGATTTTTATTTAATTTTCAACAATTCTGACTCTTTGTGTATGAAATTAAATGTTTAGGTTTTATTTATTTTTATTTCATTTATGAGAAGTTGCAACGTTATTTTCTAGATGTCTTAATCCTAACAAACAAGATGAATATTATCATTTGGTATGCATGGGCTTCATTTCCTCAATGAAATTATCAAACATTTTGTTGCCCACCTCCCCCCTACTAATATCTGCTATTTCACGTGACCACCTTATCTTATTAAATCACCATACACATCATACATTACTAGATATTATTAAATAAAAATTATTTTTTTAAAAAAATAATTAATTACTATATTAATTAAATTAAATATTATTTAAAAAATAAAAAAATTATTACGATTTAAATTAATTTTCATTAATAAAAATAATTTTAAAATTGATATTTAATTGGTTGTCAAGATTTTAGCTACCAACCTGAAAAAATTTAATTAATTGATAGCAAAAATATTGATAGTTGATTATATATCAATTTAAAAATAATTTAAAAATTATTTATGAATAACATAAATTAATTTAAATATTAATAATTTTACAATATTACCTAATTTAGAAATATAATAATTAATGTTTTTTAAATTTTTATTTAATTATTATTTTATGTTGTATCTCACTACAAGAAAATCATGAAATAGAAACTAATTTTAGAGATAAAAAATAATTAGTTTCTATATTGACTAAATTAGAAACCATTTTAGAGTTTAAATAATTTTTTGGTTTCTAAATTAGTTTCTATTATTGCTAAATGGTTTCTAAATTGGTATTTAATTAGCAATAAAGATTTTTGCTACCAAATTTATAAACTAAATAATTGGTAGTTAAAACCTTGGTAGCTAATTAGATACCATTTTAGAAACTATTTAACAATAATAGAAACTAATTTAGAAACTTTTTTTTTTTAGTTTTTAAAATGATTTCTAATTTAGTTTATTTTGATCTCTTGATAATTTTCTTGTATTGATGATTTTCTTGTAGTGTCTATTTTAAATGGCTCTACCAACAACTCTTGATTTTCTTGTAGTGTCTATTTCAAATTGCTCTCCCAACAACTCTTTCATTGGAGCTTTCCCCAACATACTATGTAGAGCTTGCCACTTAAACAAATTGACTTCCTCCTCAACATGCACCCACTTCTCATTACATTCTTCCTTATGCAATTAAGAGACACATCCATTCATGATATCATTTTAAGATATCATGTTTCAAAAATATTTTTTGTAAATTTTAATACAAAATAACCAATTTCAATGCCCCCATATGAAAAGAAAAAATGTTATTTTTTTTTAAAAAAACTTTTTACTTCTTCCAACCTTAATTCAAACATTCATAGATACTTTATTTAAAATAGTTTATTTATTTTCTGATAATAAAACCTTTGCTTCTTGAACTCTTCCCCTCTACAGTTCAATAAAACCTCTGTGAGCCTTATCTTCTTATAGAGAAAAAAAATCATATCATCACATCCAACACTTACTTTAGAATCTATTGGCATGACTAGCACTATATAGTGAATGATCAAATGTTTGGCAAAAATGAGTTCATATAGAGTGAGGTTCAACTAAATCATCATTTTCATTCTTGTATGGTCCATCTCCCCTCCGCATTGTCGTTTGTAATCAAGCACGCTGCCACAAGTATGACCCTACATCAGTAATTCATGTCTGTAATAAGTTATGCTAAATCACTCTTACAGTTTCCTCAGTTAGAAGAAACGTAACATGTCAGATGCAAAATCGATCATAATGTGTAAATGGCATGGTAGAACATATTGAAGTGTATAAATGATTTGGACATGTCAACTGATATTGAGATTTCGATTTGGAACTATTCTGATATATAGGACTATAGGGGCATGAAGAAGATGTAAATTGAAAATTCTTTGGATGGTCCAAATTGAATATGAAATGGGTAAGAAACAAACTAGTGTTCAGGTAGATATGAGTCCAGAAAACTCAATAAAAGCAAATATTGGAACAGCTGGGGTCCACTCAGTCATATCACTTAGAAGTACGTTTTAGTTATTAGGACATGATAGTACGTTAGTGAAGCACATTTGTAAAGCATGAAGGCTTTTAGATGAACACAAGCAGAGTGGATGCTTCTTTTACTTTTTGATTCTGCTCTTTGCATAGTATGAGTGCTTAATTGGTTAATCCAACTACTACAAATGGTGAATGCAAGAGTCACTTTCTTCGACTCCTAGGTTATCTAAATAATTTGTCTCAACCATTCCTAAGAAAATAAAATAAGATGATTTAACATATCAAAGAATAAATTCAATCTTTCATTTATTATTTATTTAATTTCCTTAATTTGTTTAACCTTAAAATATGCGTTGAGAAGAAGCTAGTATCTTCATGGTGCTATTTGTGGTAGTTGAATATAAAAAGAATAGAGCAAGTTACCGAGGCAACTACACCTAGTAGAAACTCAATCATAAAAATAACTAGGAACAAGCTCATTAAAAAAAATGTAGCATTCATCTTTTAAGTGAAAGTTTTATGTATGAAGATATGACTCTCTACCGAAATGTAGCCTTAGGCATCCAAAAAAGAGAGGGATTTGAATTGTCCACCACCACTGGTGCAGCCACTAGACCCTAATGCCTATGTTGTATTTTTGCACTTTATGCGACAACCATACTTCATTCCCTAATAAGCTACATCACTAAGTCAAGTCCTCTGGATAATGCTAGGTAATGTCCTCTTCCAACTGTGAAAAGCCATCTAAGATATTGCTACAGTAGTAAAATTAGCATATCCATGAAATCAACTCTTCATTGTAAAAAGTAATAACAACTTGCACACTGCTTTTAAATGTGAGATATTTGTATTCTTTTATGGCCCTTAGATAACTTGCATTCAAAAACAATTGATGACAAGTCTCTATCAATGACCTAAACCTTCAATTATTTATCTATTTACTTTGTATACATCACTTAATTACAAATTCTGTGTCCCTCATTTGTCTTTCTTTTATTCAAAGTGACTGATCCTAGTAATTATTTACCAGATTGTTCTCACCAGCATCAGCTGCTCCTAAAACACTGACATGACACTCAGTTAGTGGGTAACAGCCATCTGATGCTGCTGCATCATACTTTGTTTACTAGGTTTTAGGAAGAATTGATTAAAAACCGTGACCTTTGAATTGAATCACTTCATAATACTTTTGTCATTTATGTATACTTGCTTCTGAAATCTAATTATTCTAAGAAGAATCCTTAGATTAGTTAATTCTTTCATGGTGCGTTTTCTTGCAAGTGGCATGAACCAAATTTGTGAGATAATGGAAGTAGACGAGGATATAAGTTGCGCTCAACTTGGTACGGATTTCTGTCAAACTCAACTTTAGAAAGGTCGAATGGGAAATAGATCCCAGCTTAATTTGATTAAGAATTAATTAATTGCCATGATTACCCTTTCAATTAGGATGCGTAAATCAGTTCAAATCACACCTTAATTTAATTCAGGTCTAATCTTGCTCCTTACATGTCCCCTGCAGACCCCACAGGAGCAGCATAACTATAAATAACTAGCTACTAATTATTCTCTGCCCTCCACGTCTATATATATATATGTGTGTGTTTTTTTTATCAGCATATATGTGTGTGTTTGGTTTCATACTGGGACGTCTACAATGGTGATGGAATACGAGTTAACTTAATTTTAGGTAAAACTTTATAATTCTATTGCTGTTGTGTTGAATCATAAAGTGAGTTTAGAATTCATTTTGAACTGAAATAATTTTAACTAGTTTATATTACAAAAGCTTATATTTAATGTATGTAGATACGAAGTATTAGGTTACATGAGACAGAAAGATACAGAAGAAAGAATCATAAAAGTGTCAAATAGGTATTTACATAATTGATGTATTCGTGTATCATTATTAAAATAACAATTGAAATCCACCTTTTTTTTCTATTAGTTTTACTTTACAATTTTTTTAATAATTTTTTTCTTCCTTTTTTCTTCTTTATTAATTGTCATATAAAAGTATTAATAACATTTATTCCGCACTAGTTTTATAAAAATAAATTATTAAAACCTATTATATTTGTTCTATTAAAGGTATCACTTTCACTCTTAACCTTTTTTGTTCTTATTTTCTCTCGTCTTCTATGGTGTAGATTTATGATGACTATATATAATAATATATGATTTCGCTTTCTGCCACACCATTTTCACACTCACTCATCTTACCTTAGCATGTGAATCATGGAATACCCTCCATCATATAGCGTCTCTTCCTCTTCAAACTCCTCCCACCATCAACAAGGCTCAACATCTCTCTCTTCACAACGCAGCCTTATCTCAGTTCCATCCCTCAACTCTTCCACCACCGCCACTACCACCTTCCACCACTGCCTCACAACGCTCAAGGGCCACACCTCCTACATCTCCTCCCTCACCCTCTCCGGCAAATTCCTTTACACAGGCTCCTCCGACAGAGAAATCAGGTCCTGGAATCGTACCCCTCTCATCTCTCACCCTCAAAGCACCGTTCTCGCCGGAAACGGCGCCGTTAAGTCCTTAATAATCCAATCCAACAAACTCTTCAGCGCCCACCAAGACCACAAAATCCGCGTCTGGAAAATCAGCAGCAGCAACAAAAGTAACCAGGAACATGATGAGGACCATGAAAAATACACGCACGTGGCCACACTCCCCACCCTCGGAGACCGCGCCTCGAAGGTTCTGATCCCGAAGAACCATGTCCAAATCCGAAGGCACAAGAAGTGCACGTGGGTTCATCACGTGGACACTGTGTCCGCGCTCGCACTGTCGAAAGACGGGACCTTGCTGTACTCCGTTTCGTGGGACAGAAGCATAAAAATCTGGAGAACCAAGGACTTTGCATGTCTGGAGTCTGTCACCAACGCACACGACGACGCCATAAACGCCATCGCAGTTTCTTACGATGGACTTGTGATCACGGGATCAGCAGACAAGAGAATCAAGGTGTGGAGGAAGGAAGAAGGGGAAAAAAGACACAGGCTGGTGGAGACTTTGGAGAAGCACAACTCTGGGGTGAATGCGTTGGCTCTGAGCAATGACGAGAGCCATTTGTATTCGGGTGCATGCGATAGATCTGTTTTAGTTTGGGAGAAAAAGGGAGGGAGAATGGGGTTGGTGGGTGCGTTGAGGGGCCACACGAAATCCATTTTGTGTTTGGCTGTTGTTGCTGATTTGGTTTGTAGCGGCTCTGCTGATAAAACGATTAGAATTTGGCGACGCCTTCATGCACAATATTCTTGTTTAGCTGTTTTAGAAGGACACGGTGGTTCAATCAAGTGCTTAACTGCAGTGCTTGACCACTGTAACCCATCTTTTCTACTCTACAGTGCCGCTTTGGACTGCGACATTAAGGTTTGGCAGATTTCAGTTCCTTCTATCTGAATCATAGGACCCATGATCATGTTCCTTCTGGTTTTGCCAAGGGCAATTTAGCCTTTTTCTTCACCCTAATATTTTTTTCTTCTTCATTATATCATATTTTATTGAGGTGGCCATTGTTCGGCCAACAATACTTTTATATCTGTCTCAGTTTTGACTTCGTAGTAAACTATCACTATGATTGTGAAATGATGTAATTAAGTTGTCTAATGTGTTAAGCAAATATTACTATATATCAATTTCGGTTATACCCTAAAACACCACAAATTATCAACTGCCATCACATTTTTATTATCTCTACTAACTTACATAGTTTTTTGTTTACACATATCTTACACTCTTTATATTTTTATTCTTAATATATTTTCATTTTTTTCTTTATCTCAAACTTTAAATAAGTAACTAATTTATATATTAATTTTATCATTTAATCTCGTGCTTTTCACTTCCCTTTTTAGTCAACTATTTTGATACTTCTCATTATTTGACTCTTCAAATCTTCCCTTATTGTTTTCCACTCATACTACACTTCTTCCCTGTCTTTTGTTTTTCTCTCCTTTACATCCAATAATTCCTTACTAATTTTATTAATATTAAATATTATAAATATATATATGCTAATATTTTTCTCATATAATATTAATTATTACAATAATACATTTACTGAATTTGAGAGATGTAATGATAATATATATATATATATTAATTAGATGTATAGTCAATTGAATTTATAAATACTAAGAAATTATTATTAAATAAAAAACTTATAATATTTTTAATAATTAATAGAAAAATAGTACCAAAATCTTGGATTTCACTGCTAAGCATAGAGTTTTTAAAGTCACTTGGATTAAATGAGTTGGGTTCATTTAGCTGGGAATAGTTAAATAATCAGTTTAGAGAACTTAGATCTTGGATTTGGCTACTATAATTATTGTGAAAAATTACACTTGGTACCAAATACAACCATTAATAAAATATTATATTCATCAAGCTAAAAATTTTAAATAAGTTCACCTGAAAAAATTAATGAAACTGAAGTGATGAATTGTTTTATAGTGTATAGCCCAAAATTGAAGAACATAAGCCTAAGGTTTGAAAGTTTTTGGTTTTAACATACTCGGGGTGGGTGCAATAGGCACCTGACCCAATTCCCGCAAGATCTCAGCTTACATAAAATAAGAAACAAAAGTTTAGATGAATCTTGAAAATTTTGATAACATAAATATTTTTTTCCTTTTTACTGCACGAATAAGACAAACTGTATATAACAAAAGAATAATATATATTGAGTTGATCTTTGATCTCTACTAACAAGTGACAAGCAAGCACGTACACAATTACTAAATTACTTATACACTATCCTACACACAAGTCAATACCTAATCAACAGTTAAAGACATGTTTAATTTATAAATTACAAAATCAAAATCCAATATCTCACGTCTAAGAACAGAATTACACCTGTTAAATTCATATATAATCAACAAAACAAATTCATGTATACAATCACTAAATTATATATATATATATATATATATATATATATATATATATATATATATATATAATCTAACTCATTCAGAATCTATAGTGGCAGTTTGACTGCAACATTAAGATTTGGAAGATTTTAGTTCCCTGGATCTAATATAGCTATAGGACCAAATTTTTTTATTCTTTTAAATATTTTTGTCTTCTTTTCATCATATCATCAGTGGTCACATCATACCAATGAAGATCTTACGGTGGACTCTCATGTCATGGAAGATAGAGGATGTAGAGGCTATGGGAAAATTCATAAGAAAAATGATTATTAGAGAACCACTTTTGGATTGGGCCAAATTACATTTTATGAGAAAATTTATAAGAAAAATAATTATTTGACAACTACCTTTTGATTATGGCAAATTACACAATGAGGTGCAGAGAGATACTTATATGTAACAGAGAGTTTTGTCAAGTGATTGAGAAAGAGAGAAACGAGAGAAATAAAATTCAGTAATATGACAGAAAATTAATGTAATCAAAGATAAAATTAAAAATTTATTATTTATTATTTCACGTTTTAAAAAAATAATTTCAACAATTTATTTCACGTTTTAAAAAAAATCTCATATTTGAATAACATTTTCAAAAAACTAACGTTTTCAAACAAAATTATATGATTAAAAAAATCATTTATATAAAGTATATGAAAATCTATTTTCTAAAGCACAATTTTAGTTAAAAAAAAATATTAAAAAATCAGAAATTGTGCACGACATTAGTTATAAAAATAAATAAAAAATTGAAAATCTTGTTTTAAAGCACGACTTTCGTCGAAATGGAAGTCATGCATCGACTTCTTTAAATTAAATGACTTATTTAAACTCAATCATTCTGTCTGACTTAATTACTTTTGTAGTTTTTGAAAAACTTACCAGTCTTTGTAAAAGGGAAAAAAAATTATATTACATTTGTAAATTAAGGATGGTTGAAGGGGAAAGATAATGTGAATGATGTATTAATCAAATTTGATGAAAGGTAAGGGTGAGGAAGATGGAGTTGGAAGGAATTTAGTGTGGTGAAGGGTACATAGAAAAAAGTTTGGAAGACCTTCCTAAAGACACTGGAAGTAACCATTTCAGTGGTTTCAACTTCCAACACATGATCTCAATAGAATAAAAAAGAAAACATGTTCTTCTCTCAAGTAATGGAGGACAAATTCTTTTCTTCGTAGATATGAAGACTCAATCTTCATAATGGTCATGTGAGTTTGGGTTAAATTTCAAAGGACAAATTATTAATCTAATAGTTTCATTTTATAGGTCTATATATTTTTTTAGCTTCATTTAATTTTAAAAAATTCTATTTTAATATAGAAATCATTAACTACTTAATAATATATTACTTAAATACTTTTATTTATAAAAATATACAATTTTTTTGTAATTCTTTTAGTAAAACTAATTTTATTTGAAAAAATATCATTATAACTTATATGATTAATAGTAAAATATGTAAACTATTTAAAATATAATATAAAATATAATATAAAATATAAATTAATTATGTTTTAAGAAAAGGAACTACATTTGAAACCAAAATGTAGTTTGACAGATATCTTTAGACATGTAGAAAGTGAATTTTGCTTGTATATGTTACAAGTGGAAGAAAAAGGTTACGCTAGATTTAATTATAGTACTACTCTTTTGTTTATGCTAAATTTCAAATTGTGATTTATAGATTATAAGGTCCCTTTTCTTGCAATAGACTATTTGAATTATATGCTACTTTCAATTTATGATTAAGATAGCAATTAGTTTGTTTTTTAAAGAAGATTCTGTGACTTTCTACAGATTTTGTTTGGAAAACAACTTTAGGATACTATAAAGCAAAACATCTTATTTCCTACAAATTTTCTAATGTTGTCATCTTTTAACCTAACATAACTTATTTTCTGTTAAGTGATAAACATGAATCAGAATTTTGACTTGTAATGTAAATGAGGCACAAAGCTAGTAAAGTTGTAAGTGTGAGATCACCAACTAACCTCATTAAATTAAACTCAGGACTTTTAGTGTAAGTTAACAAATGAATTTATTTACGCGTGTCTTACTAGGCGACAAGGTAAACTAAAAGCATTTGACATTTGTATCTACCAACTTACATTAATTACAGACGTATACGTGTCAACACTCACCCTAATTTTATATACAATCATAAGTAATCAATGTATCTATAGCAGATTGGCTCAAAATAAATAAATTTAGTTTTTATCATTTTTAAGGAATAAGATACTATCATAAAAGAGTAATCACTAAAAAGAAATTTGTGTTAATAGCCGATGGTTGTAATATGAGGATCTAAAAACCTGTTATAGTTATTTTATAATACAATATATTTATAGTTCTCATATATTTGAAAAAAATATTTATAAGTTTATTTGATAAATAGATTTTTTTTCTTCATGTTTTTCATTCCTTACATCTCAGTTTTCTCTTCTAATTAAAAGAGAAACATGTTAAGGAATATTTAAAAAAAAAAATATTTTACTCAAAGACTTATTTTCAAATCCTCAATATCTTCCCATCGCTATACCATTTTCTGTAGTAACATTTTCATAATTATATTTATTTTAAAAAAATGTTACAATATATATCAACTTTAATTACTAAAAAGTAACATTTTTTTACATAAATCTCACTATAAATAAAATAAAAATAATTTTTAATTATTATATATAGACAAAATAAAACAATATAAACCGTAACATTTTATAAATAAATATTATAATTAGTCAATTTAAACTGTTATTATTTTTAAAAAATTAATTTAATAAAAATTTTAAATATTATAGATAACCTTAAATTCATACAAATTATTCTCTCAATTTCAACTCACTCTCTAAAACTCGTTTTTCTTTCTCAATCTCTATCGTGCTTTTTCTAAGTTACAAACTCTCGTCTTGTTTTGTCTAAGTCTTTGATTCTGGCTGTTTTGCTCTTATTGCTTACTCTCTCAATCTCATTCTCTCATGATCTTCTTTCTCACTTTCACAGTTTCATTCCTCTTCCTCACGTTTCACTCTCTTCTTCGTGCTTCGTCTCCGTCTTGCTCGTTACTCGGTCAAACGACTACTGCTACGTGCACGTGTGACTGTCATTGCCATTGCTACTGCTACGTGCATCTCACTGTCTCGTTCTCTCGTCCAAACGGAAGTAAGATTTTCTCGCTCTCTCATATGCTATTGTTCAAACACACGCTTCAATTTTTTCTTGTTTCCATTTTCACTTTGTTTTTATTTCTCACAAACCCTTGGATTAGTGCTTTTTAGTAGGTGATTATTGTTCTTTCATTTTTAAGAGAAAATTGTATATAAGAAGATGGTAAGAAAAATGAAGATTTTTTTATTCTATTGTATGTATTTACATCACTCCATATATAGGAAATATAAGTGTATGAAGACTTTCTCTCTCCAAATTACAAGTTAATTACGTAGGGATTCACTAATCATGAATTCTATCATATCATTTTTTTATGATTAATCTACGTTTGATTCTAGAATTAAAATGCCAATAATTTTGTTCAGAGTAACTCTCTCCTTGATTTGGTATAGACATGTTGATTCTGATTTGGTAGTGTGTTAAATTATTTTTATTTGATAGATCTACTCGTTCAACTTCACATCCTGCTCCATGACCAAGTGTAAATAAATATGATAGTATACTTGGTTAAGTTTCGATGCCTTCATAATATAGAATGTATTTTTTGAAAGCATATGTAGTTATTTAATTTTTATCTTTTAAGTTTCTTTTCATCTAGTAATAATTGGACATTTCAATTATTTTGTTAATTTGCGTTTTATGGATTTCTTGATGTAGTTAACCCTGCTCCACCTCCAGCTCTTGCTCAAGTGATAATCGTAGATATCTATTTGGAGCTATAACGGAAGGTATATTTTTTTTTATCAACAATAAAAAATAAATAAATGGGAACCACTTCAGGGATGGTTCAACCCTTATGCAAAATACACAAAACCAACTTCTAACAAATACCACCAAACTTACTACCAAAAGCCCTACCCCTATTAAAGAAGTAAGAAAAAAATTTCAAGAAACCATCCTCATACACACCAAAGGTTCCAAACACCAATTTGAATAGGAAAACCAAGTAGAGCGAGATTTTACCGAAATCCAAGACCAAACATTTACTTGCACCAAAGCAAACACTTCTGACGCGTCCGCGCCACCCCTATTGAATATGACCGAATTCTTGTGAATCCAGAAGGCATACATCAAAAGGCATATATCGAAACTATAACTGTTCCAACTGCTATGTATAACCTTTCTCCATGTTTTCCCGACTTTTTCAATGATTTTCAATATTAGGATATCTTTGTGGAAAACTAAAAATAATGTTTTGTTCATAGTTTATTCTTTCTTTAAAATTCTCTCTTTTGGAATAACGATTTATGCAAACTTTTTATTTTATTTTTCTTTGAACCTTCATTATTAGTGATCACTACAAACTCTCACAATTAACCCTCACCGTTAGCCCTCAACACAAATCCTCACCTTAAACCCTCGCACCGAATCCTCATCATAAATTCTCTCAGCTCACAATATCGATCACACATTAATTCATAAAGTCGTTGATAGAAAGAAGAAAATAGTAACTTTTACTCTCTTTTTTTCAAACAATTTATGTGTAAATATCATTTTAGAAATTGATTGGAATTGACTCATTCCTAAAAATTATAATTTGTGAATTGTGTTTTCAATTCTGCTAACCTCATGTTGTTGGATTGTGATCTTGATCCTCTGTTACACAATAAGAAGCCGACACCTCTTCTTTTGCACTAGCTTAGTCGGTCACGTCTCGTGTGTTTTGCTTCCTTTGGATTTTCGAAATAAGTTAGTTAGCTTTCTTTTAGTTGTTCCTAGGCCATTGTCTTCTGTAGGAATTTTTGTCTTTTTAAGTGCTGATTGTGATTTCAAAATTCGTGTAAGTTATAACATTTCAAAATTCATGTATTTTATTGCTCCTTTTTTTCTTTAATAACCAGGTCCATATCGCAGGTTACTTGTAACATGTATCATTGTATGTCGTGATTTTCCAAACTGAATTTAAAACCTAAGTGAAAGTAAAACCAATAATGATTCCATCAATAAAATCAAGTTTGTTTTTAAAAATGAGACTTATACAGAATGATCGATCCATCAAAACATAAAAAACAAAAACAGATGAGAAGTTTTCTCATAAATGAAGATAGTATTATAAAATAAGATCTAATACCATATAAAACAAGAGCATAACGAACGCAATATGAAAAACATATGACGATATTTTTGTGTTAGAGAAATACACGACACCCATAATATATACAGACATTGATTCCTTTGTACATTGATTCCTTACACATACACTTTAAGATGCGTAGGATAAACGAAAGAGAAAAAGGATTTTTTTGAATGCATTAAGGAACTTTTTTCAAAAGCTTCAAGCGTAAGGGTCATCAAATTCAGTGGAGAACAGCTCATAATTTCAGTATCATTACCCACACTCAAGCAGATTGCATGAATGCTGTACAAATTGTAGAACCAATAAAGAAATCTACCAAAAATGGAAATCTAGCAAAGTTATATAGGTAAACAAATTATGACACTTTATCCAAAGATGAAAAATCTGATTATGGCCACACAAAAAGTCACTCACTTTCGATATAAAGGAGGAGGGGATGAATTTAATGCAAAAAATTACATCTTATTTGGTTTATAATGGAAGGGGAGAGAAGAAGGAGAATTAAATATATTCTAATTATATAATTAAAAAAATATTAAATATCCGTGTAAAAGCTTATGTTCCTTTCAAGTTTTCTTATTTTGGGAGCTAAAATTAAGTGAGAAAGAATCTTATTCCTTTTCTCTACAAAAATTGAACAAATATATAAAGTTTATGGAATATTCTTTACTAATTATATTTACATTTGCGCTTTATTTTAAAGCTTGATTAATAGATTTTAAGTTTAGAGAATTAATCACTAAAATAATTAGAAAATAAATTAAAATTAAAATTTAAAATAATTAAAATTTTGATAGCTAATATTAATTTAGTAATCAATTTAAACTCTATTCAATAATCATAAATATAATTTAAAGATTAAAAAAATTCAATTTCTAGATTAGTCTTCAATAAAATTGAGAATTACTGTTAACTAAATGTGGACGCAAAAAAATCAACACTAAGTAACAAATAGTTACATCAGTAATGATGTTAGAAATATAAAAGTTAACGAATATAACGTTGACTTTTGAAAATAATATATTAATATTATCAAGTCAACACTACAAGTGACATTAATGTTAAATAAATAAATAAATTTAATATTAATTTATGGTAACATGCTTAATACACAATCGTCTTTAAAATTATTTGTTTATTTAAGTGTAGTGTTGCTAAGGCAACAACATAGCATAAATATAGCTTATTTCTAAACCAAAGAATTCAATACTACATATAGTTCTTGTCTCATGAATGCCAGTTTTCCCACCTTTGTGTTGAACATACACAACTAAAAAAATATACACATCGATACACTGTTAACTCTATATGTATGTTGCATTTAATGTCTAATTAGTCAATACTAATAGAATTTATAATAATAAAAAAAAAGAATGGCAGTTTGTATATATATGTTGCAGTTATGACTACTAGAAGGAATTTTTGGACTTATTTGAAGAAATGTTCTTTACTTTATATTTTTTAATTGAAAATTAATTGAAACCCCATAATAGAACGCATGTAATATAAACATCAAGTAAAATCTAGATAGTAAAATTGAAAAAAATTTAACATGGTCAACTGCCTAAACCATATAATAGCGAGTATTTAGTACCTATTGTTACATGTATAAGAAAAAAATGCAATTTAATTGTTCAAGTAATCCCAACTGCACCAACCCTAAATCTTTGATTGTGAAACTTGTGAATTATGCACACAAGTTTCACTCATAAAAGTACATTTCAGCATTATATAACAAACACCCATTTATTCATCCTTGCAATCTACACCTCCAAAATTGAAATTAAGCATTTTCCAAATTGTTTACACAAACATTTTTTTTTATTAAAAAACTCTCATGTTAGGCATCACTATAAATTTGACATCTCAGTTAGGCTAACACATCAAGTAACAACAATCATCTACCACCACATGAAAAAAATATTATTAAAGAAAAGGAAAAAAAGAAAGAAAGAAAGGAAAGAAATAAAAGCAAATATGGGGAGACTGGATCAAATCCATATATAAAAAACCTAAGAAAAGTGATACTTAGATAATCTATACCTATTAATAAAGAATTCTAAGAAAAGACTTGATGGAAGCCTATTAAACCATTGTTCCATATGAATAATCCTAAGTTAGCAAGCTTATCAACACATGCATTGCATTCATGAAAAATGTGAGAAATCCTAAACTTAATTTTTCCACAGTAATCAAGGCAAGTGTTCTACCTATTACAAAGAATCCAATGAACCTTAGTCCTAGCAGTAAATGCAAAAAAAAAAAAAAAAAATCACATTCAAGCCATAATTTAGTGAGATCCATTTTTTTTATAACATGTTTATTAAACCTTAAATCAGTGTAACTATCCAACATTCCAAAACATAATACATTAAAGTTTGGACAAATTCAAATAACCCTGATATATTGAATATAAAAACATTTTTACATTAGAAACACATTATGTGTTTGGATAACTTGAACACCAAATCAGAGCAATAACCATTATGAATGACATTATGTCAAAACAATAAATAAAATTATATAGCAATTTATTTACCTAACAATGATGGTTAAGTTCAATAGGGTTGGTAGTCAAAATCCTGATCTTAATGTGGGTGCACCTCACTACTAGTGGAATTGTCTATAGTTTGTGATTCCAAGTTGACAACTAATTGTTCCTTCATCAACCTCATCCTCTTCACCAACTATCCATACCTTTAATTTTCTTCTATAAGCCTATAATTTATTGTTCAACTTTTTCACAAAGTCTTTCAGTTTGAGCTAATTGTTGTTGTGTTTTATCAGTAGTAGGAGCTAAAATTGGTGTTGGGTCAAGGATGTCACATCATGCTGGATGTTCGAAATCAAATCTCTAGTTCTATAACATCCACCATTACTCTTTCCTTTAACAACATCCTTCCAACATCGAATCTTTATTGTACCATGTAACTATTTAAGGTTTCCATTGTATCAATATGGACTATTTGATTGGATTTCACTTAAAAGCTCATGATAGGTTTCCTAGTCAATTACAAATGCTATAGATAGTAATAAATGTATGCTAAAATATAAATAAATTGAAAAGTATCATATTGGGCACTTACCTCAATGTCATAATCTACCCAAGAATCATCATTCTTAATGTGAGTGAAGAGAAATAATTCATCTAATTGCACAAGATGACCATATTTTCGCTCCTTATACAATTACAACCATTATATTTACCATTACACAATTTTAGAACATGTAAAGAAATTTACAGAATTCATAATATGAATGTTAGGATCTTGATCAACTTAAGAGGTGTTGAAGAAGGGAACTCCATGGAAATACAAAGAAAATGGCGCAAGCAAGAAGCAATCCAAGGAGAAACCCATGCAATTTTGATTAATATTCAAAGGAAAAACAAGAACAAGTAAAGAAATAAAAGTAAAAATGGATTGAGACAAGAAAATGGAGAAGAACATACCATGTTTAATCTAAGAACTAAAGGATATGAGTGAGGAGATTCACCACTTGAGAAAAAATTTCAAGATAAAAACAAAAACAAGAGAAAATAATAACTCAAACTATCACAAAGAGGAAGTGAACACATTTGGACCGAAATTAATAAGGGTACCATACTCTATTGTATAATCTATTTTGAAGGTGCACTTGAAAGCCAAAAGTTGTAGTACTTAGACAATGCTTGTTCAAGCATATGATTGGAGATGTTGAAAAATTTGTCAATACGGAAGATAAAAGGTTATGTCACCTATGGTGACGATAACAAAGGGAGAATCCTTAGATGTGGTGATATAGGAAATGGTCCCTCCATTACCATATAAAATGTGATTTTAGTTGATGGTCTCAAACACAATATGCCAAGTATTAGTTAGTTGCATGACAAATGTCATAAGATGATATTTGAACCTAATTACTGCTTGATTGGTGAGTAAAAAAAATGATAAAATAATGTTGGTTTATTCTATATATTCATCATGCATCATCTTTTAAGAAGCTTGCCAATCTTTTATAAAATGAAAAATGTTGTTGCATTAGCTCTATAAAGAGTAATCATAGGGGTGGGGGATTTTTAGAATGATAAATTCAATTTTTTTTTGTATGATATTAGGCACAATTTCTCTACACCTAGGACTCCATAGCAGAATGTAGTTGTAGAAAGGAAAAATAGGTCTTTGGAGGAATTAGCTAGAAGCATGTTAAATGAAACTTTTGTTTCTAGGTTACTCATCAAATAGTCATGCACATATAATATATAAAAGAGGCTTATGATTGTTGAGGAATTTGTTGATGTTGTGCTTATTGAATCTAATAAAGAACTGCAAATGCTACCTAAGAATGATGCAAATGATGATTAACTATTGGAAATCTTCCCTAAATTAAACCTAAACACATCAAGCAATCAAAATGGTTTAGGTGAAACTACTGATGAACAAGAACTTCATAAAAATATTTTCAAAGAATGGCGAATTCCTAAAGATCTCTTACTTGACAACGTAATTGGTTAGATTGAAAATGGAGTATTTACCAGACATTCTTTAAATAATTTCAACAATACAATGACTTTTGTTTCACGAGTTGTACCTAATAATATATATGACATGTTACAGGATGAACATTGGATTTATGCATGCATGAGAAGCTTAATCAGTTTTTTAGAAATGATGTTTTGATGCTTGTACCTAGGATAAAAAATATGAATGCAATAGGTACAAAATGAGTTTTTAGAAATAAAAAGGATGAGCTAAGTATAATTAAAAGTAAAGCTAGACTTGTAGTTAAAGCATACAATCAAGAAGAACGATTCACTTTGATGAAATTTATACATATGTAGCTAGATTAGAGGTTCTAAGGTTAGTACTTGTATAGGCTTGTATGAGTGGTTTAAAATTTTTTTAGATGGATGTCAGTAATGCCTTTCTAAACAGGTTCATAATGAGAAAGTTTATGTATCTCAACCACTTGCCTTTGAGATTCATCAAAATCCACACCATTTATACAAGTTGAAGAAAGCTATATACCCAAGACAGTGGTATGAGAGGCTTAAAAAATTTCTTATATCTCAAAATTATGAGAGAGGAAAAGTTGACAAGACTCTTTTCATCGGAACATTTTATAATGACATTATCCTTGCACAAATCTACAGGGATAAAATAATTTTTGGTGCCACTAATGGTTGCTTTTGTGAAGAGTTTGTATTAGTTATGTAGGATGAATTTGAGATGTGTCTAATGGGTGAGCTAAATTACTTCTTGGGACTTCAACTAAAGCAAATAAAGCACATAACTTTCTTAAGTTAGTCAAAATACTCCATATACTTGTTGAAGAGGTTTGAAATCGAAAATTGCAAAGAAGTTGCAACACCCATGCCTACAAACTGCTACTTGGTTTCAGAGGAAAAGGAATTGCAGTTGACACATGGCTCATTGGATCATTGTTGTATTTGATAGCTAGCAGGCCCAACATCATGTTCAGTGTTTGTATGTGTGCTAGATACCAATCAAATCCCAAGGAATCACACTACAATGATGTAAAGAGAATTTTGAAATATCTGAAAGGAACTATCAATATTAGAATGTTGTATCCAAGTGATGCTTCTCTAAATTTGGCTGGATTCTCTAACTTCTTCTTTGTAGGTTTCAATCTATATTGGAAAAAGTACAAGTGGTACGTGTCATCTTCTTGGATCCTCAGTGTCAAACTTTAATTGGATAATTTACCTCTTATGTTTGAAAATACAAGTGCTATAAACTTAACTAAAAATCCAATTTGGAACTCATGAGTTAAACATAAAGTGATGTAGACTTTCTTGCCATTATTAACTATAAGTATCAATTATCTTGGTGTCATGACAGAAGTTTTCTTACTTGGATTAAGCACATCTACAAGGAGAATTATTTTTGTTTTGGGTACGCATACTTGTTTGGGTCCTTTTCTGTTTGGTTTCTTCCAGAGTTCCCTTTTTAGAACACTAGTGGATAATGTAACTACAAACAGTTTAGAGGATAAAACAATAGATTATGTTTTAATTTTATGATTTTTGTTCTCATACCACAATCATGATTTATCATGAAAGCTCCTTGAGTTCTTTATCAAAATATCTAGAGATTTTTCAATGATATTGGAATTTGATAGTCTTAAAGCAACATTTCTTTTTATGAAATCGTCTATTGTTTGGTAAGTTTCCATGTGTCTCTTCCTATACTTTATCTAACTAAAATCAATTTCCTTTCAACCTTTTCTAGATTTGAGTTTTGGATTTCAAGGTACTTTTAGATATGATACCCTGGTTTCTTGGTGAGAAAGAACACCTCATTATCCTTTGTGTTTGAATTGTTTGAAGTATCTTATACAAATTCATAGACTTTAACGGAAGTTGTCTTCTTCTCTTTATGTGAAGTATTGAAGGCAATATCTCTCCCTTTAACCATCTTGACATCACCTTGCAAAACTTGTTCATGACTAAGAAAAATACCTATAAGTTCTTCCATGGGCATGGCTCCAAGGTCCTTAGACTCCCTTAGAGCAATTTCTTGGGCTTTCCATTTAGGGGGAAGGGTCCTTGATACTTATAATTAATGTATACTGACTGATAATGTTTCCAAGAAATCTAAGACTATGAAAAATATTTTGCGACTTAACAATCACAGATTGAGCACTCTCATTATCGTCCATGGTGAACATCTCGTATTGGTGTCTAAGTAGTGTCAACTTGTTTCTCTTGACCTCTTTGGATCCTTCATGTTGTGAAGCTAGAGTCTCTCACATCTCCTTTGCACTTGGCAGGACATAGACTCTTGCAATCTTCTCTTCAGGTAAACCACATATTAGAATGTTCCTAGCTTTGACATTCAACTATTTATACTTTTATTCTTCAAACCAAGTATTTATTGGTAGTAGTTTAACAACGACATCAATTTCAATGATCTCTAACACATCAACATTGCATTACTTAAGAAATTCATTCATCTTGAGTTTCCACAATTCAAACTTTCCTTCCTTAAAAACGGGTGGATTAATAGCTTAACCTTGAAAGTCGATAGAGACTATTAGGATTGTTTCCTCCTGTCCTTTTAAAAACTAACCCCACAAGTAAGCTCTGAAACCAACTGAAGGTGTAGTTTGCTCCACAAGGGGGCGGGGTAAATGGACCCTTAAACTCTTTTTCACAATGCACGAAGATATATTCTCTAATAAACCATCTAATAAGAATAAATGATAGAGCCTGGCATAATCATCTAAGCAGACCGTCTAATTGATCGTCTAATAAATTGTCTACTAAAAATAATACAGTAAATAAGAAAACACGAGCAACAACAAGAGTAACGAGAGATCAACATAATAAAATTTATATAGTTCACCCAAATTACAACTACATTAAGTCCCTTTAAGCAATTGCTTAAGAGTTTCTACTAACCAACTGATTGTAATAAGTTTGCTCACATTTACAGGTTATAACGAGTATTCACACATTTCCAGGTTACATTTCTTAACCTTATGAGATTAATAGCTCTTTAGAAAACAAAGAAACACTATTAAAGAGAGCACAAAGAAATCTCACACGGGTATAACTTCAAAATATGAAAAATTACAATTGTTCAACACTCAACCCAACGCTCACAACAACTCTTGTATTTCTAGGAAGATCACTTGCATAACTTGAATTGCTTGACTTATTTTTTTTCATTCTACCCTTCAGTCTCTTTATACATCATTTTGAAATTTTCCTTTGCTACATGAATTGGTTAAGTTTGAATATTAAAAAATCTTCATATCTTTATCTTTTTTGCCTTGGATGTTAAAAATAGAAAGTTTAGATTTGCAATTTTCCCTTTTTGTTTTTAATTTGAATCTATTTAAGAAAATAATTTGAAAGTATTTTCAATATGGGTTAGTAAAAACAAAATCAAAACATAATCAAAAAACCATTCTATCCTAAATAACGCGTGATACTAAAACAAAGTATTTGATATTTTCAATTTATTCAAAAAAAATTTGTTTAAAGAAGATTGGTGCTCTAAAACACTATTAGATCAGTCACTATACAAGTAAACCATCCAATTAGTTATCATTAAAACATAAGAACATAAACTTTAGATATGATACCCTAGTCTCTAGACTGTGCCTTAACAAACCATCTAGTTGGTCATGAGATTGTCTAGGGGTTTATCGGACCATCCAAGGGCATGACCATTAGATTGTGTAATGAATATATGTTATAGACGCTCAAACTGTTTATCAGTCCGTCTAATATGAACTTATGTTGTATATAAGATTGTTTATCAAACCATCTAATGGATACTACACTTGTAGAAACATTGTTTAAATCTTTCAATATACAATTAAGTCATTCAAACAATTTTTGTAATCATCAAAACATAAGGACATGACTCATAGACCGTCTAATGTTCATCAAATTGTCTAGAGGCTTAACAGACCATCTATACATATAATTCAGTGTCTCGACAATTCTATGCCTAGATTGATTAGATGATTTTGTTATTACAGGAATTTAATTTGGTGATAAAGACAAGAAAGATAGGCTTAATGATATCTCGACGGACAAGTAGACAAGTAGACTGAGGGACAAGTAGACTCATGCATGGGGTAGTGACAAAAGGTGGGGACATATAACTACCAATCTAATTGAGTCTATCAACTCAGTGTTGAAGAAAACGATAAACCTTTCAATCTCTTCTATGATGATGACAACATAAATCTACTACAACAAGCTTTTTACAAATAGAGGCATACAAGTGGCAACCATGATGGTTGTTAGTCATGTCTACTCTATAGTCATGATGGTTGTTCTAACCTTGTGTAATACAACAAGTGTTCTTGCTTTTTTGCAAAATCTTGTTAATGCTGTAAGAAAATATTGAAGAATGAAATTTAAGACTAAATAATCATGCTACCAAGCTTACTCTATGTTGTGAAAAATTTGGTAACAACAAGCATTTGAGTAGAGTAGTTCATCTTTAAAATACTTCAGTTACTAGATACGTTCAACGACTGATTTAAAGCAGTTATTGAATTTCAATTTCTTGAATGAATATAGTTTTTTCTATACAACTTAGTTTGGTTATAGTCTAATTAAATTCAGAATAAATAATTTTGTCCACCTCTAGTTGGAATTAATCCATCTTAGCCGTCGAAATAATTTTCTTTAAAATCGATGACTCCCTTTCTAGCTCATGCTCTACCTATTTCTTTGGGTTTAGTCTCTGCTTTTTATGACAAATTGAATTGATCCTCGCAAATAGATTCTAGTACTCCACTTTTTCAATCAGACTACAATATTTTTGACTCATTTCCTCTACTCATAATGCTAGAAAATGAAAGAAAAAGGATGAGTCATAAGTGACTTCTTCACGGTCAAACACAAATGAATATTATTAGCTAGCAACAGAATTTCTTTTTGCACCTCCCTATTTTTTTCTTCTGCGTCCTATATTTACTTCTAGATTACATTGTAAATTTAGAAATTATTTTTTATGAAAAATATATTATGGATTACATAATCTCTGAAAGTCATTTTCAATTTTCGAGTTGTACAATAAAAAAATTACTTCTAAATTGTGTAATTCGAAAATATATTTTACATGAAAAAAATGATACAATCTGAAAGTCATTTCCGAAAAAAAAAAACAAAAAGAAAACTTTTAAATTTAGAAATCTAAGAGTCTCTCATATAACACAATCCAAAAGTCATTTTTTTTTAAATTACATAATCCGAAAATATCTTCTAAATTACATAATTCAAAATATTTTTTTATGTAAAAAAGACATCTGAATTTATCCATGACCACAATACATAGACAATGAAATGGTAATGGAAAGATACACATGAAAACTGTTTGTGGGGAAACTGTTTCTTCCTGCACCTCCATACCTTCTTCTAACACCTCTATAAATTTTTTAATTTCCAAAAATACCCCTCCATAATATTTCAGATTATGTAATCCGGAAGTCATTTTTCAAATTAGTAATTAGCTTCCAGATTACATAATCCAAAAGCCTTTTTTCAGATGCATGATTACTTTCCGGATTACATAATCCGAAAGTCTTATTTAGCTTCCGGATTATGTAATCCGAAAGTCTTTTTTCAAATGAATTTCTGGATTACATAGTCCGAAAGCTACTCTATGAAGTGACACAAGAAGAAAAAAAATGTATTTTCATGTTGTGTATGAAGGTGGTAGAAGAAGATATGGAGGTGCGGGAAGAAACAACCCTGTTTGTGGGGATGCAAAAGGAAATGGGCAGCTAGCCAATGCTAGAGAGTATCGTTTCCAAAGCCCAGTGACGGTTGCGAAGACAAATGTCTCAAATTACTCGAGATAACCATAATCCATTTGTTGAAACAATATATGACTACTAAAATAAACTCTAATATAATTTTAATTTAAGTATAGTTTAATTCTATAAACCTAGTTTTTAAGAATAAAGTTGAATTTTACACATTAGAATTTGATCACATCTAATCCCACTATATATAAAATTATATAATGAAATTTAATATTATTTAACATTATTTTTATAAATCAATCATTTCATTTTAAAATTAAAATATAGTATATGATTATAATTTATTGTGTTGATTATTAATTTTATTTACGTGTGTCATTAAAAAGATAATACATAGTAAAAGAGTTTTCAATTTATCCTAACATATAATGTATATACTATGAGATATTTTTTTTTTAGTTGATGTGGGATAAAATAAAACTGTGGGATGAGATAAAACCGTGGAAAAGCCAGCAATAAAGAGGGAGATATAAAAGAAAAAAATATTATGTAAAAGATGTTGCAGAGAGAAAAATATTGATATATGAGATGGGGTATGGTGAGAGAATCAACAAGTATCACAAGAGGCAGTATATGGTAGAGGACAAACCTTCAAAATATGCTTATCTCCGAATCTTTTCTTCTGTCTCTCTCTGCAAACTGAGTTATTGCTTTCAAACTTCAAAATGCTGAGAATATTATTGCATTATATGTGAACAGTTACTAACAGTTTTGTCGCCATTATTTTAATTCACTATTCTTGCTTTTGCAGAAGGACAACCATTACATTCAGAAGGCTGCAACTTCTTTAACTTTCTCTGTTTTTGTTCTTCTTTTTTCTACTCTATTCCTCTTCACTTAACTCTTTCCATCACATTCTCATTCTTTATTCTCAATGCTCTTTTTCTGTCTCTCTTCACCCTGTTAACTTTCATCTCTATCCTATAACCACAACCTACAAAACTCTTCACCATTACATCCCTCCATATGCAGCCACATATAGCTTTTACTTTTAACAACATATATAAACAAAGGCTTGAGTGATTAAAGAAATTATACTTTAAGTTTTGTTTGAAGAAAAAATAAAAGTGTAATAAAATAAAACTTAATCTCCATACATTGTCAAGTATATAAATATAATTTTTAAAGTATATAAAAATTGTAAATACTTAACTATAAGTACAAAAAATATGTAATTGGGTTAAATATGGTTTTTTATGTACTTTGACGCAAAATTAGTTTTTATCCATAGTGTAAATTTTAAATTTTTGGATACTTGTAGTAAGAAAATTATTAAAATGAGTCATTACTAGTTTTTTTACATGACAAACAATTTTCACTTTATTATATGATGTTAAAATATTTTATATTGACATTTTTTATTTAAATGTTATAATATAGTTCATGTTGAAAATTCGCTTGTATTATATCTATAAAAAAACCAGTAAAAATAAATTTAAATAGTTTTCTTACTAGTATCCAAAAGATAAAAAATCTAAAGTTTTCAATAAAGTTTAGATGGAAGAAAAAATCAATTTTAAGTAAGAATGAAAAACATATTTAAAGATATGTAATTACAATGACATAAAATGTGTGTTTCATATTTAAAGATATGTAATTCAACAATTACATAAAATGTGTGTACTCAAAGTCATTAAAATCTTGTTTTTTTCTTATATAAATTGATAACACAAGGAAAGAACAGAAAAACCTATTTTTATATTGGTCTGTTCCTCGCTGTCCCTGTAATTTCAGATACGTTTGCACAGTCATTAAAATATGTACTTTTATAAGTTTTTTAGTGCCAACTAGTTCTATTATTTTAGATCAACACTTTTGTACGAAAGAATAACATCTCAATAAAAATATATTTATGAACAGAAGAGTGTGTATTAGATTTTAAAAAGGAAGTAATTTTAAATACCTGTTTTTTTTATTTATTTAAAAGGGTGAGAAGGAGGACTAAAGAAAAATGTAAGAGGAAAGAGTATAACTATCTTCAATTCAAAACAAATATTTATAATTTTTTTCAAAAAAATGTTAATTTGACAATTTCATATTCAAAAGCATCAATTTATAACTATGATCTCTAATCAATATAATTTCAAAATTATTTTATATCAACAGATATTTCTTTCTTTACTTGTAATATGGCACAGATTAGTTAAGTTATGGACACTCTTTTTTCAAGGGCTCAGTTTGAAAATATAGCAGCCATTTGTTGTAATTACTGGGGAACAAAATCATCCCAGATGGAGTAAATTTGTTTGGACTGTACTGTGGAGGAGGGAACAGTGGCAGGTAATAATTTGTGCAAAGAAAACGAAATGCGATCATATTTCCTTTTCTTTGGCAACAAGAGTTGGAGGGGCATGAAAAAGTTGGCACTGTGATATTCCTCATAACTTTCTCCCTGTGAGACACATACCAATTAGTCTCTTTCTCTTCCAAATCAGAGAGGGATGCCACAAACTACCTTGGATTTTTCTCCAACCTTTCAACGACATCACACAACACCAATAATCATCATGCTCTCCTCCTTCCCACTCTCTCTCACCCTTCTTCACCATCACCATCACCATCATTACCTTCTCAAATCCACCACCTATTCCTTTATCACCAACATCATCATCATCCACCACCCCCTTCTTCTATTTCATGATCATCTCCTTCACCATCACCACCACGAGCCATCTTTACACACCAAACATGGTCACAAGCAAACGCAAGAGGAAGTTGACAAGGTGAAAAAACAGTGTTTGCTTATCATGCTTATGAGTAAACCCTAGCTACTTTAATAAGCGTCTTCCGACAACAACTCATCAACTAGGGGGAATCAAGCATCTTGGTCCGATTCGTTTTAGCTTTGGCTATGATTCAGTGTTACTAAGTAGTCCTTTTTCTTTCATATTCAACTTTTGATTCGCAAGACAATTAGCTAAATACCAGTTTCGTTTTCTATTATCTTGTTCTGCATCCCTCTCCTCATTTCCCACTTTCTGCGTGTGTATTTGTTTGTGATTAATAGAACTGCATGAAAAATTGATTGAAAGTGAAATTTTATTTCAACCTTGCTTTTCCTACTACCGATGTACTGAAGAAAAATTTACTTCATCATTTATTTATATTGCAAGTAATAATGAAGAAGCTAGCACAGATGTAGTTTATTCTAACTAATTATGATTCTTACTAGATATAGTAAATTTGTTTTCGATCTGTCGAGGTAGCAGATATCATATTCCTACTAATTGCTTTGTTAGTCTTACTAGGGTTAACTCGTAGAGCATAGTCGTGCTCCTATAATTCCGTGTAGATATAGTAAAGAATCGGAATTATGGCATGGGAATCTGAAAAGGATAAACATGATCATACTTAAGACCAGAATAGGCTCATGTCAAAAACTCAACTTAAGATTAGCTAGCTATATAGAGACGTGCGCGTATTTGCCTAACTAAAAAGGAAATAGAAAGCAAAAAGTCCTAAAGAACTGAATTCACATTGATTAGCTTGACACAAGTTTACATTGAAATCCTAATTTATATATGATATATATTGAAATATTAATTCTGTCTTTTCCATAAGAGAACTAACATTCTGTGTATCTTATCTAAACTTGAATTGTTCCAGAGTTTACAAAATATGGTGAATATTTGGTTCCAGCACCTTCTTTCTCACATGAACAACGACGAGGCTAAATGTTTTCCCCAAATAACACAACCTGAACAGTTTGTAAATGATTCCGCATGCTTCACATGGAAGACAATTATAGAGAAAAGAGTCCATTACACATATATATATATATATATCTTTAAAGGAGGAGTGATTGATCATCCTGAATTTTTTTTGCTTCTGCTTGTTTTTTTTTCTGACTGGTGTCTTGATCGCTGACTTGTTTGTTCTTGATCAAGAACTTTTGTTAGTTTGAGTAGGTCAATTTTGTGGTGTCTTTCTATTAGTTGCCCATGTTGGTTTGAGTTAACAATTTTTGATAAGCTTATAAAGTCTCTCTTGAAAGGAGTGTTTGTAAAAGGATTTTATCACCCTTGAAGTGATTCTTATTTATTTATTTATTTTATGTTGCTGATAAAAAAAAAATTATTTGTGGTTCATCTCAAAGTTTTAGAATCCTGACACTGATAGAAGCAGTGTCACAAGTAAAGTCTTCCATATTGGACTTCGAACATGCTAGTATTGTGTTGCCACTATCACATAATGAGGTTAGTCTTGTTGGTGTTAGTGTTGTTGTTGAAATGCGATCTCAGGTAGAAGGAAAGGGAGGACAACACTAACACTAACAAGTGATTGTAAATAGTGACTTAGCCTCTTATTATTATTTCTATAATTTTGTAATTGTTGTTTTAGCTGGATAATCTCTTGTGAATCATAATAAAATAGATTTGAATTTCGATAAAAATGTAAATTTATCTCCATATGGTGAACTCTTCAACCCAATAGATTCATTTTTTTCTTTTCTCCTCTAACAAGAACACATTTCAATACTTATTTGTTTTTCTTCTAGAAGGTCTACCGAGAATGTTCTTATTGTTCAGCACAAGATCCAACCTCTGATCTAACTTGAGAAAATCTACTCTCAAATTCCCCATGTTATTCAAAATATAAATTATATAATATATACAATACACATTATAATAAAAAAAATAACATAAAAAATAATAAACTTATGTGTTTTCCTAGATCGTTCATCCATAAATTGGCCACTAACCTTTTGTACGAGTTTTCTTAAAAACCTCATCAATATGTGGTGGACAACACCCAACTCCTTCTCTTACAAACAACATCATTAATATAGGATGTTATAAAAAAATAGAAACAATTGTTTTAGTGTACTTACCATGTCAATTGCATGCTCATGTGTACTAATAAAGCTAGTGTGTAAGTTGTTAACTATTTTAGATGCTTGATTTTGTTAGGCTTGTAAGTAGATTTTCTAACAAGAAGGGAGGCAGAGTAGGTATCATTCTAGAGGGACCATATAAGATTGCACTTGAACAGTCCTTACGATTTACTTTCAAAATTTCAAACAACCAAGCAGAATATGTGGCATTGATAGCAGGTTAAAGCTAGCCAAAGAGTTAGGTGTCTGGAGAATTCATTGTCAAACCGATTCTTAGATGATCGCAGGGCAAATCAAGGGCGAGTATCAGACAAAGGAACTCTTGCTACAAAAGTATTATCAAATGGTGAAAAAATTCATTGCAAGTTTCACCGAGTTTGCCATCACTCACATTCCTCAGGAACAGAATGATAGGGCGGGCTTCCTATCAAAATTAACGAGCAGGAGGAAGTCGAGCCAACACCGCACACTCATACAAGAAGCCCTCAGCTCCCCGGGTTGGGACTCTGATGAAGTGTTTTAGTTACAAGATGGATCAGCAAGTTGGATGACCCCAATCATAAACTACCTCAGGCTCGGAACCCTCCCGGTTCATCAGATGGAAGCTAAAAAGTTCCACTGACAAGCATCATTTTTTGCAGAATAATGAGCTATTTCAAAGGTCCTTCTCGACATTCTGCGGGATTTTCATCTACGGGATACATTCTACGAATGGAAGCATGGCATCTAGAGTCCTAAGAGCAGGATTTCATTGGTCCACAATTTGGAAAGACGCTAAGGAATTCACGAAGAAATGCCCGGAATTCCAAAATTTCAGCCTCGTGACAAATTTACCATCAGGAGAACTACACTCCATCCTTCCTTCTTGTCCCTTTTCTACTTAGGGAATGGACATACTCATCCCTTTCCCACAAGAAAAGGGATAGGTCAAATTTCTAGTGGTAGCAATAGACTACTTTACCAAATTGATTGAGGTCGAGCCTTTGGCAACAATTACCGCTTAGCACGTACAATGTTTCTTTTAGAACAACGTCATATGCAGACACGGTCTCCTATACTCGATAGTAACCGACAATGGAAAATATTTTGTTGATAGAGGATTTTAAGGTTTTTTTTGGCTCAACTAGGAATCAAGCATTGTGTATCAAGCAACGTGTATCCTCGGTTGAACACCCACAAACCAATGGCCAGGTTAAGACCGCTAAAAAAATCATCCCGAGAGAGCTCAGAAAGAAACATGGTTCGAAAAAGGATTTGTGGGCAGAAGAAATCTTGGGTATCCTCTGGGCATATCATTGCATGCCTCAATCCTCCACGGGGGGAAATGCATTTTCGCCTCACTACGGGGCAGATGCCATAATCCCCAGAGAGTTGGGTGAAACCATATAGCGAAGAAGAAGCTTCGAAGAAGTGAACAACACGGACAAATTGAGGACCGATCTTGACCTTAATCATGAGGTCAGGGAAGAAGCACGAGTAAAGGAAAAAGTCGCCATGGGAAGAGTAACCTGATGATACAACTCCCGCGTCAGAGCTCGGACACTCCATAAAGAAGATCTGGTATGGAGGAAAGTCAGTGACGCAAGATGATATCGGGAGGAAGGGAAGGTCGCACCTAACTGGGACGACCCATTTAGGGTGGCAGACACTTTACAAAACGAAGCTTACAAGTTCCAAAAGCTGGTGGAAAATTAATTCCAAGAACATGGAATATCACCCACTTGAAAATGTATTACAGTTGAAAACCGAGGTGATGCACTCTTTTTCCTTAACTCGATATTTTTCCCTAAGGTGGGTTTTACCGAGCAAGGTTTTAATGAAACAAACCTAGACATAATAAAACAGTGAACATTACAAACAATCTTGTCAAAGAAAAATCAATCACGAGTAACAGCTAAGAAACAGTTCAACCTAGAACTAAGAAAACTCAATCACAAGTAAAAGCTAAGAAACAGTTCAACCGAGAACTAAGCAAACTTAATCATGATTAAAAGCTAAGAAACAGTTCAACCAAGAAGTAAGCGAACTCGATCACGAGTAAATCTAAAATAGTTTGATCAAGAACTAAACAAACTCAGTCATGAGTAAAAACCAAAAAGATAAAGTTCAACCATGAACTAAAGATGCTTAGCCCGATATCAATGCGAATAATAACAAAGCAGGATTGTTCATAAGTACAGATCAAATAAGAACGATATTAAGTAGAAAGTGTTTTAGTCATCAACAAGATGTTGAAAACTGAAGACTCTTCACATCTTGGCAAATAGTGTGTGTGATTAAGTAAATCGTTTTGAAGATTATTGTATTGTAATTCATGGTTTCTTGTAGATTAGAGGTTGTTTAAATATGCCTTTTGCATTGTGATCTACCTCATATCTCATAACCAAGGTGATGAGCTTAAGCACAAGGGTATCCTACAAAATTTTCTCAAAATCTGTTTTAAGTTTTTCCAAATTAGTTTATTGCACACAAAATAAATATGTTGTTTTATAAAATAATAGATTCTTTTTGTACTGGTACAAATCTTATAAGCCTTTTTCAAAATTTTGTTTTGGGACCAAAATCAGTTGAGCTCTTTGTTACCGTTATAAACTGATTTGAAAGTGGTTATGTAACCATCCGCTGTATTTTCAAAAAACAATTTGTTTATTTAGACTTCAATCTCTTATTTTTTATAACAACTTCTAATTTTTTTTTTTGAAAAATCGTTTTGATATGAAAGTTATAAAAGGAGAAGTGTATAGTGACTTAGAAATCTAAGTGCTTTCAGTGAAAGTTTGGAATCCTTTTTTGTTTTTGAAATTTTTTTCTAAAACCTTAAGTGTGCTTATGCTTTTGGTTTGAGATTCTAAGTTCTGTAACAGTGGTGCTGCAAAAATTCAGTTCTGTTTTCATTCCTATAACTTTCTTTTGTAAGTTTGTAATTGCACTTCTTGATAGGATTTCTTGAAGTGTAGAGTTTTTCAGCATTGTGTTCTTTGTTCTTGGAGGGTTCAAGAACCAAAAAGGTTTTGTAAAAGATTGATTTGTTTTACTGGAATTCACCTTGGGATAAGGTGAAACTAGATATAGCTCTTATTGAGTGAACCAATATAAAATTGTGTGTGTCTCTCTCTCTTCTAATCTCTACAAGCAATCCTAGAAAATTTGATATACTGTGATAAAATCAACTTGTTGATTTCAAATTGAATCTTTTATTTCTTCATATTTGAGCCGATTTGAATATTGTTCATCAAGATTCTGGAAAGTTTCTTGTTTGTTTAAAGATCACTAAATATGTGAATACTAACAGGATAGAACAAGTAATAAGATCTTCTAAATAATTGTGTTCTGGATTTAGTTTCTTTTCAATATAGATTTTAAAGATTTGAAGTTGGAATTCTTGGTTTAGAATCTTTATAACTACTCCTGTTGTTGTTGATTGAATTGCACATTATCTATTTTTTTTAAAGTTGAAAATTAAATCTATTGATTCTAAAATCAATTTGTTTAAGTTTCTGGAAATGCCCATGTAATCAGAAAATTAAATATGTTTTTCTCTAAACCAATCTGTTCTTTTTTTTTCAGAAATTTTGAAAACAGTATCCTTTGCAAAAAAATTATAAGCTCCACTGATTACACCTTCTATCATAGTTGGAACATTTGAAAGCACCCTCTACTGACCCCCACCACCTCCTAACTTACATTTCATTTCATATTCTACCCCAACTAGATTGTCTACCCTAGCTAGAGTGTCTAGGCTTAAACCTACCTTAGACGATTCCCAAATAGTTAACCATATCAGATCGTCTATATTGAATAAATTTACATCTTCCATCTATACCCTGGACAATACCATCATCCATCCATGGAAGAAACTGTACCATTTCACACGCCCTCCAGACCCACCCCATTTTCATCTATTAATTCAAGGCTTATTCGTCATAACATGTTTGTTTCATAGTTTACCAAGGTACTACATGCCTTGGCAAGACCTTCCAACAATCATCATCTTTGTGCTACACTATACGAAGGCCCTTGGCTTATATTATAGAGAAGATGGTTGAAAAGATTCGTTGCAGTTGCCACTTCCCTCAAGCGGAATGAGTGAGTACTTCTTCTCTCACTTTTATTATACACATTTATTTGTTGATTTTCCATTGAGGACAATGTATGATTTAAGTCTGGGAGAGGAGAATGATAGTTTAGGATTTATCTTTTGTTGATTTGTTTTTGTGTTTTTTGTTTTTCTTTTATTTATTTGAATTTCTTTTTGCTTCTGTTAAAATAAATAAGCTCTTTAGGATCGTCTAATTGCTGACATGTTTCATAATTCTAGCAAATCTTGGTTTCTTGATCTTTGTTGTTTGGATTTTCTTAAAAATTGATAAATAAGTGGTTATGAGAAATTTTGGGTTGAATCTTTTGATAGAATGTCCCTAGTGAGTTTTGAGCCTTAATTAATATATCATTTAATACTCTTTTTAGTGTGTTTTCACTCATGTTTGCTTATACTCTA